>Ga0302324_100002530_pt1 | contig 42002 bp, 34 predicted proteins | sample Palsa_T0_1_FD_201949 | JGI IMG/M metagenome (GOLD analysis project Ga0302324, IMG submission 201949) | Peat permafrost microbial communities from Stordalen Mire near Abisko, Sweden - Palsa_T0_1 | ecosystem: Environmental > Terrestrial > Soil > Palsa > Peat permafrost | place: Sweden: Abisko...
TCGGTGGCGCGGCGGTAACTCCGCGCGGCTTCCTCTTGCAGGTTGGATTGCTGCAGCAGGATGCCGATGTTGTAGTCCAGCTCCGGGATGCGCTCGCCAATCTGATCGAGCTTGGCTTCGGTATCGAGCGCGAGGGCGTAGTCGCCCAGGTCGGTGGCCACGGCTGCCAGGCCGCGTAGCGCGTCGGCGGACTGCGGGTGGCAGGCGGCGGCTTGCGTGAACGACGCCTTGGCCGATTCCAGATCGCCGGTGCGGCGCTGCGCCAGGCCGAGATTGACTAGCGCTTCCAACCAGTCCGGACGTTTACTGACGCAGACGCGGAACGGCTCGATGCTGCCCGACGGGTCGTCCCGCAACAACCGCAGATAGCCGATACGGAACCAGGCGTCCTCGCGTTCCGGATCCGCTTCCACTAGCTTCTCTATGCATTTCTCGGTTTCCCCGGGATTGCCCAGGCGCTCCTGCACGATAGCCAGATTCCAAAGGGCCGTGGTGTTCTCGGGCGCGTATTGCAGCGCGCGCTCATAAGCCTTGCGAGCTTCCGGAAGATCGCCGCGCTCATGCAGCGCCGCGCCGAGATTGGCCAAGGCGAGTGGGCTGTCAGGCTGGATTTTGAGCGCTTCTGCATACGCTTGGCCGGCCTGTTCGAGACGATTGGTCTTTTGATAGGCCATGCCCAGGTTGAACCAGCCTTCAAACGATTTAGGAGCCACCTTCACCAGTTGCGCGCCTTGTTGGGCCGCGGATTTGAAATCGCCGCGCGCCATTGCGGCCGAAATCATGCCCCCCAGACCGGCCTGGGCATTGGGGCGGACCCGCAACAACTTTTCGGAGTATTCACGAACCTGATCATATTCGCCCAGCGCCACCGCCGCGCCGATCATATTGGTGATTAACTCGGCGTCGTTCGCGTTGTTGGGCACCAGCTTTTGATAGACCTCCAGCGCTTCCTGCGCGCGTCCCGACCGATGCAGCGCGACGGCTTTGCCGTACAGAGCTTTCTCGCTGGCCGGCTTGGCCCGCAAGCATTCGTCGAACGCCGCCAGCGCTTCTTCCAGATGATTGCCGTGCAGCTCGGAGACGGCCACGCCTAGCCTCGCTTCCAAGAAGTTGGGATCGAGGTCGGCCGCCTTGCGGAACGCCACGCCGGCTTCTTCGTAGCGCTGCAGCTTTTCCAGGCACAGGGCCACGTTATAGGTGGCGGCTTTGTGATTGGGCTGTGTCTCCAGCACCTTCTGGTAATCCTCCAAGGCGTTGTCGAACTGGCCCAGTTGAAACTGCAGGTGCGCGCGGGTCCAGATCAGCTCCGGTAAGCGGTCGCCGTCGTCAATCGCTTCGCGAATTTCGCGCAAGGCCTGCTCGGTCTTGCCGTCCATGTTCAGAGCTAGCGCCTGGACGAGCGCCGGGGATCGAACGGGCCGCTTCTCGCTAGCGGCGTCCAGGGCGTCGGTGCGGGCCAGAGCCTCGACAAGCTCGTTATCGACAAACCATAACCATTGATCGTTGGTCTTTTCCATTGAACCCTCTAGGACTGAATCCTGTTTACTTGGCGGCGCCATTCAGATAGCGGATGGAGACTGATTTCACTTTCCCCCGCTCCTCTCGTTCGTTCAGGAAACCAACGCCGCCGGCCTTCAACTGATCGTCGGTCCAAACGTCCACCTGCCGCCCTTGAATGTAGGTGCTGAATTGAGGGCCTCGCACATCGGTCCGGATCTTGAACACCGTGTCGGCCTGTACGGTCAGGTCGATAGGGACTCGACCCACTTGCGTTTGCCGGCCGTTAATCACGAGGTATTTGAACAGGGCCACCTTGGGCGACAATCCGGAGGAGACCGCCCTCAGCTTCATGGCGTAGTAGTTCTCCGGATCGGCGGCGCGAAACACCCAGCCGATGCTCTGGGTTTCGATGCTCGCCTGGAATTCGATGCGATAGTCGGAGAGCTTGAGCGACGGCCGGTAAATGGTGATCTGACGATCATCATGCGCGCCGGACGGGTCTCCACCCCAACCTTCCACCCAACCGCCTTCCCCCATGATGATGCTTGGCCCGGAGCCGTCGGCTGAAATCGCGTTTGACGCGCCCGGTTTGCCAGACCTGCCACCCCACCCGAGCCAAGTGGAACAGGCCACCACGAGAAGCGTAATGGCGATGCCCAACTTCATCTTGAGAGAACCCACGAACGACGAGTTGGCAAGCTGAACCACTCCGAAGTTGGGCACGGGTTCCCGCGCTGGCTCGCCGGGGGTCTGTTTCGCGGGGTTTCCGTCCGGCTTGACGCTCCGAGCGGACTCCATCGCGCCATGTCTTGCGTCTTGTGTTTCCACCTGGGCCGGCGAGGGCGGTGCGGTCTTTGGAGCGGCAGCCTTCGATGGCGGCTGGAATTTCGCGCCGGGCTTGGATGTTTCGTCTGCCTTGGACGGCGCCGGTTGCTGCTTAGGCTGCTGCTTGGTCTGTGTGATGCGGGCGGCCGGCTTCGCAGCAGGCGCGGGTTTCGATGCAGTGGTAGCCTTGGGAGGCGCCGCCTGGGGCGCGCTTGCCGTCGCCTTAGGCTGAGCCGGGGTAGCGGAAGGCGGAACGTAGCCGGATGCCACTGCCACCTTCGGCCGCAATGGCAGGGATTTCATATGCGGGAGCAGCGGTTCGGATCGACTCGGCAGCGCTATGGCTTCGGCGGGAACAGGCTTGGCGGGCGGGAATATCCGGATCGCGATGTCCAACAATTCGGTGGCTCGCCCCGGCGTTGGTGTGCCTGAACGGGGCTCGTCCCCACCCACGGGCTCCGCTTGGCCCACGGGCTCCGCTTCGGCGACGGGCACAGCTTCGGCGACGGGCACAGCTTCGGCCACCTGGACCGGAGGCTCTTCTGGCGCCGCTTCCTGTTGGACCAAATCCTGGTGCAACCTGGATAAAGCTTCAAGCGATGCCCGAGGGCTGTCGTCATCGACGGGCGCTGCTGGATCGATCTTCACAGGCGCGGAATCGATGGCCGGTCTATTGTTTTGCCAGAAGGCGCTGTACCGCGAGAAGGCTACGACAACGTCCGCATCTTCGGTTGGGAACTCAATACCCGTGGATGGCAGCTCCAGCAGCTCGGAATCTTCCACCAAAACGCCGGTTTCGAAATCGAGTGCTCGGGCAATGCCTCGATCCGCGGAGAAATCGATGGCTCTGGCGGTGAGTTCAATGGAGACCGGACCAGCGGAGGGTAACTGATGCAGAGAGGCCACCTTCCAGTGCAAGGTTGACTGGCCAGGGCCGCTGGTGAACTCCCGAGGCGTCAAGTCCGCTGATGCGACGGGATGCCCGGCCGGCGAAGGATTGGGGGGAAGATCGAGCGAGACCAAAGCCGCGGTTGAAAGCGTGGAACTTTCGTCTTTAAATCGCCAATCCGCAACGGCTGGCCCCGGGGAGAAGTCCAGGCAAGATTCTAAGCGGAGAGTTTCATCGGGCAACGCCGCGATCGCAGGGCTGTCTCTCAGGAAATCCGCGATTCTTAAGGGTTCCGTTTCGGGTTCCGTTGGGGCGTCCTGGGGCGGCGCCGATTCCGTCGCGGGGGTATCGGCGGCGCGCTCCTCAAACACGGGCTCCGGGGCGGCCGGCTCTTCGATGGCCACCGGCACCGCCGAGGGGGGGCCAGCGTTCTCGCCGGAAGACTGTACCTTTGCCTGAGCCTGCAGCAGCCGGCCGAGTGCAAGCCGGTTATATTCATCCTGGTAGCTTTGCTTGTGCGCCTCTGAGCAGAATTCGCCTCCCCTAGTGAGTCTTTTGAATAGCGCCAGCTCCTTGCCGCAGTACCGGCATCCCATATGGGTGTAATCGGCGTTTCTAGGCAATTAGTGAATAGGTGCTGAGGTTGTTTCTATACGGTAAAGCTCTTATGAAGACATTCTCAGGTATCAACCTTATGACCTTGGGCGAAACCGTAGCACGCGGTACAGGCTAGGCCCGTGCAGCTACGGCTTTTGGAGTCTTCAGCGTGCATGAGCGCGGAGCTTTTGGCGAGTTGCGAAAAGTAATGTGTTTGTCGGAAAGACCGGCTAAAGTTAGCGCCTTATCCGACGATCTTACAAATAGCGCAGCGTGCGCCGGGTTTTCTCGCCAACGCGGGGGATCTCAGGAGAGGATTATGGTGAAACACGAAGCTCTGAAGAATCATCTGGAAAACCTTCGCAACTCGATTCCGGAGCTGCGGGGCGTGTTGCTGGCCTCCAACGAGGGCTTGCCCGTGGCGCATTCGCTATCGAACGGCACCGATCCAAATCGTGTGGCTGCAATGGCCGCCGCAGCCTCTAGCCTGGGGCGCCGTATTAGCGAAAGCATGGCCACCGGCACACTGTCCGAGGTGAGTATACGCGGCGATGACGGCGTCCTGTTTGTGTACTCGGCGGGTCCCAAGGCTGTTTTGGCGGTCATGGGTCCGATGGGAGCGAACGCGGGATTGATTCATCTGGAATCGCGCGGGATCGCCAAGGACATCGGCGATTTGTTCTAAGAAGCCATCGGCGACTTGTTCTAAAGAACCATCGGCGGCTTGTTCTAACCGTTCGCGGCCGCCCGGCTGATGGGTATACTGGTTTTCAGGCCCATCGAATGCTCGCGAGATCCGAACAAAGCGGCATCGCGGAGTCTGGGTTTGGATCAGCAAGCGCCTCATCCCCAAGCGTCACCCACCAGTCGCTCCTGGACGTATCGCAGGCCATCCTACAGCATCGCGATCTGAGCGGCCTGTTCCGCGATCTTGCAGCGCGTCTGCGCGCGATTATCCCATTCGATTTCCTCAACCTGGTTCTTTACGACGCGGCCAGCAACACCATGCGGCTGCACATCCTGGAAAGCACCACGGACGTAGAGCCCCATGTGCCGGAGATGGAGTTTCCACCGGAGGATTCTCCCTCCGGGTGGGTTTACGTCCATCAAGAACCGCTCGTCATACCGGACGTGAACAAAGAAACGCGTTGGCCGAAGATCATGGATGTGCTGAAGCGCAATCGCATGATCAGCTCCGCCTGGTTGCCCCTCACCACGGCACAGCACCGGCTGGGCGCGCTGATGTTCGGGTTTGGAGCGGACGGTCCGCTGGAATCGCAGTTGGATTTCATGCGCCAGATTTCGGCTCAAGTGGCCGTGGCCGTTGACAATACGCTGAATTTCGAGAACGCCGAGAAGTACCAGCGGCAATTGGCCCGCGAGCGCGACCGCTTGCAAGTGCTGCTCGAAATCACGAATGCTTTGGTTTCGGAGCTGGACATCCGGGAGCTGTTCCCCAACATCACCGCTTGCCTGCGGCGCGTGATGCCGAGCGAATACTCGAGCCTGGCGCTGCTGGAGAAAGGCAGAGCCCTGCTGAGAAACTACGCGCTGGTGTTCGAAGGAAATCCGGATATCATCCCGCAAGGGACCGGGGCGGCGCTAGACCAAACGCCCGCCGGCCGAGCAGTGGAAACCCGGCGTCCGGTGGTGCTGGATGGACGGGAACTGGCGCAATTCCACTCGCCCGTGGCTCAGCGGCTGGCCGCGGCCGGTCTGCGGTCGCTGTGCTGCATTCCTTTGATCACCCGAAACGGCGTGCTCGGAACGCTCAACGTCGGCAGCATGAAGGAGAACGCTTTTACTCCTTCGGACGTCGATTTTCTCACCCAAGTGGCCGGCCAGGCGGCCATCGCGATCGAGAATGCCAACGTGTTCCAGGAGATCGCGCAACTCAAGGACCAGTTGGTCGAGGAGAAGCTTTATCTCCAGGATGAGATCCGGACCGAGCAGAACTTCGGCGAGATTATCGGCGATGATCCGGCGTTCCGGCGCGTGCTTGATCAAGCCGCGACCGTGGCTCCGACAGATGCATCGGTTCTGATTCTAGGGGAGACGGGCACCGGCAAGGAGCTGATCGCGCGCGCGATTCATGACTTGAGCGGCCGCCGTGAGCGCACCTTCGTGAAGCTCAACTGCGCGGCCATTCCGACCGGATTGTTGGAAAGCGAGCTATTCGGGCACGAGCGGGGCGCGTTTACGGGCGCCATCGCGCAGAAGGTGGGCCGCTTCGAGTTGGCCAACAAGGGCACGCTGTTCCTGGACGAGGTGGGCGACATTCCCCTGGAATTGCAGCCCAAGCTGCTGCGCGCGCTTCAGGAGCATGAGTTCGAGCGGCTGGGCGGCGTGCGCACCATCCATGTGGACGTGCGCCTGGTGGCGGCTACCAATCGCGATCTGTCGCAAATGATCGCAGCCCGAGAGTTCCGCAGCGATCTTTACTATCGCCTCGGTGTCTTTCCGCTTTCGCTGCCTGCGCTGCGCGAGCGCACCGGCGATATTCCGAAACTGGTCCGATACTTCACGCAGAAGTACGCCCGGCGCATGAACAAACACATCGAGACCATTCCGTCGGCGGCCATGGAAGGTTTGGCAAGCTATGCCTGGCCGGGCAACGTGCGCGAGTTAGAGAATCTGATCGAGCGGGCCGTGATTCTGACGCGCGGTACCAGCCTGGAGATCCCGCTGGCCGAGCTGCGCGCCGCGCCAGACGCTGCCACGCCCGTCACGTTGGAGGACGCCGAGCGCGATCACATCCGGCGGGCGCTGGATCAGGCCGCGGGCGTCGTGGGCGGACCCAATGGAGCGGCGGCCCGCCTGGGGATGAAGCGCACCACGCTGCAATCCAAGATGAAGAAGCTCGGAATCGCGCGCTGATCCAACAACCAATACCCAATAACCAACAACCAGCGACCGAGAGCCCTTCTTGGGGCCGAGGGCGCCCGTGCGATCCTGAACTTTTTTGTTGCGGCTCCCACTCCTCTTGCGCCATAGTAGAACTGAAAGACCATGTAGGGCGCAGCCGGACGAATACCGCTTGAACGAGACTTCGCGCGCTCCACGGGTCATATTTTATGGGCTCGGGCGATTCTCGATGGCGGACGAATTCCTCTTTCTCACCGAACTGCTGGGCCTCAAGGTCCATGACCTGAAGGGCCGCCGCCTCGGCCTGGTCAAAGACGCCGCGATTGTTCCTCTAATTGATGCCTCCCGCGTTGACCGGTTCCTGGTGGGCGGCGGTTGGGCGTGGCTAAGCATCCGGCACGATCAGATCCGCTCCATATCGCTGGACGGTATCTACCTCAAGGACGAACAGCTCACGCCGTACCATTCCGACGAATACATGTTGCGGCTGGTGCGCGATCTGCTGGATCAGCAAATCATCGACGGACAAGGCCGCAAAGTGGTGCGCGTTACCGATGTGACGTTCCGCATCCAGCACCATGCCGATGGCGATGTGCTCAACATCCTGGACGTCGATATCGGATTGCGGAGCATGTGGCGCCGACTGGCGCAGGGAGTGGTTCCGCCCCGCTGGATCCGCCGCATCCAGACCGTCATTCCGCCCCATTCCATCCGCTGGGAGCATTGCAGCATTATCGAAGCCGATCCCCAGCGGCGATTGCGGCTCAACATCAGCAATAAAATTCTGGAGAGAATGCATCCGGCGGATCTGGCCGACATCGTGGAAGATCTGAGCCCGGACGATCGCGAAGCTATTTTTGAGACTATCGACAGCGAAGTTGCCGCCGAGACTTTGTCCGAGATGGAGCCGGATGTGCAGGCCAGCATCCTGGAGTCGCTCGAGACCGAAAAGGCCGCCGACATCGTGGAAGAGATGTCGCCGCACGAAGCCGCGGACGCGCTGGCGGAGCTGGAGGAGCAGACCTCGGAAGAGATCCTGGAAGAGATGGAACAAGAGCCCAAGGAGGAGGTGGAGGAGTTGCTGGAGTATCCCGAGCATTCCGCCGGCGGGCTGATGAACACCGAGTATGTAGCGCTGCCGGAGGGCACAACAGTAGAGGGCGCGATGGACGCGCTGCGTGCGCACGAGGAGATCCTCGAGAATCTGAACACGCTGTTTTTGGTGGATTCGGGTGACCAGCTTAAGGCCTCCATTCCGCTGGCGAGGTTGTTCACGGCAGCCGGCGCCACGCCCTTGCAGGAGTTGGCCGCCGAGCCCTTACTGCATGTCGACGTGGAAGAGCGGCAGGATCGAATTACCGAATTGTTCGACAAATACAACTTGTTGACGCTGCCCGTGATCGATGCCGAGGGCAAGCTGGCGGGCGTGATCACGGCCGATGAAGTCATCTCGCTCCTGAGGGAAAAGTAGGGCGTGCTCAAGAAGTTTCGCTATCAAATCGCGATCTTTCTGTCCGTGATTGGTCCCGGCATTATCACGGCCAACGTCGATAACGACTCGGGTGGCATTCTCACCTATTCGCAGGCCGGCGCGAAATATGGCTATCTGCCGCTGTGGACGCTGATCCCCATCACGCTGCTGCTGATCGTCACGCAGGAGATGTGCTCGCGCATGGGTGCGGTCACCGGCAAAGGCCTGTCCGATCTGATCCGCGAAGAGTTCGGGCTGCGCACCACCTTTTTCATGATGATCGCGTTGGTGCTCACCAATTTCACGAACGTGATCGCGGAGTTCGCCGGCATTGCCAGCTCGCTGGAGTTGTTTCACATCAGCCGCTACATCTCGGTGCCGATTTGCGCCGTTGCGGTTTGGTTCCTGGTGGTGCGCGGAAATTACCGCAGCGCCGAAAAGATCTTCCTCGCCGCGTGCTTCTTGTATGTGACCTACATCATTTCCGCGTTCCTGCTGAAGCCGGATTGGAAGGAAGCGGCCATCTACAGCGTCAAACCAATTCTCATGTTCGACACCGATTACATCACCATGCTGATCGCCATGGTGGGCACATCCATCGCACCTTGGATGCAGTTTTATTTGCAGTCGGCCATTGTTGAAAAGGGAATCACCGCCAAAGAGTACGTGCAGTCGCGCATAGAAGTGGTGGTGGGCTGTGTTTTAACGGATGTCGTGGCGTTCTTCATCATCGTTTCCTGCGCCACGGCGATCTGGGCGCACGGGCCGAAGGACATCAACGACGCCGCCGATGCCGCGGTCGCGCTGAAGCCGTTCGGCAAGTATGCCTACCTGTTGTTCAGCGCTGGATTGTTCAACGCCTCATTCTTTGCGGCGTGCATCTTGCCGCTTTCCACCGTGTTCACGGTGTGCGAAGGACTGGGCTTCGAATCGGGGGTGGACAAACGCTTTCATGAAGCGCCCGAGTTCTACTGGCTGTACACTCTGCTGGTGGTGTTGGGCGCGGGCGTGATTCTATGGCCGAATTTTCCGCTGGTGCGGATGATCCTGGCGTCGCAGGTGCTCAACGGCGTGATGCTGCCGTTCGTGCTGATCTACATGGTGCTGCTGATCAACAAAAAGGGCCTGATGAAGGAATGGACGAATTCGGCGGCATACAACACAGTGGCCTGGGTGTCGGTGGCGATCATGATCGGCTTGACGTTGGCGCTGGTGTCGATCACGGTGAAGCAGATGATGCAGGCCGAGGCGGCGCCGGCACCCTCAGCGCCGGTCGCCCAAGTGCAAAGCTACGATTCCGGCCGTCATGCGCTCAAAGCGTACGTTCACGAATCCCGCATCGCGCATTTGATTCGCCAGACCCTCGGCATGGGGAAATTTGCGGACTGATTCCGGCAGGTAGGTGTAGGCGTCCTTCGAGCCCGAGATCATTCCTCCAACGGTGGGCAGGATGGCCCGCGAGTAGAAACTGTAAACGCCAGCGAGCAGCGCGTTCGGCGGCGTGGAGAATTCCAGGATCGCGAGCGTGCCGCCCGGTTTCAAGATGCGCAGCAGCTCGATCAAGCCGCCGCGATAGTTTGTCAGATTGCGGAATCCGAATGCGATGGTAGCCAGATCGAAAGAGGCGTCTGGTGTTGGAAGCTGCAAGGCATCGGCTTCGAAAAGCGCGGGGCTGCGTTTGCGGAGCGCCGCAACCAGCATGGGGTGCGAAAAATCGCTGGCGAAAACGCGCGCCGACGGCCCGCGCCCCTGGAGCGCGAGCGCCAGATCGCCAGTGCCGCAGCAAACATCCAAAACGCGTGCGCCGGGCCGCGACAGAATCGGCGCTACTCGCGCCACGGTGCGGCGGCGCCAATGGCGATCGATATTCAAGGAGAGCAGGTGATTCAGCAGGTCGTAGCGCGGCGCTATGCGCCCGAACATGCCACGCACCCACGCCGCTGCTTGCTGCTCAGTTTCCGCGCCGGCTGGCGTTGTGCCCTGACTCAGCAAGCCAGCGCTTCCTCAATCGCCGCGGCAACGAATCGCTCCTGAACGTCGGCGGTGATCTTGACCGCGCCGATGCGCTCGGGCAGGACGAAATGGATCTTGCCTTGGACCGTCTTCTTGTCGCTCTTCAGGCGTGCCGCGATGCGCGCCGGATCGATGCCCGCGACTGGCGGCAGCGGACCGTAAGAATTCACGCAGCGCAAAATCTCCTGCTTGTCTTCGGCGGAGAGGAGACGTTCCATTTCGCCGAGCAGCGTGGCGGCTTTCATGCCCCACGCCACCGCTTCGCCGTGCAGGAATTGCGAATAGCCGGTCTCGGCTTCCAGCGCGTGGCCGAAGGTGTGTCCGAAGTTGAGAATCCGGCGGCGGTCTTGTTCCTTCTCATCGCCCGAGACCACTTCAGCTTTGATGCGGACGGAATCGCTAATCATGCGGTCCACAACGTCGGGCGCGTGCGACATTACGCGCTGCGGCTCGCGGCTCATCAGCCAGAACAGGTCCGCATCGGCAATCACGCCGTGCTTGATGATTTCGAACAGGCCCGCGCGGTATTCGCGCTCGGGCAGCGTGTCGAGCACGCCTGGGTCGATGACCACGGCCAAGGGCTGATGAAAGCTCCCGAGGAGGTTTTTGCCGCACGCCAGATTGACGCCCGTCTTGCCGCCGACAGCCGCGTCCACTTGCGCGAGCAACGTGGTTGGAATTTGAATTACCGGAATGCCGCGCATGAAGATGGCTGCCAGAAAGCCCGCGACGTCCGTCAAAATACCGCCGCCGAAAGCGGCGATGATGCTCGATCGATCACCGCCGCGCGCGACCATCTGCTCGGCCAGCGTCTCCACTTCCGCCAGGCGCTTGCGCGGTTCGCCACCGGGAAAGAGCAGAATCTCATGCGGGCGATCCCCGATTGCGCGCGCCAATGCGGCGCCGTGCAGTGACCAAACATCTTCCGTCGAAATCACAAAAATCTTGCCGGCGCGCTGGGGAATGTACTCCCGCACGTTCGCGAGCCCACCGCGCTCAACCAGCACCGGGTAGCGGCAGGCAGGCGTCTCGACGAAATAAGACGGCATACAATCCGTTGTAACATGCGCCGTGATTAACCTACTTCGCTGCGGGCGCCTCCGCAGTCGTAACATGATATAGTTGCCGCCCAGAGCTGACAATCGCGGAGGCGCACCACCCATGGCAGGATCTAAATTCCGGCCGATCGTGCGCGTGGCCAGCGGCAACTTTCTCGAAGCCTACGATTTTCAGGTGTTCGGCTACTACGCCACCTACATCTCTCGCGCCTTCTTCCCCACCGGCAACGAATTCGCCTCGTTAATGCTCACCTTGATGACCTTCGGCGCGGGATTCCTGATGCGTCCTCTCGGCGCCGTCTTCCTGGGCGCTTACATAGATCATCACGGCCGCCGCGCGGGATTGCTGCTCACGCTCGGACTGATGGCCGTCGGAACGCTGTCCATCGCCTGCACTCCGTCGTTCGCGGCTATCGGAATTCTGGCGCCGCTCCTGGTGGTGGCGGGACGTTTGCTCCAAGGCTTGTCGGCGGGCGTGGAGATCGGAGGCGCTTCGGTGTATCTGGCGGAAATCGCCACACCCGGGCACAAAGGGTTTTTCACTGCGTGGCAATCCGCAAGCCAGCAGGTTGCAGTAATACTAGCGGCTCTGTTCGGGCTCGTGTTGACGATAAATCTGTCACAAAATCAAATGGTGCGATGGGGCTGGCGAGTCCCCTTGTGGGCCGGCTGCGCCATCATTCCGCTATTGCTAATCATCCGGCGCTCGCTCACCGAGACCGACGTTTTCCTGGCCCGAAAACACAGACCCTCCGTGCGCGAAATCATCAAGACTGTCTTCGCCAACTGGTACATCGTGCTGCTTGGAACGATGCTGTCAACGCTGACGACGGTGTCGTTCTACATGATCACGGCGTACACTCCGACGTACGGCAGCAGCGTGCTGCACCTGGCTTCGACGGGCAGCTTGATGGTCACGCTCTGCGTCGGGATTTCGAATTTCATTTGGGTGCCAGTGATGGGCGCGTTGTCGGACCGGATCGGGCGGCGGCCGTTGCTGTTCGGGATCGCGTCGCTCGCGCTGCTGACGGCTTACCCTGCGCTCGCCTGGCTGGTCAGCGCGCCCTCGGTGTCCCGGTTGCTGGCGGTGGAATTGTGGTTCTCGTTCCTGTTTGGAAGTTACAGTGGAGGCATGGTGGTGTATCTGGCCGAGGTAATGCCCGCGGATGTTCGCACCTCGGGCTGGTCGCTGTCCTTCAGCCTGGCGACAGCGCTGTTCGGCGGATTCACTCCGGCTATCTCCACCTACTTGATCCGGTGGAGCGGAAATGCGGCCATCCCCGGTGTCTGGCTGTCGTTCACGGCTCTGCTTGGATTGGCTTCGCTGTTGCTGCTAGGCCGCTACTCGGCCCCCGGAGCTGACACCCAGTGAGCGAGCCATTCCCGGTTTTCGATGTGCTGGTGGCGGGCGGGGGCAATGCGGCTATGTGCGCGGCGTTGGGCGCTCGCGAGTCCGGCGCAACGGTGGTGGTGGCGGAATGTGCTCCGCAACATATGCGCGCAGGCAACAGCCGGCACGCGCGCAACTTTCGCTGCATGCACGCCTCGCCCACCAGCGTGTTGACGGACGCGTACACCGAAGAAGAGTATTTCAACGATCTGCTTCAAGTCACCTCAGGCCAGACCGACGAGGAACTGGCGCGGCTTTTGATTCGCTCGTCACCCGAGTGCTTCGCGTGGATGACGCAGCATGGCGTGCGATTCCAGCCATCGCTCACCGGGACGCTGCAGCTGGGCCGGACCAATGCCTTCTTCCTTGGCGGCGGCAAGGCGCTGGTGAACACCTATTACGCGATCGCGGAGAAACTCGGCATCCGCGTACTCTACAACGCCGAAGTGACCGCGTTGCGCATGAGCGGCGCACGATTCGAAAGCGCAACCGTCAGCGTTGACGGATCGCCCGTCGAGATTCGCGCCAAGGCGTTGGTGGCGGCCTCAGGCGGCTTTGAAGCCAACCTCGAGTGGCTGAGCGAAGCCTGGGGCGAAGCGGCGAAGAATTTCATCATTCGCGGCACTCCCTACAACCGGGGCAAGGTTTTGCGACTGCTTCTGGACCATGGCGCGGACCACGTGGGCGATCCGTCGCAGTGCCACGCGATCGCACTGGACGCGCGCGCGCCCAAGTTCGACGGCGGGATTGTCACCCGTCTGGACACGCTGCCGCTCGGCATTGTCGTCAATCAACGTGGCCAACGCTTCTATGACGAGGGCGAGGACTTGTGGCCGAAACGCTATGCGATCTGGGGGCGGCTGATCGCTCAACAACCCGATCAGATCGCCTATTCGATCGTCGATTCGAAGACCGCCGGCATGGTGATGCCTTCGGCGTTCCCCGCCTTTGAAGCGCGAACGATCCGCGAACTGGCAGGTTTACTCACGCTGTGCGCGGACACGCTCGACGCCACCGTGGACCGCTTCAACCGGAGTTGCGTGGACGGTTCGTTCGATCACACGCGCCTCGACAACTGCCATACGCGCGGCCTCAGCCCGGATAAAACGCACTGGGCGCTGAAGCTGGATTCCCCGCCGTTCTTCGGTTACCCGCTGCGGCCGGGCATCACGTTCACTTATCTCGGCCTCAAAGTGAATCGCTGCGGCCAGGTAATCCTAAAGGACGGACAGCCCGCGCCCAATGTCTTCGCGGCGGGAGAAATCATGGCGGGCAACATCCTGGGCCAAGGATACCTTGCGGGAATCGGAATGACCATCGGCACAGTGTTCGGACGCATCGCGGGTGGAGGAGCGGCAAGTGCAACCCAGTAGTCCACTGATCCAGGAAGGCCCGGTACACGAAGGCGAGCGTCTGCTGCGTTTATGCAACGCCTGCCGGTATTGCGAGGGCTTCTGCGCCGTGTTCCCCGCGATGGAACGCCGCTCGAAGTTTTCGGCGGCCGACGTGAACTACCTCGCAAATCTGTGCCACAACTGCGGCGAGTGCTTCTACGCATGCCCCTACACGCCTCCACATGAATACGCGCTGAATCTGCCCAAGGTGCTCGCGGAAATCCGCGTCGAAAGCTACGCCCGATCCGCATTTCCCAGGAGCTTCTCGCTTGCGCACCGCAGCAGCACTTTGATCATCTCTGCCTTGGTTGCCATCGCGATCGCCGTGATGGCAGCCATCGCTGCCGCATTCGGTGGGTTTGCCTCCACCGGCGCCGATTTCTACGCGGTGATTCCACACCGGGCGATGTTTGTAACGCTGGGGTTGGTGTTCGTTCTCGCAGCCATCGCGATGCTTGTCGCCTTCTTCCGATTCTGGCACGACGCGATCCGCGTGCCTATCGAAGCCGCGCCGTTGATCGTATCACTGGAAGATACTCTGCGCCTCACGAATCTCAACGGCCCGCGCCGCTGGTTCCACCACGCCACCTTCTACGGTTTCCTGCTGTGCTTCGCCTCCACGTGCGTCGCGGCGTTCTATCATTCCGTGCTCGGCTGGCGCGCGCCGTACCCATACTGCAGTGTTCCGGTGATCTTGGGCACGCTGGGAGGAATCGGATTATTGGCCGGTCCGGCCGGCTTATTCTGGCTGAAGCGGAAGCGCGATCCCGCCCTCGACGATCTCAATCCACGCGATTTCGGCGACAGCTTCATCGTGTTGCTGCTTCTGGCCAGCTTTACGGGACTGCTCCTGCTGGCCCTGCGCGAGACCGCGGCCATGAGTTGGCTGCTGATCGTCCATTTAGGCGTCGTACTGGCGCTGTTTGCATCGCTTCCGTACGGTAAGTTCATGCATGGGAAGTTCCGCTTCGCGGCGCTTCTGCGCAATGCATTCGAGCAATCGAGATATACTGCGATCGAGCGGCAGGGAACGGAACCCAAATGACGCGGCGCACGCTGTTCGAGAGCACGCTTGTGGCGATGGCTGCCTCTCCTCTCGCGGTCTTCGCGCAGCGGGACGAACCAGGCACCCCGAATCTCGCGCTCGCGCTGGCCCGGTTGTTCCACCGAACCAGCTTCAGCGACTTTTCGCCGACCGCGATCAAGCATGCCAAGATGATCATCGCCAGCACACTGGCCAGCGCGGCGGCGGGCTCCCACATCGGCTCGGCCCGCATCATCCGCGAGCTAGCCAAGGAGGCCGCGGGACGGCCCGAGGCTACGATCTGGTTCGACTCTGCGAAGCTGCCGGTGACCGAGGTCGCGCGGGTAAATGCCATGTTAAGCGATGCCGCCGCCTCCGATGACAGCGACCTGCGCAACGTGGCGCACACTGGAACAACCCTAACCGCGACTGGCCTGGCAATCGCAGAGCGCACAGGCGCAACCGGCTCGGAGCTGCTGTGCGCGATGGTGACGGGCTATGAGGCTGCGGGACGAATCGGCGAGGCGCTCCACAACGGCAGACCCGGGTTGCACGCTTCGATGATCGTCGCCTTTGGCGGGGTGGTCGCATCGGCCAAGTTGCTCGGACTTACGGCGGAGCAGATGGCGCACGCCATCTCCATGACCGCGACGACTATGGGCGGCCTCTTGATCGGAACTGACAGTTGGGCGCGCGAGTATCAGGCCGGTAACGCGGCCCTCTGCGCGGTGAATGCCGCATTGGCCGCTGGACGCGGTTTTGTCGTCAACGAGGATCTGTTGGAAGCCAAGGGAGGCTTTCTGGATGTTTACGGTAACGGCAAGCCGGATATCCCCAGCGTGACCCGTGAAATCGGCACGCAGTGCGACATCGTCAAATACCTGGCGATCAAGCTGGTGCCCGGCGCGCATGCGTTGCATCCTTCGGTGGAAGCCGCGGTCAACGCTGCCCAGCAAGCGAACGTGCCGCCGGAAGAGGTGGCTCAGATCCTTTTGTCCGGGCCTCAGAAACGAAGCATCACCTACAACAAGCGGCCTCCCAAGGACATGATCGAAGCCATCCACAGCCTGCCCTATTTTGTCGCCTCTGCCGTGGCTGATAAGGATTTTTCCTGGGTGCACATCACTCCGGAGAAGATCCAGCGCCCGGTTATCGCTCGGCTGATCGGCCTGGTTGAGTACGACCCGGCTCCGCCTGCGGTCCACTATGACTGGAACTGGGGCGGCACCGTCACGATCGTCACCAAGTCCGGGGCCCGATTCACAAGCACCGTCGACGCGCCACGAGGTTCCGGGCCCCGCGGCATCGAGTGGAGCGACGTCGACGCCAAGTACCGCGCATTGCTTCCGGACTCCGGATTGCCCGCGAACCGTGCCGAGGAGCTGTTGAACATGATCCATGATTTCGACCAGGTAAAACAAGTGTCGCAGTTCACTCGCCTGCTTCACTCACGTTGATGGATACAATTGTCACAATCGCCAAACAGGAGACCACAAATGTCGCAAAAATTGTTCTGGCTACTCGGCATAACTGCCTTGGTATTGGCCCAAGCGCCACCGCGGCCCCCAATGCGGCCCGCGCCCAAAGCAGGCGTCTGCCCTCTTCCGATCCTGCCCGCGCTGCCCACGCTTACTGATGCTGCGTTCTTTGCGAAGGCCGACGTCCCGCATGGGAAGGTGGAGCAAGCCACTTACAAAAACTTCGCCGGTGCTGACAAGCGAATGCACGTCTACTTGCCGCCGGACTACGCCGGCAACATCCGCTACCCGGTCCTGTACTTGAACCACGGCGGCGGCGGTGACGACTCCAACTGGACCTCGGAAAATCTGAAAGGGGGCGGCAGCGCACAGTTCATCCTCGATAATCTGATTGCCGCCGGCAAGTCCAAGCCAATGATCATCGTCATGCCGAACACCAGCGCCTGCGCCAGCTATACCCCACCGGCCCTCGGCAAGGACGACACCTGCACCGAGGAATATTTGAAGGACATCATTCCTTATGTGGATAGCCACTACCGGACGAAGGCAACCCGCGACTATCGGGCGCTGGCCGGATTGTCCATGGGTGGCTTCGTGGTGCTTCACACCGGGCTGCCGCATCTGGATACATTCAGCCAGCTCTTCGTCTACAGTTCGGGCCACATAAGCCCGGAGAGTCTAAAGCAGTTCGATGAAAACTTCGCCCCGTTGCTGAAGGACCCGAAAACCAACGACCTCTTCCGCGTGCCATTTTACATGGCGGCCGGCGAAACCGATATCGCATTGAACAACGGTCAGAAGGATCTCGCGCTATTAAACCAATACGGCGTTCGCAACTTTTGGGTCTTGAGCACCGGCGGCCACGAATGGGCCAACTGGCGCCGGTACCTGTATCAAACGGCGCAAATCATGTTTCCGGATTGCGGCAGCAACTAATCGCCTTCTGCGCGCGCGAAGTTCGAACTTGTATCCATGGCCCGATTGACACTGATTGTTTTCCTCGGTTTTCTCAGTCTACAAGCTCAACAAACGCCGCTCGCGATTGTGGATGTCACCGTTGTGCCGATGGATAGTGAACGGCTTGTTGAACACCAGACCGTAGTCGTGCAGGATGGCCGGATCGCTGCCGTCGGCCCATCGCAATCGGTTCGTTTTCCGGCGACCGCGCAGCAGATCGATGGCCGCGGCAAATTCCTCATGCCGGGACTGACCGACATGCACGTGCACTTCGTGCGCGAGGCGCTGCCGGGAAAATCTCAGACCGCCAGTTTGAACTCCGCTAGCCGCCGGTCGGGAATACCCGCTTCCGCCTCAAAAGATCATGAGCTTGAGAATCGCGCCTACGCGCTCATGTTCGCCGCAAATGGGGTTACCACGGTGCGGAACATGTGGGGGAGCGAGACCATTGACGCACTGGCGAGAGAGATCAACTCAGGTGGTCTTATTGGCCCGCACATTTACTCCACAGGCCCGATCACCGACGGCAATCCACCGGTGTGGGAGAGTAGCCGGATCGTTGAAACGCCCGCGCAGGCCGAGGAAGCAGTGCGATCGGACAAGCAAAAAGGCTATGTCGCGATCAAGGTTTATAGCCGGCTTTCAAAGGATGGCTACAACGCGATCATCGCGGCAGCCAAGCGCCAGGGCTTACCCGTGGTCGGCCACGTGCCCACCAGCGTAGGGCTGGAGGCTGCTATCGCCGCCCGGCAGGATTCCATCGAACACCTGGATGGCTTCTTGCCGTTATTGGCGCTCGATGGCAGTCTCACCGCCGAAAGACTGCAGCACGCCGACTTGAAACAACTTCCCGCGATCGTCCAGGCCGTAAAGGCGGCGGATGTGTGGATCTGTCCCACCGTGGTTGTATACGACTTACAGCGAACCGATCCGGTGGGGCGTGAAGAAGCCAGCTTCGTTCCTCCCGACGTGTTCGTGCGGTACGCGAAGATGTACCCAAACCATGACGTCGACCCAAGAGCCACTCCTCAGGGCCGCGCCGTGCTTCTCGCGATTGTCGCCGCCCTTCGCAGCGGCGGTGCGCACCTGTTGCTGGGCACGGACACCATGAAGGCCGGCACGCTCCCCGGTTATTCTCTGCACGCGGAACTGGAAAACTTCGCCGCGGCCGGCATGACACCTTACGAGGCGATCCGCGCAGGCACTGCGGACGCCGCGAAATTCCTTCACCAGGAAAACGAGTTCGGCCTGGTGGGCAAAGGTCTGCGAGCCGACCTCATTCTGGTGGATGCGAATCCGCTGGCCGACGTTAAAAACGTCTCAAAGCTCGCCGGAGTCCTGGCCGGCGGCCGCTGGTTCAGCGCGGTGGAACTCAATAGACAACTCGTCGCCCTGCGCGCGAGATACCGCTCCCCTGTTCCTTGACGCGAGGCGTGCGTCCGTAATACACTCCTGTAGGCTACCAAAAGGTCAGTATATGGACAATGAGAAGTCAGATGTCCTCCACGGCTCCCTCGGGCTGATGGTGCTGCGGACCTTGGACACCTTGGGTCCGCAACATGGGTGGGGAATCGCGCGCCGCATCGAGCAGATCAGCGGGGATGCGCTGGCGCTGAATCAGGGCACGCTTTATCCGTCGCTGCTCCGCCTGGAACAAATGGGATGGGTCACCTCGAAATGGGGCACGTCCGATAAGAACCGGCGCGCGAAATTCTACTCCATCACCATCCTCTGTCTGACTATCGGAGTTGGCGCAACCACCGCGGTCTTCAGTTGGATCGAGGGAGTTCTGCTCCGTCCGTTTCCGGGAGTAGCGAAACGCTGGTTCCGCTCAGTTCCGCGGTGTTGGCGGTGGCGGCCAGGTTGGATCCCGCGATGACGAATAGGGAGCCGGGCGAGATGCCGTAACTAGGCAAGCCTGGCTTGGTGCCGCTGTAATTATTCTGGATCGCAAAGACAGAGGGCTGAGCGAAAACAGGAGCGGCCCCGGCGGCAAGAAATAAAAAGAATAAAGACCAGCGCGTTAGACATAACATGCTACAGGCCCCCTTCGTCAACCAGGATTAGACGACGGTTCTGCTTAGGCGTTGGCATTCGCCTCTCGAGCGCGCGGGAATCCCGGACTGGCCATCACCCCTTCGCTCTGCGCGCGGTGGCGGTCGCAATGCGCCGCAATCAGAAGCAGCCACTGATACAAATCGAGCTCGCCGATTACAGGATGCTTGTAGAAGTGCCGCCTCAAATCCGCGGCGGTGCTGGCGGCAAAATCGCGCGTCCGATGGCGTGCCGCTTCGAATTCATTCAATAGCTGCTCATCCGGCCAGCGGCCTGTCGGCGTCAGAACATCCGGCGCCTGGAGTCGAGTTACGCGGCCTGCCACATTGGCCACCAGCGTATCGTCCTTGCCTTCCATGGCGCTGCGCTTGGAAGGATCCGGACCTGCCTCCAGAGTCCTTTGAATGGAGCCGAGCACCAGTCCTTCGACTATCGCGATGTGCTCCACGCATTCGGCGACAGTCCACTGGCCAGGCGCGGCACGGTGGTGCAATTGCTCGCGGGAAAGGCCCTGCGCCATGTGCAGCAAGCGCTCCCGCGATTCCTCAAGATTCTTCAACAGCGATTCTCGTTCGGCAGAAGTCAATTTTGTTTCTCCCTTCTTGAACGGCCCGTCGCCCGCCATTATACGCTTTGCGCGAGCCGCTCCATTGAGAATCCGGGCGCGTGCTTGCCGTCCGGCGCCAGATCGAACCAATCTCCTGCCAGCTTCGATGCCCTCACAACCGGCTCAATCTGTTTTGCAACTCCTCCAACTCAGCCGGCGTCAGCGCAGCCCTGGCCAGAAGACACGCCACGTCTTCCCCCATGAACGCCCGGTACGCATCCCAGCAGCGCGCCAGCTCCCCGCAATACAACTCCTTTATCGTCTCTACGTGTACTAAGTAATCTCGCGCAGTCTGGGCCCCGGGCTGGCCACCATGTTCATGTAAACGATATGTGTAAGCATGCGACGGTAGTATACAAATCCTCCTTGCGGCAATGAGCACTCTCGCAAGGAATACAGGATCCGCTCCCCGTCTCAAGTCAGGGTAGACGATGTGCCGCTCCAGCAACAACCTTCTGGATATCAGAAAGCACGTATGGAACCACGGTACCCAGACTTGGGGCAGCGTTAACAGCGATCCAACCCGCACTCCTGTCGTGCGCGTGAGCGGATGCGCTTGGTTGACGCCATTCCGCAACGTTTCGAGAGCCCCTCGCACCGCGTCTGCCCCGTGGGCCGCGGCTGCGTCCAACAAAATGCGGAGCGCGCCTGCCGCCAACAGATCGTCGGCGTCGGTGAACTGGACGTAGTCGCCGCGCGCCGCGGCTATTCCGGTGTTGCGCGACACAGCCGACCCCACATTGACACGATTCCTGATTACCCGCACCCTGGGGTCAGCCTGCGCTATCTCGCCTACGATCTCCGCCGACCGGTCCCCGGAACAATCATCAATGCAAATGACCTCCAGATCGACGCCGCTCTGATTCAAGACCGAGGCCAGGCAGTCTTCCAAATGTGGCGCCGCGTTGTAAATCGGAACAACCACCGAGACACAAGGCCTTCGGCCATTCAGCACGAATGGCATTCACTCTCCTCTGCACGTTCGGCAGTCCCGTAATCAGATGCCTGTTCAAATAAGTCTATCGCGCCGAGCCAACTATGGCGGACGCATTCCTGCTTGCCGAGCCTACGCTTGTGTAGGCTCTCGTAGTCAAATATCTGGTCAGAAGCGCGCAGCGCGGGGCGCGCTCACACAGCGAAAGAAACAATCGCGGCCCGCTGCGTTGTTGCGCGATCTGGTAGGGCCGGGCAGATTCGAACTGCCGACCTGTCGCTTAAGAGGCGACCGCACGCCTGCCTCACACCGCGCACAACGGCTCACGCCTGTGCGCTCCACGAGCGGCCGCACCCTTGCCTGCGTATCAAAGGAGTCTGGTAGGGACGGGCAGATTCGAACTGCCGACCTGTCGCTTAGGAGGCGACCGCTCTATCCATCTGAGCTACGTCCCCGACGGTATACTCCGATTCTATCAACCAGCCCCGCCCCCCTACCGCGCCCCCGTCAGCGCCTTCAAATACCGGTAGTAAAATTCCACCCCGTCATAGAACGAACTCACCCGCACGCGCTCATCCTTGCCATGCGCCCGCACATCATCCTGGTCCAGCGCGACGCCCCCAATGCCGTAGCTCGGTATGCCCGCCGCGATGGTATAAACGCTGTCCGACGCGCCCGTCTCCATCTCCGGAATCACCGGCGCGCTCGGCCACATCGCATCCGACACCCGCTCCAGCGGCTGCATCACTTCAGCTGGCGGCAATAGGGCGGCAAAGGCCTTCGTCTCGGGCGCGCGATCGAAAACGTGGCCCGCATTGTCTATGTATTTCACAACAATCTTCGGATCGGCGAAGATCCGGATCAACTCCTGTCGAATCTCTTCCGTCGCATGACCCGGTATTATGCGGCAGTTCACAATCGCTTGCGCCTGCTGCGGCAGCGCGTTGTTGGCATGCCCGGCGCTCAAGCGCGTGGCCACGCAAGTGGTGCGCAGAAGGGAATTGAATCGAGCATCCGTCGAAAGCCGTGCAATCGCTTCCGGATCGGGCGGGGTTCGCAGAATCGCTTTCATATCGGCCGCGGTCTGCCCCGATTCCAGCGCCGCGCGCCGCTCGAAATAGGTCCGCGTGATCGGGTTCAGTTCGAATGGAAACGGTGCGTGCTCCAGGCGCGAGAGAGCGTCCGCGATATGGTAGATCGCATTGTCGGGAACCGGCAGCGAACTGTGCCCGCCTGGGTTGGTGGCATCCAGTTCGAAATCGGCGTACAGCTTCTCGTTCGCTTCCACATCCACGTTCAACGGCTTGCCCTTCACCGTGGTGACGCCGCCCGCATCCGGGTTCAGCGCAAACGCGGCGTCCACCATCTCACGATGATTCTTCAGCAGCCAGTCGACCCCGTTCGAGCTGCCGCCCTCTTCATCGGCTGTCAGCGCCAGGATGATGTCTCGATCCGGCTGGTATCCTTCGCGCTTGAAGCGAATGAAGGTGGTCACCAGGATCGCATCGCTGACTTTCATGTCCTGAGTGCCGCGGCCGTAGAAATAGCCGTCCTTTTCGACAAACTTGAACGGATCGGTGGTCCAATCCTCGCGCCGCGCTTCCACGACATCCAAATGGCCGATGATCAGGATTGGCTTCAGCCCGGCGGCGCCTGTTCCGTGATATCGCGCCACCATGTTGCCCTTGCGATCATTGGGACCCAGAACTTTGACGTCCTCGGCGGCGAACCCGGCGGCGAGCAACCGCTTGGCCATTGCTTCGGCCGCTACGGTGGTGCTCCCTACCGAATCGGTGGTATTTATTTCGATGAGCTGCTGAAAAATGTCGTGCGCAAGCTTGCGGGTTGCGTCATCCAGGGGCACTGCATCAAGGAGCCGCGCCGCTATCAGTGAACCCACCAAAAGTAAAACCGCAAAACGCAGTTTGTTCATGCCCGATCTTACCAGCGCTTGAGACCCTTCTGCCCAATGTCCTTGCGATAGTGCATCCCATCGAAATGGATCTTGCGCACGTCCTCGTACGTGTTGCGAATCGCCAGGTCGAGATTCGCCCCGCTCGCGGTCACGCCTAAAACGCGACCGCCCGAGGTGACCAAAACATTTTTGTCTAATTTTGTTCCGGCGTGAAACACCGTCGCCTCTTGAACTTGATCCAGTCCCGTGATCGCATCGCCTGTTCGCGCAGATCCCGGATACCCGGCCGCCGCCAGCACCACGCACACCGACGGATCCGTTCGCCAATCCAAAGGTGTTTCATCCAGCGCGCCGTGCGCTGCCGCAAACAGCGGCTCCACCAAGTCGGATGCCATGCGATGCATCAGCGCCTGCGTCTCCGGATCGCCCAAGCGCGCGTTGAACTCCACCACTTTCGGTCCCTCGGCCGTCATCATGAGCCCGGCGTAGAGAAAGCCGGTAAAAGGCATTCCCTCCGAGCGCATCTGCGCGATTGCCGGCCGGATCACTTGCGCCATCACCAGCGCGTGCTGGAATTCGCCGAGAATGCGGCCGTCACAGTACGCGCCCATGCCCCCGGTGTTCGGACCCTGATCGCCATCGTTCAGCGTCTTGTGATCCTGCGTCGGCTCGAGCGCCAGCACGTTGACGCCATCGCTCAGCACAATAAAGCTCACCTCTTCGCCGACCAGGAATTCTTCGATCACCAAACTGGCGGCCCCAAGGTGTTCGATCGCCACGCGCGCCTCTTCGTGCGTGTGCGCGATGATCACTCCTTTGCCCGCCGCAAGCCCATCGGCTTTTATCACCACCGGCAGATCGAACTCGCTTAGCGCGTCGCGAGCTTCCTCCGTGCTGGTCACGGCTGCAAATCTCGCTGTCGGAACCCCCGCGCGCAGCATCAGCTCCTTGGCGAATGCTTTGCTGGATTCCAGGCGCGCCGCAGCAGCCGTCGGACCCACGATCCTGAGGTTCTTTGCGCGAAATTGATCCACGATCCCCGCCGCCAGCGGTGTCTCCGGCCCAACCACCGTCAGATCGGCGTCAATCGATTCGGCCACCGCAAGATAGTCCGTCGTCGGGAGGCAAGTAGCCACTTGTGCGATCCCCGGGTTCCCCGGCGCAGCGTACAGCGCGGACGTCTTCGGGCTCTGTGCCAGTTTCCAGCACAGCGCCTGTTCGCGCCCTCCCGAGCCTACCACCAGGATTTTCATCGAAGTAAATGGAAAACTACCATAGTGTGCCACACTAAAAGCGTTACCCCAATGAAGTCCTCGCGATATGACATCGTTGTCGTCGGCGCCGGCCACGCCGGTTGCGAAGCCGCCCGTGCGTGCGCTCGCATGGGTCTGCGCACCGCGATGATCACGATGAACAGCGATTTAATCGCGCAGATGTCGTGCAATCCCGCGATCGGCGGCATCGCGAAGGGCCACCTGGTTCGCGAGATTGATGCGCTCGGCGGCGTGATGGGCGAAGTGACGGACGCCGTGGGTATCCAATTTCGCTTGTTGAACACCAGCCGCGGGCCTGCGGTCTGGTCGCCGCGCGCTCAGTGCGACAAGAAGCAATACCGCATCAAGATGCGCGAGGTGCTGGAGCGCGAGCCGAACCTGCGTATCTTACAAGCCGAAGTCGCACAACTCGCGATGGAAAATGGACGTGCCACTGGCGTCCTCCTCCGCGATGGCAGAACAATTTCGAGCGATTCTGTTGTTATCACTACCGGAACATTTTTGAACGGCCTGGCCCACGTCGGCGAGATGAAGTACAGCTGCGGCCGCAATGGCGAAGCGCCTTCGAACCTCCTCGGGGACCAGTTGCGAACGCTCGGCCTCGCTTGGACGCGCCTCAAAACCGGCACTCCGCCGCGTCTCGACGGCCGTACCATCGATTGGTCGCGCTTTGAAGCGCAAAGCGGCGATGCCGTTCCCACGCCGTTCTCGTTCCTGACGGAGAGGATCGAACGTGACCAGATCAAATGTTATATATCGTACACTTCAGAGCAAACGCTTCAGATTCTGCGGGATAGCATAGCCCGTTCGCCGCTGTACAGCGGTCAGATCGAGGGTGTCGGCCCGCGCTACTGCCCATCCATCGAAGACAAAGTCGTCAAGTTTCCGGACAAGGACCGGCACCAGCTCTTCCTGGAGCCCGAAGGCGTCGACACCAACGAAGTCTACGTCAACGGCATGTCCACCAGCATGCCCATTGATGTGCAATCGGCCATGGTGGCTTCGATCCTAGGCCTGGAAGACGCCGAGATGATTCGGCCCGGATATGCGATCGAGTATGACGCCGTCGATCCCCGCGAGCTGAAGCATAGCTTAGAAGTCAAGTCGATCGAGGGTCTGTTCCTGGCTGGCCAAATCAATGGAACGTCGGGCTACGAGGAGGCAGCGTGCCAGGGCCTTATCGCGGGGATCAACGCCGCGCGGAGGGTCGGTCGGCTAGAACCTGTTATTATCGGACGAACCCAAGGATACACCGGGATTTTGATCGACGACCTGATCAGCAAGGGCGCCGACGAGCCGTATCGGATGTTCACTTCACGCGCCGAATTCCGGCTGCATCTTCGGATTGACAACGCCGACGAGCGCCTTACTCCCATCGGCCGCGAGGCCGGTCTGGTTCGCGATGAACGCTGGAACCTCTACCTGCGCAAGCAAAGCCAGAAAGAGCGGCTGGTCGCCCATTTCCAAGAGAGGCGTTTACTTCAATGGCTTCGACGCCCGGAAGCTCGGATTGCTGCCCTATCAAACGCCATCAAGGAGGCTCTGGGCGAGGAGCCGGTCCATGGCCTTCTCGCAACCGTCGAGACCGAAGCGAAATACGCCGGCTACATCGCCCAACAGGAGCGGCAGATCGATCGCCTGCGCGAGTCCGAGCTTCGCCGCATTCCTGCGGCATTTGAGTTCGCCAATATCCCCGGGCTTTCCACCGAAGCGAAGCAGAAGCTCGAGCGAGTCCGGCCTCAAACGCTAGGGCAAGCAGGCCGCATCCCCGGGATCACGCCGGCAGCCGTCGCGGTTCTTGACGTGTACCTCAGCCTCGGTGCCCACGCCTGACTGGTTCGCTCAGCTCCTTGGCCCAGAGCTGAGTCAATCGCAGCTGAATCAATCGCAGTTGAGTCAATCACAGGTGGTTCAGCTCTACGCACACTACGAACTGCTGATCCGTTGGAACCAGCGAATGAACCTGACCACCGTAAAGCCTGGGCCGGAGATGGTGATCCGTCACTATTGCGAATCCGTCTTTTTCGCGGCTCATCTCCCTGCGGCTCACGAAACGATTTCGGTTCTCGATGTAGGCTCGGGAGCGGGATTTCCTGGGATTCCCATGGCTATCCTCAAGCCTGACTGGCACGTCACGCTTATTGAATCCAGCCAGAGGAAGGCCGTTTTCCTCCGGGAGTCGAGTCGGCATCTATCAAATATCTCTGTTTTGGCCCAACGGGTCGAGAGTGTTTCGGAGCGGGGCGATTGGGTGGTAGCCAGGGCGGTGGATCCTCAAGAAGTCCTTCTCAGCGTCCCCCGTTTAGCCCCAAATGTTGGCCTCATGCTCGGGGAAGATGATTTTTCTTCGATTCGGGGCAACGAGCGCATTGCATGGGCTGAGCCAGTTCGGTTACCTTGGGGAGATCGAAAAATCTGCGTTTACGGAGAATGTTCCACGTGGAACAGATTCCGGGATGTTCCCCCGACACGTTCCACGTGAAACATCCGATGGGAAAAGTCATAGCGATCGCGAATCAGAAGGGCGGCGTGGGCAAAACCACGACCGCCATCAATCTTGCTGCGTCCCTGGCTGCCAATGATTTGCGCGTGCTGTTGATTGATTCCGATCCGCAGGGCAACGCCACCACCGGCCTGGGTATCGCAAAAGGCGAGGATCGGCTGACGTTATATCAAGTGCTCCTTGGCGAGGCCGCCATCACGGCTGCCATCATCCCTACGGAATTCGAAGGCCTAGATATTCTCCCGTCCGACAAAAACCTGGTTGCAGCCAATCTCGAGCTTGTCGAAATCGAGAGCCGTGAATTTAGGCTCCGTGAGAGATTGGAAGGGGTCCGGGCACGTTATCACTTCATCCTGATCGATTGCCCGCCGGCACTCGACCTTCTCACACTGAACGCCATGGTTGCAGCCGATTCGATCCTCATCCCAATTCAATGCGAATTCTTTGCTCTCGAAGGCATTTCTCAGTTGCTCGATACCATTGAGCGAGTCCGAGGTTCCTTCGGAAGCACCCTGAAGATTGAGGGCGTTCTGCTCACCATGTACGACGACAGAACCAACTTGACCCGCCAGGTGGAGCTAGATTTGCGCGGCTTCTTTGAGAAATCGGTATTTGAGACGGTCATTCCGCGCAGTATTCGTTTGGCGGAAGCGCCCAGCTATGGCAAGCCGATTATCGTTTACGACGTGAGATCGCGTGGCGCGGAATCCTACATACAATTGGCGAAGGAGGTTCTGGCTCGTGAGCACAGCGCCGGACAAGCAACGCAAAGCCTTGGGTAAGGGCCTCTCGGCCTTATTGCCGCAGAGACCGGCGGCCGCATTTTCGACGCCGCAACCAGCGGAAACTGGCCTGCGCGTCGCATCCATTTCGATCGTTGATATTCATCCGAATCCGCTTCAACCGCGCACTGTGTTCGATGCCGCACACCTCGAAGAGCTTGCTAACTCTATAGAAACACACGGGATAATTCAACCGCTGTTAGTGCGCAGGAAGGGTGCCAGCTACGAACTAATCGCCGGTGAACGGCGGCTTCGGGCGGCGAAGCTGGCAGGTTTGACCGAAGTTCCGGCCATCGTTCAGGATTATGCGGACGAGCGGATCTTGGAAATCGCGCTCATCGAGAACATCCAGCGCGAAGACTTGAACCCGATGGAGACTGCGCAGGCACTGGACCGGCTGCACACGGAAATGAATTTGAGTCACGAGGAAATCGCAGCGCGAACCGGTAAGGACCGCACCACGATCACCAACCTGATCCGCCTGCTGCGGCTTCCTCAAGCGGTGCAACTTCTGGTTGCCGAACGGCGCCTCTCCATGGGCCACGCGAGGGCCATTCTCGGGCTCACGAATCCAGAGTTGCAATTGCAAGTGGCGGAGAAGGCCGCGGCGCAAGGCTTTTCGGTAAGGCAGGTAGAGCGGCTGGTGAAAAAGGTCAATGAGCCGCGGGAGCCCACGGACGCGCCGCTGCAAGACCCGAACGTCAAGGCTGCAATTGGCGCCCTTGAGGCGGCGCTGGGAACGCGTGTACGCATAGTCGAAAAATCGGATCAACGCGGGCAGATCGAAATCGAATATTACTCGCAGGGAGAGCTGGAGCGCCTCTACGAGTGGATTGTTTCAACTGGCTCGAAGGACTGATGGTGCCGGCGGCAGGAGTCGAACCTGCGACCTACGGATTATGAGACCGTCGCTCTAACCACCTGAGCTACACCGGCAGTAGCTTCTTCAAGGTTAGGAGGGGCCACGCGAGTCTGTCAACCAATTTGGTAGATTCGATCTAGTGCCGCAATCGATCGTCGAATTTCGAAGTGTCTCGAAGACCTACCCTATTTACTCGTCGCCGAGCGCGCGCCTCAAGGAACTGGCCTGCCTGAATCGGATTTCGTTTCATCATGATTTCTCGGCTCTCGACGACGTCAGCTTCGAAATTCACCGTGGTGAAACGTTTTGCATTGTAGGCGAGAACGGCTCCGGTAAGAGCACGCTTTTGCAAATCGTCGCGGGCATTCTTTATCCATCGAAGGGCGATGTGTTGGTGGGCGGACGCGTGGCGGCACTGCTTGAACTCGGCGCGGGGTTCAATCCGGAATTCACGGGACGCCAGAACGTGTACATGAATGCCGCGATTCTCGGCCTATCGAAGAAAGAGATCGACGCCAAGTTTCCAGGGATCGAGGAGTTCGCCGAGATCGGCGAGTTTATCGATCAACCCGTGAAGACGTATTCCAGCGGCATGGCGGTGCGCCTCGCATTCGCGGTAGCCATTCACGCGGATCCCGAGATTCTGCTGGTGGATGAAGCGCTCTCGGTGGGCGACATCTATTTTCGCCAGCGCTGTATGCGTAAGGTGCATGAGATGCGTGCGGCGGGCGTGACGATTCTCTTCGTGTCGCACGCGATTGCGGAAGTGAAGGCGCTTGGGGACCGCGCCATGTGGCTGAACGCCGGCCGTATCAAGGACATCGGTGACACGGACGTTGTCGTGACACGCTACATGGCGGCCATGGTCGAAAAGGACAACATCTACCTCACGGCGGCGCACCGCCAGGCGCAGAGCGCGGCGCACGAGCGGGTACGGGCCCCTGAAATCGTGGACACGCTGCCCAACATCGATCATCGTTTTGGCGACGGACGTGCAGAAGTGCTAGGTATCGCGATCCTGGACGCAGCCGGTCAGCCGGTTTACGTTCTCGAACCCGCCAGGACCATCGTCGTGCGCATCAGCGTGCGGGCGCTGGAGGATCTCAGGCTGCCCATCGTGGGATTCATGATCCGCAATCACATCGGGCTCGATTTCGCGGGAACCAATACCGCTCGCGAGCGATTCGATCTTCCGCCGATGACCGCCGGGGACGTGTACACAGTGGATTTTCATCTCCAGCTTCCCGAACTCTACCCCTCGGCGTTTTCCTTTTCGCCCGCAATCGCGGATGGAACGCTGCACTCTTATCGGACCTGCGACTGGGTGGACAACGCTATCGTGCTGCAGATGACTCCAGCGGAAGGCGAAGTATACGGGCACATTCACCTGCCCTGCCGGGTGGAACTCAATCGCAGCTTGAGCGCGAGCCCCGTACTCCCGCACGCGGAGCCGGCCATTGGTTGAATTCACCGGAGAGCGGGTGATTCCGGGCCAAGTGAACGACGACTTGTGGAGCGAACACGTCGCGCGTTATGCTTTGGCGCGCAGGTTTGCGGCCGGCAAACGCGTCCTCGACGCGGGCTGCGGAACCGGATATGGATCGGCCGAATTGGCGCAATCCGCCGCGGCGGTGACGGGGGTGGACATTTCCGCCGATGCCATCGAATACGCCAGCGCCAGTTACCCGATTCCAGGCTTGCGCTTTTTGGAATCGTCGTGCACCGCTATGCCTATGCCCGCGGAGTCGTTCGACCTGGTGGTGGCGTTCGAAGTGATCGAGCACCTGACGGACTATCGCGCGTTACTCACTGAATGCGCGCGGGTGTTGACGCGCGAAGGCCTGCTCATCGTCTCGTCTCCGAACAAGCGCTATTATGCCGAGACGCGCGCGGCGACGGGACCGAATCCATTTCATGAACACGAGTTTGAAGCCGCGGAATTCGTGCGCGAACTGCAATATGTGTTTCCGAATGTCCGGCTGCTGCTGCAAAATCGAGTGGAGTCGTTCGCCTTTCATCCGGCCGTGAGTTTCTGGCCGGCGGAGGCGCGCATCGACGGCGGAGGCGGAGGCGCGGAGGACGCACACTTCTTCGTCGGAATCTGCTCGGCGGGCCCGTTGCCCGAGCCAAAATCATTCGTCTATGTTCCGAAAGCCGCGAATATCCTGCGCGAGCGCGAACTGCACGTGGAAGCGCTTCAACAGCAGCTGGCGCAGGTCAAGGCGGATCGCGAGGCGCTGCTGGAATTCCTGCGGCAACAAACGCGCGATCTGGAGGAGCGCACTCTCTGGGCGCAAGGCTTGGATGCGGACCTGAAGGCCGCGGGCGAGCGCATTGGCGCTTTGCAAAACGAAGTGGCGGAGATGGCCGCCGGCTATCAGGCTCAAGTGTCGAAAATGGAACACGAGGACCGGGTCAAGACGGAATGGGCCCGCAAGGTTTCGGCGGAGTTGGAAGCCAAGTGCCGGGAACTGGCCGAATGCGTCACGCTCCTTGATACAGCTGAGGCCACGGTGTGCGAACGGACCGAGTGGGCGCAGAGCGCCGAAGCGCAAAGGGCCGCTCTCGCCGCGCAGCTCGAAATGATCAAGGCGTCGCGTTGGGTGAAAATAGGACGCACCGTGGGACTCGGACCCGAAGTTTGAAAACCGCGCTCACCATTCTGTGGCGTTTTGTTAAGGCCCTCCCGCTGGTTCTAATTTTCCCGATCCTGCTCGCGATCGCGGCGTTTGCTCTGGCCCTGGTGGATTTCACGGCGCTGTTTCGTGCCAGAAAACTTGCGCCGGCCGAGCAGCCGAACAACGCTTCGGCCAGCGTCGTGATTCCGAACTGGAACGGACGCGATCTGTTGGAAAAATACATACCGTCGATTGTCGAGGCGCTGAGCGGCAGCCCGGACAACGAAATCATTGTGGTGGACAATGGCTCCGAAGACGGCAGCGCGGAATTTCTGCGCGAGCGTTTCCCTTCCGTGCGGGTGCTGGCGCTGGATCGCAACCAGGGTTTCGGCGGCGGCTCGAATGCGGGGTTTCGCGCGGCCAAGAACGACATCGTGGTGCTGCTCAACAGCGACATGCGAGTGGAGCGCGACTTTCTTCGGCCGCTGCTCCAAGCCTTCACCGACGAAACGATTTTTTCGGTGGCGTGCCAGATTTTCTTCAGCGATCCAAACAAGCTGCGCGAAGAGACCGGGCTCACGCAATCCTGGTGGGAAAACGGATCGCTGCGAGTGCGGCATCGAGACGATCCCGTGATTCAGGTGCCCTATCCGTGCGCCTATGGCGGCGGCGGATCGTGTGCGTTTGACCGGCGAAAGTTTCTGGAGCTGGGCGGATTTGACGAGCTGCTGGCGCCGTTCTACATGGAAGACACCGACGTTGGATATCTCGCCTGGAAGCGGGGATGGAAAGTGCTCTATCAGCCCGCTAGCGTGGTGTATCACGAGCATCGGGGGACCATCGGAAAGCGGTTCTCGGCGGCGGAAATCGATCTGGTGCTGAAGAAGAACTTCGCGCTGTTCTGCTGGAAGAACATCCACGAGTGGAGGCGGCTTGGATCGCACTTCTTCTTCGCTTACGCGGGCGCGGTGGTGACGGTACTGTTCGGCGATTCGCAGGAGCGCGCGAATTTCGCGGGTTTATGGCAGGCGCTGCGCCAATTGCCGGGGGCGATGCGATCACGCGCCCGCGCCCGTGGATTGGGCGTCATCAACGACACCGAGGCGTTACGCCGGCCGTTGGGCGGATATTTTCGAGATCGGTTCGCGCCGCTTGCTAACGCGCCACCCGCCCGGTCTTCTTCGACTGGAGGTCCTCCAGTGCACGACTTCCGGTCGTCTCCGGATGTGCTGCTGCCGCGCGGCTCGGAAAGGTTGAGCGTCCTCTTCGTGTCGCCGTATCCGATTTGTCCACCGATCCACGGCGGGGGCGTTTTCATGTACCAGACCGCGCTCGAGTTGACGCGGCTATGCGATTTGCATCTGCTCATCCTGCTGGATAATGCCTGGGAACGAGAGCCCCACGAGGAGCTGGAGCGGAAGGCTTCGTCGGTAGAGTATTTGGTGCGAACGCAAGGCAAGGAGAAACAGTTTGGTTCGATCCTGCCGCACGCCGTCCGCGAATTTGCGAGCCAGGAATTGGAATGGCGCTTGCATCGCGAAATGTATCTTCGCGAGATCGACGTCCTACAGCTTGAATACACGACGCTGAGCCAATATCGAGGGGATTACCGGCACATCGCGTGCGTGCTGTTCGAGCACGACATCTATTTTCAATCGATCGCGCGGGGCTTGGCGAGCATGCGTGGGCCCTTGGAAACGGCGAAGGCATCCTACGAGTATTTGCGCGCGCTGCGCTATGAATTGCGGGTGTTGCCGAGGTTCGATCGCGTGCAGGTGTGCAGTCCCGAAAACGGCTCTTACCTGCTGTCGTTCTTGCCGGGGCTGCGCGGCCGCATCGACGACAATCGCGCCGGAATCGCGACGTCGCGCTACGAATTTCACGCCGAGGGACGCGAGCCGGAGACGATGCTGTTCCTGGGGAGCTTTCGCCATCCTCCGAATCAGGAAGGGCTCAATTGGTTCACGCGGAAGGTGCTGCCGGCCGTGCTGGAGCGCAGGAAGAATGCGCGGCTGATCATTGTAGGCTCAGAGCCGCCGCCGGCGCATTCGCTGCCGGATCTGCCCGAGAACATCGAGCTGCGCGGATTTGTGAAGGATGTGCGCGAGCCGCTGGGGCGCTATGCGGTGTTCGTGTGCCCGATCCTGAGCGGTTCGGGGATGCGCGTGAAGTTGCTGGAGGCGTTTGCAGCGGGGATTCCGGTGGTTTCGACGCCGCTGGGCGCGGAGGGATTGGCGGGGGCCGACGGCGAGATTTGCTCGCTGGCCGCGGAGCCGTTGGAATTTGCGCGGAAGATCGTGGAGCTATTCGATGATCGCGAGAAGGCGCGGGCATTGGCGTGCAGGGCGCGGGAGCGGGTGGTAGCGACGCGCGACATGCGAGTGCTCACGGAGCGGTTGGTGGAGAGTTATCGGGAGGTGTTGCGGGGGAAGAGGGGAAAATCGGCTGGCCACAGATGAACCCGGATAAACACCGATTCAAAAAGCTCCTGCGATGATAAAAGAGACGTGTGTTTTTCAGCGACAGCGAATTTCGTTGGCAGCGCAGCTTTGGGCGCCATCGGCGTCGTCACATTGACGAAGGTGAAGCACAGGCGCGAATTGCTTTTCGCGGGGCTGCCCGCGCTATTCGCCGTGCATCAGTTCATCGAGGGATTCGTCTGGCTCGGATTGGACGGGATTCTTTCGCCCGCGGTGACGCACGACATGGGCGCTGCGTATATGCTGTATGCGCAGGGGCTGCTCCCTTTCCTGCTGCCGCTCAGCGTGCTGCTGTTCGAGCCTGGCGCGCAGAGCCGCAAACGCATGCTGCCCTTCACGGTGCTGGGCGGAGCAACGACGCTTTATACATTGTGGGCGTTGACGGCCTACCCGCTTCAGCTGTACGTGAGGGGCGACAGTATCGTCTACATCAATCAGGCGACCAACAATACCGCGGTTGCGGTGCTGTATGTGATTGCAACGTGCGGCTCGCTGTTTTTCTCGAAGATCAGGATGATGGTAATCTTCGGCGCGGTGAACCTGACGATTGTCCTGGTTGTGATGGAGATCAAGCGGTACGCGTTCACCTCAGTGTGGTGTGCTTACGCGGCGATCGCGAGTCTGATCATTCTGGTCTACTTCTGGAGAAGCAGCGGAGACCGGCCGTTCCTGTACGCAAGGCCGATTTGAAGCTCTATTCGGCAGGTTTCTTTTCGGTCAGGTCTTCCTGCAGGTGCTTCACCACTCGCTCGGCGGTCTTGGTGAGCTCGCGAGAAGTGTTGTTCTTGGGGGGCTCGTAGATCGACCAAAGCACGGACCGGGTGCCGCGGCTGACGATGAAGATATTTCCCTTGCCGCGACCCATCGAGGTGGGGTGGGCCACGCCGGTCAGATCCACTCCCGCGAGCGCGTCAGCTCTGGTCACGATCTTGGGGGCGTCGCTCTTGGCGGAATCGGAGGGTGTATCGGCCGCCGGCTTAGGCGCGACGGGCTTGGGCGGGGTGGGCGGAGGATACAGATCGTCGAGCTTGGTCTCAAACGACTCGCCCACGCGATCGGTGATGATGGCGTCGGCTTTCTTGGGGTCCGTTACCACTTCGAAGATGCCGGCCTTGGCGAGCTGGCTGGCCAGGAATTGATCCATGCTGGCGGTCATGGCCAGAATGTAAACGCGCTTCACCTCGCGGAGCTGAGGATTCACGCCGGCAAGAGCAGCGGTAACGGCGAGCGTTGTCAGGGCGCAAAACAACTTCATGAGAACATGGTACCAGCGTCCCCAGCCCAACAGTGTACAAGTCGCAACGGATCACGGTTATCACCCCCTGTCTGAACGAGGAGCAAGGGATCGAGCAGGTATTGCGCCGGATGCCGGAATTCGTGGACCAGGTGATTGTGGTGGACAACGGATCGACGGACCGGACGTCGGAGGTGGCGCGATCCTTCGGTGCGGAGGTGATCCGGGAGCCGGTCCGCGGGTACGGAAGGAGCTATAAGCGCGGCTTTGCGTGGGCCACGGGCGATATCATCATTACCCTGGACGGCGATCACAGCTATCCGCCGGATGCTATCTCTTATCTGCTGGAAGCGCTGCTGCACCTGGATGTAGATTTCTTAAATGCATCGCGGTTTCCGGTGCGCGACAAGAACGCCATGAGCATGAAGCACCGCATGGGAAACTGGGTTTTGTCGCTCGCGATGTCGGTGCTTTATTTCCGCTGGGTGCGCGATTCGCAATCCGGCATGTGGGTTTTCCGGCGCTCCATTTTGGAGCACATGCACCTAGAGTCGAACAGCATGGCTTTTTCCGAAGAGATCAAAATTGAAGCTCTCAAGAACCGCCGCATCCGGTTTGCGGAAATCTCGATTTTGTACACCTCGCGGTTGGGCGAGATCAAGCTGAATCCGTGGCGGGACGGCTTTTACAATCTGTTCTTCCTGGTGAAGAAACGTTTTTCCGGCAGACGCCCGAGGTGATACCGAGGTGCCGATGCCGAGCGTTGCCGTTGTGATTCCCACCTGGAACCGGGCGGGGCTGTTGACCGAGGTGCTAGGCGATCTGGGACGGCAAACCTATCCGATCAAGCGGGTAATCGTGGTGGATAACGGCTCGACCGACGATTCGGCGGCGGTGGCCGCGAGCGCCGGAGCCGAAGTGATTGCGCTGGGAGCGAATGCGGGCTTCGCGGCGGCGGTGAACCGGGGGATTCGAGAAGCAGCCGACACGGAATGGGTCGCGGTGTTGAACAACGACGTTTCGCCGAGGCCGGATTGGCTCGAAAAGTTGATGGCACAAGTGGGGGATCATAACTGGTTTGCCACGGGCAAATTGTTGGACGCCTCGGCGCGCGGGCGGATAGACGGGTCGTTCGACCTGTTGTGCCGGGGTGGTTGCGCGTGGAGATGCGGGCACGGGCGGCCCGACTCCGAGCTTTGGAACCAGCCACGCAGCATACAGTTAGCGCCTTTTACGGCGGCGGTATTTCGAGCTGACTTATTCCGCCGCGTGGGTTTACTGGACGAAGAATTTGAAAGTTATCTGGAAGACGTGGATTTCGGCCTGCGCTGCGCGGAGCTGGGGCTAAGCGGCTTGTATGTGCCCGAAGCGATCGCATATCACGCCGGCAGCGCGACGCTGGGCCGGTGGCATCGGGACACGGTGCGGAAGATGGCGCGGAATCAATTACTGCTGGTGGCGAAACACTATCCGCCGGATTGGGTCAAACGCTATGGCTGGTGCGTCTTAGTCGCTCAAATCTTATGGGGATTCGTAGCTTTGCGCCACGGAGCTTTTCCAGGCTACTTGGCGGGCAAGATCGAAGGGTTGCGCGGCTTCCGGGCGGCTCGGTGGCGGGCTGCGCGGGGAAAGCACTCGGCCAACTTTCCTGCCATCGTCCAATTTTCCGAGATCATCGAGCGGGGCGAGCAGGAAATTCGCGAGCTGCAGAGCTTGACGGGCTTCGATTTGTTCTGGCGTTTGTATTTTGCCCTGACTTGAGTCGCATGGACATGAAACTCACCGGGGTGGTGGTGGTCACTTACAATTCGGCGGAAGTGATCGGCCGATGCCTGGATTCTTGCGGCGACTTGCCGGTGGTGGTGATCGACAATGCGTCCGAGGACGGGACGTGCGCGATGGTGCGGGCACGCGGGTCCGTGACCCTGATCGCAAATGCGGCGAACGAGGGATTCGCAAGCGCGGTGAATCAGGGCGTGGCCGCGCTTGGCACGGAGTTGATCCTGCTCCTGAATCCGGACGCCGAATTGACATCGAGCGTTCACGAATTAGAAACCGCTTGCACCGAGGCCGGCGCCGGATTAGCGGCGGGGAAGCTGGTGAACGAAGCGGGCGAAGTCCAAAGGGGCTTCACGTTGCGGCGGTTTCCCACGCCCGAGACGCTGGTGCTGGAGGTACTGGGGATCAATCGCGCGCTTAGTTTCAATCCCGTGAATCGGCGGTATCGATGCCTGGACGTCGATCTGGAGCGTGCGGGCGAGGCTGAGCAACCGCCGGGAGCCTTCCTGATGTTCCGGCGCGAAGTGTGGCAGCGGTTGGGGGGTTTTGACACACAGTTCCATCCGCTGTGGTTTGAAGACGTGGATTTCTGCAAGCGGGCGTACGACTTAGGCTTTAAAATACGCTATGTTCCGCGAGTTACGGCGCGCCATCAGGGTGGCCACAGCATTGCAGGGTTGGACTGGTACTGCCGCGAGGGGTACTGGTATGCTAGCCTGCTAAGGTACGCCTCGAAGCACTTTCGTCTGCTTGGGTACCGCCGGGTGGCTACGGCGGTAATGCTCGGTTCCTTGTTTCGAACGGGCGTCGAGGTGGTGCGGCGGCGAAGTTTCAGGCCAATTGGGGTGTATGGAAAGATAGCCCGGCTCGCGGGACGCAGTCTAATCTCTGGCCGTGTCAGTGAACTGAACTGTTTGGGCAATTGCAATAAAGCAACACAGCAGCGACAGTTGTAAAAATACAAAAGAATAGAGACACGACCCATTCATGTCCTGTAACGATCGGGTTTCAGTCACAATCGTCACATTCAACAGCGGTCGGTTTATCAAGCGGTGCCTGGAATCGGTTTTGGCGCAGCGTTACGCCGATACCGAGATCATCGTCATCGACAACGCCTCGACGGACGGCACGGTGGATATTCTGGAGCAATTCGTGGACCGCTGCCGGATTGTCTACAACGACGACAACATCGGATTCGCGGCGGCGCAGAACCAGGCCATCGCGATCAGCACCGGCGAGTGGGTCCTCACGCTGAATCCGGATGTGCTGCTGCTGCCGAACTTCATTCAAGCGCTGGCGGACGCGGGACAGTTCGATTCGAAGATCGGGACGGTGTGCGGGAAGTTATTGACCATCCGGGCGAGTTTCGATTTGCCGGATAAGCCACTAGTGGACTCCACGGGAATCTACTTCACGCCGATGCTGCGTCATCTGGACCGCGGCAGCCAGGAAATCGACAACGGGCACTATCTCCGGCACGAATTTGTTTTCGGCGCCACCGCCGCGGCCGCCTTGTACCGCCGCGGGATGATCGAGGACATCTCGGTTGACGGAGAGTTTTTCGATCCCGATTTTTTCGTGTACCGCGAGGACGCCGACGTGGCCTGGCGGGCGCAACTGTTGGGCTGGCGCTGCATCTACACGCCGCACGCGCGCGGTTATCATGTGCGCAACGTATTGCCGGGCAACCGGCGGGCGCTGCCTCCGGTGATCAACATGCATTCGGTGAAGAACCGCTTCCTGCTGCGCATGAAGAACATCACCTGGGATGTGTACCGCAAGAACTGGTTCTCCATCACGGTGCGCGACCTGGTGGTGATTTCCTGTTGCCTGGTGCGCGAGCAAAGCTCGCTGAAGGCCTTCTGGTACGTCGCCAGGAACTGGAAGCGGGTGATGGGCAAGCGGCGCGAGATCATGAGCCGCAAGCGGGTGGATGACGAGTACATCGCGCATTGGTTCAGCTATCGTCCGGTGAGCGCGCCGGCCAGCAAACCCAAGGCGCCGGTTCGTCCCTTGGCGCGTTCCAAGGCAGCGCGAGGCTGAGTCATGGTCATTCAGCCCCAGATGAACACAGATGAACACGGATTCTGAAATCTGAGTTTATCCGTGTTAATCTGCGGCCAATAAGGACTTGAGGAAGCAAGCGGCGCGTATCGCGATTCTCGGCACCCGCGGGATTCCGGCACGGTATGGCGGGTTTGAAACCTTTGCCGAGGAGCTTTCCACTCGTCTAGCCGCGCGGGGACACGCAGTCACGGTATATTGCCGCGAACAGCATTCCGAGCGGGCGTATCGCGGGGTTTGCCTCGAATACTTGCCGACCTGGCGCCATAAGTATTTCGACACCGTCGTTCACACCTTTTTTTCCACCGTTCATCTGATGGTTCACGGAGCGGACGTGGCGCTGTATTGCAACGGCGCGAATGCGATTTTCACCGCGCTGCCGCGACTGGCGGGCATTCCAAGCGCGCTGAATGTGGACGGCCTGGAGCGCAAGCGCAAGAAGTGGAATGTCCTGGCGAAGGCCTGGTATGCGGTTTCGGAGTGGCTGGCGACTTTTTGCGCCAGCGTGGTGGTCACCGATGCGCGGAGTATCGCCCGATATTATCTGGAGCGCTACGGCAAGCAGACCGAGTTTATTCCCTACGGCGCGGAGACCGGCAAGGTGGCGGCGGAAGGGATTTTGCGCGAGCTCGGCCTGGAAGCCAGCCGCTATTTTCTGTACGTCAGCCGGATGGAGCCGGAGAACAACGCGCTGGAGGTGAGGGAAGCGTTCGAGAAGGTGAGCGGAGAGGTGAAGCTCGCGCTGGTGGGCGGCGCGCCATACGCCGCGGAGTACATCGAGCGCGTGCGCGATACGCGAGATCCACGCGTGGTCTTGCCGGGCGCGATCTATGGCGCGGGGTATCACGAGCTGTTGTCGCACTGCCTGGCGTACATCCATGCCACCGAGGTGGGCGGCACGCATCCGGCGCTGATTGAGGCGATGGGGCGCGGGGCGCTGGTGCTGTACCTGAACACTCCGGAGAACGCCGAGGTGGCCGAAGGCGCGGCGATCGCGTTTGAAACCGATAATCTGGAGCAAAAGATCGGTGAAGTGCTGGGGATGAGTTCCGAACAGCGCGCGGAATGGGGCCGGAGGGCAGCCGAGCGTGTGGCCAAGCATTACGGCTGGGAAGCGGTGACGGACCAATATGAAGCGCTGCTGACGGGCCTGGTGAGCGGAAGTTAGCGCTAAGGCTCAGACTTCGCGGATCTTGTCCGATGAAGCTGTTTATGAGCCTTCGGCTGGCTTCCGCGTGCGTACTCCTGTTAGGGGCACTTACTGGCGTGGGCGGCGGGGTGGCCGTTGCAGCGCAGCCAGGGGACGAGAAGGATCAGGCGATCCAAAAGCTGCTGGAGCGCGTGGAAGCTCTGGAGCGGCAAGTGGCGGCGCTCGAACAGGCGCGGGCGCTGCGGCCGGCGCAGGCGGGGCAGGCACAAGTGACGCAACCCCCTATCGCCACCGCGCCGGAGCCGGCGCCGAGTGATGACGCCACGCAGCCCGACAATGCCAGCCGGTTCAATTTCCACGGCTACGCCGATGCGGGATTCCAAAGAGACGTGGATGGGAACGCCAAAAAGTTCGAGCTGGGGGAAATCGATCTGTTCGGCACCGAGCGGCTGTCGCCGCATCTGACGGCGCTGATGGAGCTGGTGTTTGAAACCGATGATCAGCAGTTGGTGGCCCAGGTTCCGGTGAACGTGGAAAGGCTGCTGCTGCAATACCGGGGAAACGATTTCTTCAACTTCGATATTGGCTCCTACCGCACCGACATCGGATATTACAGCACTGCTTACCTGCGCGGCGCCTGGCTGCAAACCGCCATCAGCCGCCCGAAGATGTTCACCTTCGAGGACCAGGGAGGGTTCCTGCCGCTGCACGCGGTGGGAGTGAGCGTTAACGGAAGGATACCGTCGGGAGATCTGAATCTTCATTACGTCGTGGAAGCGGGAAGTTCCAGGAACTATGGCAATACGACGCAACTTCTTGGTCTGGACGAAGCGTTCAACCGCGCGACCAATTTGGCCGTTTATTCCCAGCCTCGTGGCGTTCCGGGGCTGGAGATCGGATTTTCGACCTATCACGACCTGTTCTCGCCCACGACCGGCATTCAGCTGGACCGATCGGTATGGATGGTTCACGTGGTCTACGTGAGAGGCCGGGTGGAATTCCTGAACGAAGGCCTGCGGCTCGGACTGCTGTACCTCGCCGGCCCAGGAGATGCAACCGGGCTGGGATTTTACAGCCAGCTAGCCTACCGCGTAGCGTCGTCGTGGAAGCCGTACGCCCGCGTGGAATATATGAACGTGTATGGCACTGGGTCGGCAGTCGTGGACACCCGCTATAACGTCCCCTGGAAGACCGTATATACCGGAGGCGTCCGGTACGACGTTACCGAAAGCGTGGCGGTGAAATTGGAGCTGGCCCGGGAGACCGACAATCTGCGGTCAAGCTACATCTCGGCGGCGGTGCAGCTGGCCTTCAGCTTTTGATGCATGCCACTTTTTCTCGCGTCTCAAACTTCGCGCGCGCCCGACGATGAGAGATCGGTGGGCATTTGGCCGCGTCTCCAATCCGCGTTTTTAGTGGCGATGCTGGCGACAGCCACGCCGCTGTTCGCTCAGACAGACGGCAAGGATGAAATCATTCAAAAGCTGCTCGACCGGGTGGATGCGCTGGAGCGGGAAGTAGCAGCGCTCGAGCAGGCGCAAGCGCCACAGGGGGTACAAACGGCGCCATTGGCGCCACCCCCCATCGCCGCCGCGCCGGAGCCACCGCCGGGTGATGACGCCACGCAACCTGAGAACGCCAGCCGGTTCAACTTCCATGGCTACGCCGATGCGGATTTCCAAAGAGACGTGGATGGCAACACCAAGAAGTTCGAGCTGGGGGAGATCGATCTGTTCGGCACCGAGCGGCTGTCGCCGCATCTGACGGCGCTGATGGAGCTGGTGTTTGAAACCGACGACCAGCAGTTGGTGGCCTCGGTTCCGGTAAACGTGGAACGGCTGCTGCTGCAGTATCGGGGAAACGATTTCTTCAACGTGGATATCGGCTCCTACCGCACCGCCATCGGATATTACAGCACTGCCTACCTGCGCGGCGCCTGGTTGCAAACCGCCATCAGCCGTCCGAAGATGTTCACCTTCGAGGACCAGGGAGGGTTCCTGCCGCTGCACGCGGTAGGGGTCAGCGTCAACGGGAGAATACCATCGGGGGATCTGAATCTTCATTACGTGGCGGAGGGGGGAAGTTCAAGGAACTACGGCGATACAGCGGGGCTTGCCGTGGACCTATCGTTCAACAGGGCAACCAATCTGGCCATCTATTCCCAGCCGCTGGGTGTTCCGGGGCTGGAGTTCGGATTTTCGACCTATCACGACCTATTAGCGCCCGCGGCCGGATTCCAGCTGGACCGATCGCTGTGGATGGTTCACTTCGTGTACGTAAGAGG
>Ga0302324_100002531_pt1 | contig 42002 bp, 38 predicted proteins | sample Palsa_T0_1_FD_201949 | JGI IMG/M metagenome (GOLD analysis project Ga0302324, IMG submission 201949) | Peat permafrost microbial communities from Stordalen Mire near Abisko, Sweden - Palsa_T0_1 | ecosystem: Environmental > Terrestrial > Soil > Palsa > Peat permafrost | place: Sweden: Abisko...
ATGGCGCTGCAAGGTTTCGTGCGCAACAACGCTGACATAGGTGTTGGTGAACGAGCCGAAACGGTAAAACTGATAGAGGCGGTCGAGCAGGCCGAAGAAGCAATAAACCGGGATGGCTGTGGCGGCATAGGTTCGGCAGCTTTTCCAGAATTGCGCGGCGGGAGCGTGATCGAACAAAAGAACGAGAAGCACGAACGCGATACCGGCGAGCAGGTCTAAGCCTGTTGTGAGGCGCGTGAGCAGGTTTAATCCGAAAGCTCCTGTGCCGATGAGGAGCGCGCGCCGGCGGCCAGTGCGGAGCCATTCGTATTCGAAACAGAACCCGGTGACCGTGAGGAGAAAGATGTAGTTGTTCTCCATCATGTTCTGCGTGTAATGCAGATGTGTCGTGGCGAGCAGCAATGCAAGGACGGCGGCGAGAGAATGATTGATCGTGAATCCGAATTGGCGGAGCAGACGGAAGCACACCAGCGCGGTGAGAACGGTAACGAGAATGTTTGTAGAGAAGCTCACGAAGATGTTGCGGACTGTGGGATCGGTGTTTTTGTAATGCGAAAAGATCGGCAGGTTCTCGAAAAAAGCGCCGATCATGTCCTGTGGCAGCATGAGCAACGATTGGCCGACGCCATACCAGCTTTGCAAGCGGCCTCCGCGGCCGTGCACACCGAATTCCGGGTATTCCCAATCGTAAACAGGCGGCTCGGATGTCCAGAAGGCATGGGTGGAATTGAGGCGGTGCTGGGTGTCGGCGGTGCCAAGCTCGCCGGATTGGACAACGAAAGCGATGAGTCCCGCGGTAAGAGCGAGCAAGAAAACAGGATCGCGGAAAAGAGAATAGAGGCGGGGATTCATCCGCATATCTTCAGGGTATCGCGGCGAGGTTCGGACGGCGCACATGGAAGCCGTTCTCTGGTAGCATCCTCTTCGGAGAACTTTTCAAAATGGAATCACCCAACAGCGCGGGGCACGGCATCCGCCGCAATGAAGATATTGCACTTGACCTGCTCAAGTTTGTCGCGGGCACGGCTGGCGTAGGGCGCCCGGTGGCCGGCTCAACCGGATTCAGCGGCTCCGGTGCAGCCAAACCCGAAGAGTACGTGACCCAACTGCTCGAGCTCTACGGCCGATGCCTGAAAGCAGTGGAAGGCAAAGGGGCAGCGCAATAGCAGACGAGCCCATTGTGCGCGTCGCTGTAGCCGGAGCCGGAGCGTTTGGCCACAACCATCTCCGTGTTTATCACGAATTGGAGACGAGCGGGTTTCCGGTCGCGCTTGTAGCCGCTGTTGAGCCCGATGCAACGCGTGCCGCGGAAACAGAGGCGAAATACTCAATCCCTGTGTTCGCCGGCGTGGAAGAACTGCTGAAGGCAAATCTGCGTTTGAACGCGGCCAGCGTCGCTGTTCCCACAGTCCATCATCACGCCGTTGCGTCGGTGCTGCTCGATGCGGGGCTGGACCTGCTGGTGGAAAAGCCTCTTGCGGCAACGTTGGTGGAAGCGGACGAATTGCTCGCGCTTGCCGAGCGCAAGAGCCGCATTTTGCAACCCGGGCATCTGGAGCGATTCAACCCGGCGGTGTTGGCAGTGCAGCCAAAGCTGCGACGGCCTATGTTTTTCGAGGCGCACCGGCTTTCGATTTTCACGCCCCGTTCGCTCGATGTGGACGTGGTGCTGGACCTGATGATTCACGACTTGGACATCGTGCTGACGTTTGCCAACTCGCCCGTCCGGGAGGTGCGCGCGGTGGGATTGCCGATCTTGTCGCCGAAAGTGGACATCGCGAATGTGCGGGTGGAATTCGAGTCAGGTTGCGTGGCGAATTTTACGGCTTCTCGTGTGTCGACGGAGCGGGTGCGCAAGCTGCGCTTTTTTGAGCCTCGGCAATATGTTTCGATCGACTATGCGCGGCGCGATTTGCTGGTGATTCGGCTGGATGGAAGAGTCCCGCCCGAGATTGCTGCGGCTCTTGAAGGAGGGCAGGTCGATCCGGCAATGCTGGCTCAACTCGCGGCAACGGGTGCAGCGGCTGGGCCTAATCCTGGGTTGTCGATTGCGAAACCACCGGTTTCACACGGTGAACCCTTGCGGTTGGAGATTGAGTCGTTCCTCGAATCGGTGCGAACGAGGCAAGCGCCGCGCGTTACGGCTCGCCAGGGTCGTGACGCGCTGGCACTCGCATTAGAGATTCAGACATCGATGGCTGCACATGCTGTGCGTGCCGGGCTGCAGGATTTTTTCGAGCCCTACGGCTAGTGAGCGGTTGCGAACAGCGGCCACCAGCGTTTCACGTGCTGACAATAGGCGGTGTAATCCTGCCCGAAGCTGCGGCGCAGAGTCGGCTCCTCATAGATCAAAATGAAACAGTGACAGACGAGCAGGAATCCGCACACGAAGGCAAAGAGACTGAGCGACGTGAAAAAGAGTGCAGCTCCCGCCAGGGCGAACGATGCGCCGATGTACATCGGGTTGCGCACAAACCGATAAGGACCTCGAATCACGAGACGGCGAGGTGGGTCGAAGGGCGCGGGCGTGCCTTTGCCAATGCGCGCGAACACGACGACACACGATAAAGCGAGCGCTGCGCCGAGACTGCCGATGGCAATGCCGAGAATTTGGGGCCAGCTGATTTCTACGGGGCGGCTTATGCCGGCCCAGGACAGCACACGGGCGGGCAGGTAGACGAGCACGAATCCGATGAATAGAGTGGCATAGGTGAGGGTACGAATCAGGATGAACATGAGTGGCTCCTTTCTTTTGTTGGCCCAGTGCAACATTCACCGCGGCCGGTACGGTCATGCGATTCCCAGTGTGCGATTGAGGAAACCGACAACGTACTTCCACACGAGGTAATAGGCGGCAAGAGCAGCGAGAAAGCAGGGCACGATCCACCCGTAGGGTACATACCAGGTGTGGAACCACGTGACTCCGTTCGCGCCAAGAACCAGAATGCCCAGGCAGCATGCTGCAACCGCTCCGGCGGGCATCAGCAGCAGAGGCAGCAAGGCTCCGTGCGGGCCAATCTGAAGATGCGTCCGGGAATGTGTTCCCAGCCAGAGCACGTTCCAGAGTGCCCACAGACTGGGCACGAGAGCCATGGGGAACACCAGGCCGCGTTCAATCGGGATGGGGACCTGGAGCATCAGGCGGACGACGATGAAGACAGTCAGAAGCAGGGGCAGGATCAGTGTGGGCACAAAAGCTCCTGCCAGAAATGCGCGGAGATATGGATGCGTATTCATGGAAAACCTCACTTTCTGCGGAGTGCGCATCCGCGGGATCACAAGTAGTAAAGAAAAACGGGGATCGACGCTGGGAAGACAACGGCGAAAATTGCTAGCCCACCCGCCAGCGCCCAGTCGAACCAGGGTGGCGCAACGGGCTCTGCATCGAGACGCTTAAGCATGACCGGCCACAGATCGCGCCCGGGCTCTCGATCGCCTGCAGGCGGCAGCGCTTGCTTGAGGAGTTGTTTCACTCTGTCTTCTTCGTGTGCGTTCATGGTGTGATCCCCTGTTGTTGTAAATCTTTTCGAAGCAGTCGCAGCGCGCGAAAGACGCGCACCTTGACTGCGGCGGCTGAAATGCCGAGTGCGGCAGCTACTTCTTTGTGCGGCAATTCCTCGACCACTGCGAGAACGGCTGCGATGCGCAACTTTGGCGGAAGACGCGCGAAAGCGCTGGCAGTTTTGCGGCGAATTTCGGCTGAAATGGCCGGATCGCTCGCAGGCGGCGCCGCGACATCCATGAATAATTCTGTTTCCGGCCGCTGTGCGCGCAGCCAATCGAGAGCCGCGTGCGTAGCAATCGTGCGTGCCCAGGCTTCGAATCCGCGCAAAGGGTCGAAGCGTGCGTGAGCTCGGTAGATGCGCCAGAATGTTTCCACGGTCAGGTCCTCGGCCGCGGCTGGATTGCGCACGATGCGCAATAACCAGCCATAAACTGCGCGCTGGTGCAGGCGGAAAATGGCTTCGAAGGCGTCGTTGAAGGTTGCTGGGTCGCCTCGCCGAAACTCATCCAGAACGCTACTCAGGACGTTACTCTCTCCGTCCCGCATCGCCTTTTCCCCCTTCATTTGTCCTTACCCTTCATTGAGCAAGAAGGTTACATCGGATACGAATATTCGATCGGCGGCGGCTGGGAAACAGTTACTCGCTGTCAAGAAAAGTGGTAACACGAGGAGTACGAAATAAAGCGATTTTTAAGCGGCAATTTGCTGCGCTTCGTCACTTGACATGGGTCTTTCGCGGCAGTATGGTTGGCAGCCGTGGGGCGAGTGAGATTCTTCTCGTTTTCAAATTCCTCAAAACACATTTGCCCATCGGAGACGGACGTGATGAAGAGCCTTGGATTGCGAATGGTTGTGGTTGGTTTGATTGGGTGTGCACTGGCGTGGTCGGCCGCAGGCCAGGAGGCACAGAAGCCTGCGTATCTCGACACGAGTCTGCCGCCCGAGCAGCGTGCGGCAGACCTGGTGCACCGGATGACACTGGAAGAAAAAGCAAGCCAGTTAGTGAACCAGGCGCGTGCGATTCCACGGCTCAACGTTCCTGCTTATGACTGGTGGAGCGAGTCGCTGCATGGCGTGGCGCGTGACGGCACGACGGAGTTCCCAGAGCCGATCGGCTTGGCGGCCACCTTCGACGCGCCTGCCATTCACCAGATGGCCATTGTGATCGGCACGGAAGGACGGATCAAGCACGTGCAGGCAATGCGCGCCGGACACAGCGACATTTTTGAAGGGCTCGACTTCTGGGCACCGAACATCAACATCTTTCGCGATCCGCGCTGGGGCCGCGGCCAGGAGACCTATGGTGAGGATCCGTTCCTGACGGCGCGCATGGGTGTGGCCTTTGTGACCGGGATGCAGGGCGACGACCCCCGCTATTATCGGGTGATTTCGACGCCTAAGCATTTTGCGGTTCACAGCGGACCGGAGCCGACACGCCATACGGCGAACGTCGACGTGAGCAAACACGACGAGGTCGACACCTATCTTCCGGCCTTTCGTGCCACGGTGACCGAAGGACATGCAGATTCCGTGATGTGCGCGTACAACTCGATCAATGGCCAGCCGGCGTGCGCAAACGAATTTCTATTGCAGGATCAATTGCGGGGTTGGTGGAACTTCCAGGGCTACGTGGTCTCCGACTGCGGCGCGGTGCTCGACATTCATGACGGTCACAAGTTCAACACGACGCAAGCCGAGTCGTCAGCCGCGAGTTTGCGGCGCGGCATGGACAACGAGTGCGTGGACTTCACATTCAAGGTGAAAGATAACCACGATTACAAGCCGTATCTCGATGCGGTGAAGGAAGGCTACCTGAAGGAGAGCGAGATCGACACGGCTGTGACGCGCCTCTTTACGGCGCGGATGAAGCTGGGCATGTTCGACCCGCCGGAGATGGTCCCCTATAACAAGATCGACGAGAGCCTGCTGGACAGCGCGCAGCATCGCGACATGGCGCGCAAGATGGCGGATGAAGCGATGGTGTTGCTGAAGAATGACGGTGTGCTGCCGCTGAAGGCATCAGGCTTGAAGATCGCGGTTGTCGGTCCGCTGGCTGACCAGACCAAAGTGCTGCTGGGCAACTACAACGGGACGCCGAGCCACACCGTCTCGATCCTTGAAGGCATTCGCAAAGAGTTCAGCGGCGCCACCATCAAGTACGTTGCCGGGACGCAGTTCCTCGGCCATGACGCCGAGCCTGTGCCTGCATCCGCACTTTCGGTGGATGGCAAGCCGGGCATCAAAGCGAGCTATTCGCAGCTCGACATGTCGAACCTGAATAATCCTTCAACTTCGAAGCCAGTGGCCGAACGCGTGGAAGCCACGCTCGACGCGGCGGCAAACGGGCTCCCTGCTGAAGCGGGGGCGGTAAAGCCTCTGGCGATTCGCTGGGATGGGATGCTGACGGCGCGGGAGACGGGCGACTACAACCTTGGCCTGGCGGCTTCCGGCTTTTTCAGGATGCAGCTGGACGGCAAGAACGTGACCTCGTCGTATGGCGGCAACGGCAAAGACGCAAAGTTGGGCCGGGTGCATCTCGAAGCCCGCAAGCCGGCGAAACTGCATGTGGAATATGCGTTTGGTTTCGGGAGTGACGAAATTGCGGCAAAGTTAATGTGGTCGAAGGTTGATTTGAAACCTCAGACTGCAGCGATTGACGCGGCCAAATCAGCGGACGTTGTGGTCGCCGTGGTGGGCATCACGAGCGAACTCGAAGGCGAAGAGATGCAGGTGCAGGAAGAAGGCTTCAAGGGCGGTGACCGCACCTCGCTTGATTTGCCCAAGCCTGAGGAAGAGCTTCTCGAAGCAGTGGCCGCGACTGGTAAGCCGGTGGTGGTGGTTTTGACCAACGGCAGTGCGCTGGGCGTGAACTGGGCCAAGGCGCATGCCAACGCAATTCTCGAGGCGTGGTATCCCGGTGAGGAAGGCGGCACAGCGGTGGCGGAGACGCTGTCGGGCAAGAACAATCCTGGCGGCCGCTTGCCGGTGACTTTCTACAAAGATGTGAGCCAATTGCCGGCCTTCGAGGATTACGCGATGAAGGGCCGCACTTACCGCTACTTTGAGGGCGAGCCTTTGTATCCCTTCGGCTATGGGCTGAGTTACACAAGCTTCGCCTACAGCGACCTCAAGGGCCCAACCGAACCTGTCGCTGCCGGGAGCCCGGCGACGTTTGACGTGACCGTGACCAACACCGGCAAGACTGCAGGAGACGAGGTGGCGCAGCTCTACCTTGAATTCCCGAAGTTGCCTGGCGCGCCGCTGCGGGCGTTACGCGGCTTCCAGCGCGTGCATCTTGATCCGGGCGCTTCGCAGACTGTGCATTTCCGCCTGCGGCCACGCGACCTGAGCATGGTGACCGACGCCGGGGAACCTATTGTTGCTGAGGGACAGTACTCAGTGTCTGTCGGGGATGGTCAACCCAATACGGGTGTGCAGGTGGTGAGCGCGACCTTCAGCATCGCCGGAAAGCTCTATCTGCCGGAGTAAGTGCGAACAAGCAACTTATAGCATGACTAAGGGCGTATCCATCGGATGGGTACGCCCTTAGTTTTTTGGGGAATTAATTAGCGATGTATTGATCCGATGAGCGTGTGGCCTGTCCCATCAATTGCATCGGCCTGGAACAATTTCACAAAGCGTGGTGTCTACACAAGCACAGTGGTTCCGATGGGGATGTACGGAGGGCCTTGAACTCATGCGCCGGCGCCAACAAGCGCCTCGAGCGAATGAGAGTTCGTGCGCCATTGCCTCCTAGTTGGTGCGGCTGGATAACTTGGGGTCTGGTTTGAGCGAGCAGGCACTGAGTAAGGAATAAGTGGGAGGCAGGCCATGTTTGAAGACGCCACCTTTGAATCTACGGGAAGCATTCGAACCCGCAGCCGCGGCTGGATGGTCGCTACGTTTCTCTTCAATGGATCGGTACTTATCGGGTTAATCCTGGTTCCGTTGATTTATCCAGAAGCGTTGCCCAGGCAGGCGCTGGCTTTTCTGTTGACGGCGCCTGCGCCGCCGCCCGCACCGCAACCGCCGCCAAAGCAGCTTCAGCACGCATTTCACGGAGAGTCTGAGATGCCGAACGGGGTGATTTTGGAGCCCCAGAGAATTCCGTCCGGCTTCTCCGTCAGCACGGCTCCGGAGCAGGCTCCAAACGGCCCTCTTCTCAGCATGGATCAAGGCAATGGGCTACCTGACGGTGGAACCGGAGTATTCGTGGGCCGGAGAGCGGCCTCGGTGGTCCGGGCGGAGCCGAAGGGCCCGGTGCGCATTTCTTCCGGCGTGATGGAGGGAATCGTGCTCGCGAAATTTGCGCCTGCTTATCCGCCGATTGCAAAGGCCGCGGGCGTGCAGGGGACGGTCGTTCTGCAGGCCACGATCTCGAAGAGCGGGACTATCGAGAATCTGCGCGTGGTGAGCGGTCCGTTGATGCTGCAGCAGGCCGCGGTGGATGCCGTGAAGACATGGCGCTATCGGCCTTATCTTCTCAACGGCGAGCCTGTGGAAGTGGAGACGACTGTGAACGTGGTCTTCGCGATGGGGCGTTAACTATCGGTGGCTTGCAGCTTTTCACGGGTCAACGCGTTCCATTGCGCGATGGCTTCGGGCATCGGTGGGCTCTGCACTCCAGGCGCAACGCGCTCCAGCACCTGCTGCGGGGCCACGCTTCCTCGGGCGTCGCGCAACATGCCCTTCACCCAACCGAGAGCGGCAAGTCCGTCGCGCCCCGCAAAAGTCTGCTCGATGTAGAACCAACGCTCATCCCAGCAGATAAGGCGCGATGCCAGCGAGAAGGCAGAGAACAAAGGCAGCGAGCGGCGATAAGTGATCCACACAGCACCGACCAGCGGTCGCCAGCGCGAACGCACGATGTGTGTCAAGAGCCCGGTACGCGCCAGCAGATGGGTGCGCGCGTAGTCCATGACGCTTAGGTAGCGGGCGTTATTCATGTGCAGATTGATGTCGATGTCATGGGGCCAGACGCGGAGACGAATGCGATCTTCTTCAAGTACGGCAAGTGCGGGCAGGGGGCGGAGGTGTTGCCGGATGGCCAGCGCGGGAATGCGGACAAAGTTGATGAACTGTGACAAGCTGGCTCCTTGTCTCCAGTGTAGGTGCCCAATCGCTCTGGCGCAGTGAGCGTCCCATCGGCGACAATCGCATTTGCCATGGGAAACCCAACTCGCCGCGAAATGTTAAGGACCGCCTCCGCCCTCGCTGTTGCCACCGCTGTTTCACCTGCCTTCGCCGCGTCCAACCGTCCGCGCGTTTTTGTCGGCTCGGGAACTCAAAACGGAATTCTTGCTTATGACTGGAACTCCGCGACCGGCGAGCTGACGGCCGCAGGCGTTGCTGCCCAAGTGTCGACAGTGGATTGGCTGACGTATTCGCCGGGCGGCTGGTATCTTTTTGCGGCGTGCGAAGTGGACAGCTTTAACGGAAAGCCAACCGGCGAAGTGGCAAGCTACAAGGTGAGCAACGGTGCGCTGCATCCGCTCTCGGCGCAGAACTCAGCCGCAAAGGGAACCTGCCATGTTGCGGTGGATCATACCGGGCGCGTGCTGCTTTCGGCCGACTACGGCGGCGGCAGTGCGGCCAGCTTTCTTGTGACCGAAGGGAGGCTCAGCCCTGCAGTTTGGACGGAACACTACACTTTCCACGGTCCCAACAAAGACAGGCAAGAAGCGGCGCATGCGCACTTCTGTTCTTTCTCGCCGGACAACCGGTTCGCCTATATCAACGACCTCGGCGGCGACATGATCCATATTTACAAGCTCGACGCGACGACCGCAAAGCTCACGAAAGCCGGGGCGTATCATGCGAAGTCTGGAGCGGGACCGCGCACGCTGCACTTCCACCGCAATGGACACACTGCGTACGGCATGAACGAGCTGACTTCGACGGTAGACGTGCTGGAGTGGCACAAGGCCGACGGGAGTTTCACGCTTGTGACTACTGTCGATCTTTTGCCGCCAGGATCGCATGGCACGGTGGTGTCGACCGGATGCGACACCGTCATCACGCGGGATGGCCGTTTTGTCTATTTTGCGAACCGCGGCAACGATTTTCTGTACGGCTTCAAGGCCGACGCGAAGACCGGCGCGCTGACCCCGATCAAGCGCTTCAATTGTGACGGGAAGACGCCGCGGAATTTTGTATTGGATCCGACGGAGCGGTGGATGCTGGTGGCGAATCAGGATTCGAACTGGATCAGCGTTTTTGCCCGCAATCCACAGACCGGCGAGTTGGCGAACGAAGGCAAAAACTTTGACGCCCCAACGCCCATGCGGATTCTGTTTGCATGATCGAGTCGGAATGAACTTGTGATTTAGCGGAGGGTCCGATTAAGCACCCTGGAAAGCCGGGTGCGTCACGGCCACCGGATGCATATTTTCCGTTACTTCGGCAGACGGTGCGGCCATGGGCACGCGGGCCAGTTCCCAAGCGGAACGATCCTTGAGCAGACGGGAAACCAGTGCGGTGTGCATGGCGTGACCCGCGCGTTCGGCTATTACGAGGCCCTCGATCCGTCGACCGGCCAGCGCCAGGTCTCCGATGAGATCAAGAACCTTGTGGCGTACATACTCATCCTTGAAGCGCAGCGGGCCGTTCTCCGGCCCTTTGGGTCCCAGGACAATTGCGTTTTCGGGGCTCGCGCCGCGAATCAGGCCCATGTCGCGCAGCCGTTTTTCGTCGGCTTTGTAGCCGAAAGTGCGAGCACCGGCGATGAGAGTGCCGTAGGTTTCGGCAGCCAGATCCACACAGGTTTTTTGCTGACCGATCGGAGCAGGGAAGTCGATGGTGTATTGAATGCGGTAGCCGGAACCAGGATAGACGCCGATGAATTTGTTCCCCTCGCGCACTTCCACGGGCTTCAGTACGCGCATATATTCGCGGCGACGGCGCTGGGTGCGGATTCCCCGGTTAAGAATGGCATCGACGTAGGGAAGCGCGCTGCCGTCGAGGATCGGTAGTTCCAGGTTGTCCAACTCTACGATCACGTTATCGACGCCCATGCCGATGAGGGCGGAAAGCAGGTGCTCGGTCGTTGAGATCAGGACGCCCTGGCGCATGAGACTGGTGGCATAACTGACCTTGGCGACGTTTCGACCGACAGCCGGAATTTCGAAGTTATCGAGATCGGTGCGGCGAAAGACGATTCCCGAACCGGCAGGCGCGGGCAACAGGCGCATCGTGACCGGAGCTCCGTTATGAAGGCCCACCCCTGTGAATGCGAGGGGCTCGGCGATCGTCTGCTCCAAATGCTCGGAAGGTGACAGAAACATCTCTCCAGCTGTGGAAAACTTGTGCAATCGCTAGATTAGACGGGAAATGCGGAAAACGCCTGTGGCATTTTTGCCACAGTTTCAATGCAGAAACGCCGCATTTGACCCACTTTCCGGCCCAACAAGCCGCTGCATCAGTTCTGATGCGCCGTTCGGATTCGGTCCGGAACTGCAACAGAAACTCGTTGAATTGCCATCCGAATGCTTTAAATGGGGGGCTGTTTGGTGGTCGTGGCTTATGTGCAAGGGAGCGAAAGAGCCGGCGGTCGTGCGAGCTTGGGCCGCTCTTCGATTCCGGAGTTTTGGTCTCGGGGCGTCGTAGAATCGGGAAGGTCCCAATCGAATGAGGCTCCAGGCGAAAAACTGAAGGCGGTTCATCGATGTCCGCATCATCCGATCCGTCGATTCCCATGCGCGCGTTGATGGCGAGCGCACGGCGCAAGGAGCGCGCACTAATTAATCTCGCGCAGAGACTCGTGCGGGTTGAGTCGCCTTCCGACGACAAGGCCGCCGTGGATGCCTGTGTCGCCATGGTGGCAACGTATGCCAAATCGCTCGGTGGGCGAGTTCGTTTGTATCGGCAGAAGGAATTCGGCGACGTGCTGGAAGTGCGGTTCGGGAGTCGCCGTACCGATGCTGCTGGGAAGGCAATCCTTTTGCTCGGACATTTGGACACCGTGTGGCCATTGGGCACGCTCAAGCGCATGCCGTGCCGAGTGGGTGACAGCAGGCTGTGGGGGCCCGGCACGCTTGATATGAAAGCCGGTGTCGCCATGGCGCTGACGGCGATTGAAATGCTGGGCGAAGCGGGACTCCTTGACCGCGAAATTGTGCTGTTGCTCAACAGCGAGGAAGAGGTTGGGAGCCCAGTATCGCGACCGATTACCGAGCGGCTAGCAGCTGAGTGCGAGGCCGTTTTTGTCCTGGAGCCAGCGCAGGGATTGGCTTACAAAACTGCCCGCAAAGGGACCGGCAACTGGCGTCTTGCGATCAAGGGCGTCGCTGCCCATGCCGGAGTCGATTTCGAAAAGGGCGCGAGTGCATTGCTGGAATTGGCGCGGGTGATGGAAACCGTGAGTGATTGGACCGATCTAAAGAAGGGTCTGACAGTGAGCGTGGGCGCAGCCGGCGGAGGCACCAAAACCAATGTGATTCCCGCGGAAGCGTGGGCCGAGGTGGATGTGCGAATTGCACGGACGGGCGATGGGTCGCGCCTCGAACGTAGATTCGCCAATCTCAAAGCGACGGACAAGCGATGTTCAGTGGAAGTAACGGGTGGGATCAACCGGCCGCCGATGGAACGTACCCCAGGCACAGTGAGGCTTTATCAGCGCGCACGGGCGTTGGCTGCCGAATTGGGCTTCGCGCTCGATGAGGCGGCAACGGGAGGAGCCTCCGACGGAAACTTTACTTCCGCGCTCGGCATTCCTACGCTGGATGGCATGGGCGCAGTGGGCGAGGGCGCGCATGCAGCGCATGAGTCCATTGTGATCGAGCATCTTGCGCCGCGGACGGCGCTGCTGGCGGGCATGATGACGGGAGCGTAAGGGGGCAGGTGCGGCGTTCATTGCGCGCCGGGGAGCGTGGATCGATTGGGCGCCCCTATGGGTGGTGCAGGTAGTTTGCCAGGAAAAAGTACCCGGCGGTAACGAAGCCAATGATGGCCACGGTCCACCGCATCGCGCGCTGGTTGATCTTGCGGCTGTAATGGGCGCCGAGGTAGCCGCCGACGCCGGCGACGATGGCCATCTCAAGGCAGAATCGCCATTGCACGCGACCGGCGACGATGAATGTGACGGCGGGAATGCCGATGGACACCACAGCCGTGACCACTTTCAGCGCGTTCATCTCGTGGATGTCGTGGACTCCGCAAATGCCGAAGAGTGCCATCACGAGGAATCCGCCACCCGCGCCGAAGTAGCCGACGTAGACGCTAACGAAGACCATGCCGATCAGCAACCAGGTGTTGTAGCGCTTGCCGCCGGAGAGCGTTTGCAGCCAGCGGCCGAGCGGAAAGCTGAGCACAAACATGACAGCGGCAAACAGCAGGAGCCACGGCAGCAGTTCGCGGAACATTTTGTTTCCGGTCTTGAGAAGCAGTTCGCCGCCGAGCCAACCTCCCACGCCGGAAGCTACGGAGAGCGGCACGAGCTTCCAACCGTATTCGCGCAGCAGCTGGCGAAAGGCAATGAGCGAGGTCAGCTGCCCTGGCCAAAGGGCAACAGTGTTGGTGGCCTGCGCCGTTACGGCTCCCACGCCGATGGCGGAGGTGCTGGCGAGGAGGGGAGGCAGCGACAAAAACGAGCCGCCGCCGGCGATGGCGTTGAGAACGCCGGCAAAAAGAGAAGCCACAGGAAGCCAAAGAATGTGAAGAAGTTGAGACGGTCCGTCGGACATTCCCTTACTTTAAGGCGAGTTGCATAAAGACCCATAAGGCTTCGGAGATTGGATGCTCGGTGAGCAAGGCGCCACGGAGGGCCGGCCCTCGCGGCGGCGCCTGATAAACTCCGAAGAGATTCAAGCTGGAGTTATTGCATTCCATGAAGCATTTCCTATTTTGTTCGTTTTTTGTATCGGCTGCGATTCAGATTTCCGTTGCACAATCCGCGCCGAAGCCGACCACCTCAGGCAAAACTGCTTCGACCTCCACGAGCTCTGCCGCTCCCTGGTTGAAGCTGCCACCGGGTGTGCCGCGCGGGCGCGGGGTCGTCAAGATCGCTTTTTCGCTCCGCTATCAGGACATCAAGGTAGGCACGGGCGCGGACGCGGAGCAGAACAAGGTTTACAAGGTTCTGTACACGGGGTGGCTCGCGGCCGATGGACGTAAGTTCGATTCCTCCGAAGATCACCGGCTCCCTTTGAAAGACAAAGACGGAAAGCCCGTGCTGGGAGACGATGGCAAGCCGAAGCTGGGGGACGTGCAGCCGATCACTTTTGCGCAGGGATTCGGCCGCGTAATTCCGGGCTTCGACCAGGGATTTACGGGAATGAAAGTCGGAGGCAAACGTCGCCTGTTTATTCCCTGGCAACTGGCGTACGGTGCGCGCGGACACCCGGGACCTGATCCGGCGCATCCGGGAATTCCGCCTAAGTCCGATCTGATATTCGACATTGAGTTGGTCGATGTGTCGGAGATGCAGATGCCGGCGAATCATCCTGGCATGATGCCGGTGCGGCCGGGAACTACGCTGCCTCCAGGGCATCCGCAGATGAATCCGCCACCAACTGGTTCGCCCGGAGCCGGAGCGAAACCTGGTGCTCCATCGGCGCCATCCGTTGTGCCCACGACTCCCCCGGCGTCGACTGCTCCGGCAAGTTCCGCTCCGTCGGCTCCGCCGCCGGCTTCAAAGCCCGCGACTCCGCCTCCTGCGGCACCATCCACGACTCCGCCGCAGCCGCAGACGAAGTAAGAGTTTCTCGATAGCTCCTCAGGCCGCGCCGCAAGGCAACTCTGGCGTGGCTGCGAGCAGTTGGCGCGTGTACGCTTCGCGGGGTGAGTCGCACAATGACACCGCCTCGCCCATTTCCACCAAGCGGCCGCGCTCCATCACGGCGATGCGCGTTGAGAGGTAGCGCACCAAGGGCATGGAGTGCGAGATGAAGAGATAGGTCAGCCCGTGCTCCTGTTGAAGGCGCCGCAAGAGGTTCACAATTTGCGCGCCCACGCTGACATCGAGCGCAGAGACAGGTTCATCGAGGATAAGCAGCTTCGGCCGAAGTGCGAGCGCGCGAGCGATATTAATGCGTTGGCGCTGTCCACCGGAGAACTCGTGCGGATGGCGGTCGAGCGCGGACTCATCGAGCCCAACTTCAGTCAACAATTGGGTGGCTCGTACGCGCAGGGAAGCACGGTTGTTCGGTATGCCGGCGTCAATGCCGTGAATCGCCCACGGCTCGGTGACAATATCGAGGACTTTCATTCGCGGATTTAGCGCGGCGTAGGGATCCTGAAATACCGGCTGCATCTGGCGGCGAATGCGATGCATTTCTGAACTTGAGGCGCGAACCAGATCGATGCCATCGACGCGCACGCTGCCGTGGCTCGGAGCGATGAGGCCGAGAATCATGCGTGCCACCGTGGTCTTGCCCGAGCCCGACTCGCCTACCAGGCCCAGCGTTTCGCCGGCTTCAATGGTGAACGAGACATTCTCCACGACGGTGTGAAGTTCCGTTCGTAAACCAACCCGGCGCGGATAGCTTTTTGAAACTGCATCCAACTCGACGAGCGCCATAGGGCGATGGTACACGGCGCGTTCAGGCAGCTTCAGTCGAGTTTCGGATGGAGTTTGTGAAAGCCGGTTGCCTGTTGATAGGCGTGCCCGAAGGCAGCCAGCTGTGCATCTTGATAATGGCCTGCGAGAAATGTGAGTGAAACTGGGGTGCCGGGACCGCCGATGTCGTCGTTCTCGCCATCGTCAATTTTCGGAGGGCTGGGCGCGTCTGCGCCGCGCAATCCATTGGGCACGATGAGCGCTGGATGGCCGGTGAGATTCGTGGCCACGAGTTGCATGCCGGTAGTCGCCGTGACAATGATGTCCACTTCATTGAAGAGCGCAGACACTTGTTGGACTGCGAGCGTTCGTGCTCGGTTGGCCTGGATGTATTCGACCGCGGGATAGAAGCGCGCGGTGCGAAACAGGTTGGGCCAGTCTTCCGGCCCCTGCGCAGTGAGAAGCTTGTCGCGGCCTGAGAGGGTCAGGTCATCAAAGGCAGCGGCGCCTTCCGCTGTGAGTAAGTTCGTCATGGCCCCATAGGGTAATTTGGGCAGTTGCACGGGGATGAGTTGGACACCCATGGCGCGCAACTTATCGAGAGCTGCGAGATCGTAGCGCTGATCGTAGGCGCGGCGTGCATGAGACGCAGTTTGTTCGGCGTTGCGCTTCTCGCGGTCCTTCTTTTTTTCTGGAGTTTCACCCGCTGCCGGCTCGTCGAGCTTCAGCGGCTGCAATGGATTGAATTCGCTCTTCAAGTAGCCGATACGCAGAGAGTGCCAGTCGCCAACACCGGCCCAATCAAAGGTTGCCGGCACGACCGATGCGTCCTTTCCATCGGGACCGTGAATCGCTTGCAGCACCAGCGCGCAATCCTCGGCGGAGCGGGCGATGGGGCCGAGTTTGTCCATCGTCCAGCTCAGAGCCATGGCGCCGGTGCGAGGGACAAAGCCGAAGGTGGGTCGCAGACCTGTTGTGCCGCAGCGTGTTGAAGGGGAAGAGATGGAGCCGAGTGTCTCAGAGCCAATGGCGAAGCCGACGCAGCCGGCGGCTACTGCGCTTGCAGGGCCGGCGGAAGAACCGCTCGAGCCCTGTTCGGGATTCCAGGGATTGCGCGTGCGTCCTCCATACCAAACGTCTCCCATGGCCAGAGCGCCCAGCGTGAGCTTGGCCACGAGTACCGCGCCAGCCGCATCGAGGCGCTCGACGACGGTTGCCTCTTCATCGATGGCCTGGTGCTCATATCCGGCCGCTCCCCACGTGGTGGGATAGCCTTTGACAGCCAGCAGATCTTTTGCACCCCAGGGAATGCCGTGCAGCGGACCGTGATACTTGCCGGCGGCAATCTCGGCGTCCGCGGCTCTGGCTTGGGCGAGTGCGCGATCTTCTGTCAGATTGGTGAGGAAATGCAGTGTGGAGTCGTAATGCTTCAGTCGATCAAGGTACATCTTCGTGAGGGCGAGTGAAGTGATTTTGCGTTCGCGGATGAGGCCGGCCAGATCAGCGACGGATGCGAAGGCGAGGTCTTCGATGCGGGCTGGCGCATCGGGCACAATCCCGATTGGGACGAAGGAAATGATGTTCTGGTTCCCGCTGGGCAGCGATGCGCCGGCAGGCAGTGGTTGAAACACATACGCTGGTGCGACGGAATTCGGCAGCTTTAGCTTGCGGATCGCTTTGTACGAACCGTTGTTGTCGATGAGACCGTCGAGCATCATGTTCTTCTGCTCTGGAGTAAATGGACCGATGCCGGCCATCACTGCGGCTGCGTCGATCATCTCCGGGGTGATCTTCGGCGGTTTGGATTGATCTGTGTTTTCCGACTCCTGCGCCTGGGCCGCAAGCGCGTAGAGAATGCCAGGGAACAACGGAGAAGCAATGCCGATGCTGCTGCACGCAGAGAGAAATCCTCGACGATCAAGATTCACGGGGTCTCGGTCCTTAGGGTAGGGAGTGCCTTCTCGACCACTATAGAGGAGTCCAACACTCAAATTGTCTTTGTCACGTCGTCAGACGGTCTGGAGAGATCGCGGCGAGCGGCCAATGCGTAAGCGAAAGATCCTTTCTTCCGGTGCATGAGACTTGGAGTTCCGAATCGCCGGGCCGTACTTTATAGACACGGCTGACCATCGCCTCTCTGGCTCCGATGAATGATTCGATCACGGACCCATCGAGAAACAGGCGGATGGATGGCTGCGGCCAGGGAAGGGGCGGCAACGGAATGGTCGTATCGCCGCAGCGTATCGCGTTTCGGGCCACATCGACAACCAGTTCCCAGACTTTGACGCCGTTCGTGAGAAGGCGCGCCGTGATAGATCCGGTTGAAACTTCGACGGGCAGAAAGATCTCGCGCCGAAGGGTGGCAAGTTTCAGGCGGAAAGGCTGAGCCAGCGTCAGTTTTGTGTGCTCGGCTTTGCCTCGCAGACTCTCGCCTTCAGCAGCAACAGCAAATTCAAGCTGCCCTTGATTGTCGACTGTCAGTACGCGTGGCAGCGCCATCGCGCCTGCCCATCCCGCTGCGGCATACTCCGCTTGCGGGCGCGTCTCCCGGATCCATCCCCACAAAATGCGGCGACCATCGGGCGCAAGAAAGCTCTTAGGCGCATAGTAGGCGCCGTGGTCGAGGATACCTTCGCGCTGGGGCGTGTAGCGGCGTTCGCGCGGGTCATAGTCACCGGTGGACCAGATGACTTTGCCTTCGGTGGAGTAAAGCAGGCAATGCTTGCCATCCAGCTCAAAAAAATCGGGGCACTCCCACATCTCGCCGCTGTCGCATGGATTGGCTGCTTGCTTTCCGTTTGGTCTACCCTCAGCGAGTTTGTGCAGATACTCCCAATGGCGCAGATCGCGCGACCGATAAAGCAGAACACATCCGCCTTTCTCGCGCTCGCCGGAGCCGATACCGAGATACCAGTCATCGCCCTCACGCCAAGGACACGGATCGCGAAAACCTGTGACTGCAATTCCGGGAGGCGGTGCTGCAATTACCGGTTCGGGCAGCTTCTTCCAGTGCAGTAAGTCATCGTCTTCGGATGTGGCGAGCAGTTGAGTCTCGCGCAGTTTGCCGTTGCCGTCGTGAAGCGTCACTTCATCGGGCTGCGCATTTTGCACACCGGTATAAATGAACGTCGCCACACCATCGTTCACGACTGCCGAGCCGCTGAAACAGCCCTCGCTGTCGGGGCCGCCCGGCGTGGGCGCAAGCGCGATCGGCTGGTGACGCCAATGCACCATGTCTGTGCTGACCGCATGGCCCCAGTGCATGTCGCCCCAAACGGCAGCGTGAGGATTGAGCTGATAGAAGAGGTGATATTTTCCTTTCCACCAGACTGGACCATTGGGATCATTCATCCAGTTGTGAGGTGGGAGCAGGTGGTATTCGGGCCGCAATGGATCGTGTGCCAGGTCTATCGCGGTTGAAGAATCATCGCACCAGGCTCCCGACGGCAGAACAACAACAGCGACGCCAGAGCCGAGCGCTGCGATGAATTTGCGGCGGTCAAGCATGGGAGTTTCACCGAGCAGGAAACGCAGAAGAGTCTTCGGCATAGATTGCAAGAATTTTCATGACCCGGAGGATAGCATGCGGGCCGACATTACCTTCGGCATTCGCGAAAAGTGCAACACTTTCGTAGGATCGGGGTTCCCATCTTCAAGGTCGAGGTGCAGTAATTTCGCAAGCTCGCTTTTTCTTGCGGATCGAGTTGCGACCGAGTTATCTCAACGTACGGAGTTCATCCATGCGCAAACTGATGGCGCTTGCCGTGTTGTCCCTTCCTTTCGCATTAGCCGGATGCTCTCATCCGCAGCCGGTCGTCTATGGTCCGCCACCTCCTGGATACCCGGAAATTGCGCAACGCGGTTATCACGATGGCGTCGAAGCGGCACGTCGCGATATCGCCGCGGGGCGAGCGCCGCACGTTGATCGGCATCCACGCTTCCGCAATCCTCCAGTGCCACCGCCGGCGTTTGAGGATTATCGGCACGGATTCCGCGAAGGATACCAGGGAGTGTTCCGCAACGGACCTCCTCCGCCTCCTCCAGGACCTGGTTACTGAAGCGCAAAAGCGAGACAGGACAGCTGCGCGGAGTTTCTTCACATCACTTTGCGGCGGGCGTCAGCTTGAGGGCGTAGGCATATTTGCATGCCGCGCCCTCGGGCAGCATCACGCGGAGCGCATCGGCTGTCTGCGTCCAGGTGACCTTCTCGGTTGAACCAATCAGTTCGATATTGCCGATCGGCAGCGAAGCTCCCTCGTGTGCTGATCCCAGCGAATGGATAGTGGCCTTGCCGTCGCTGGGGCACGCCATGCCGAGGACGTAGAGTGTGTTGCCTTTTGCGGTGAAGCGAAAATCAGCCGGCGTGTACGGCTTCGTATCCGTGTCGTGGAATGCCCCGCCCATCACCTGCGTTGGGCCTTCGCCAAAGGTTTTCCACGGCGTGGTGGCGTAGACAGCATCTCCGTTGACCTTGAGCCATGCACCCATTTCGAGCAGTGTCGCGCGCACCTCGTCGGGAATCGTTCCGTCCGAGCGCGGGCCGAAGTTCAGCAGCAGATTTCCGTTCTTGCTCACAATGTCGATGAGTTGGTGGACAAGAAACTCTGGGGTTTTGAACGTGTCGTGCTCGATGTAGCCCCAGCTCGCATTGCTGATGGACGTATCGGTTTGCCAGTGATCGGCGACGATGTGGTCTTGCTGTCCTCGTTCGAAATCGCGCACACCGGCCTTCCAATTGAGGGAGTAATCCTTGAAATCGATGACGCCGGTGTAGCCATGAGCCACGGCGTAGTTGTAATAGAAAGCTGCAAATTCGGCGACGGCTGGGCGGAAGTTCGGCTGTCCGATCCACCAATCGAAATAGACAACCTCCGGTTTGTACTTTTCAACGAGTTCTGTGTCGCGTGCAAGCCAGTCGCGCGTCCAGGCGTTGCTCACCCAGGTCCAGTCATTGATCAAGCCATGATCGTCGCCACCCGCCTCGAACCATTGGTGGGCGGGGCCGTAGAGTGAGGCGTATTTCGGGTCGTTCACGTCGGAGCGGATTGCGCGCCCGCCGTCGTAGAAAAAGTTGTGTTCGGCGCGGTGCGAGCTGAGCCCGAAGTGCAGGCCCTCGGCGCGAATTGCCTTGGCCAGTTCACCCAGCGTATCGCGCTTGGGACCCATTTTGACGACGGTCCAATCGCTCAGGCCCGAGTCGTACATGGAAAAGCCATCGTGATGTTCGGCGACGGGAACAACGTATTGCGCGCCGGAATTCTTGAAGACGCGCGCCCATTCGGTGGCGTCAAAGTGTTCGGCGCGAAACAATGGGATCAGATCCTTGTAACCTTTTGTCGGATCGTTGCCGCCATGCTGTTCACGGAAGTTTTTGTAGGCGCCTTCGCTGGGGCGATACATGTTACGCGGATACCACTCGTTCTCCGCCGCGGGAACCGAATAGACGCCCCAGTGGATGAAGATGCCGAATTTCGCGTCCTTATACCACTGCGGCTGCTGGTATTTGATGAGCGTGGCCCAGTCCGCGCGATACGGGCCGTCGTTCGCCTGGCGCTCCGCCTCGGCGAGAAGCCGATTGCGCTCCGCGTCATACTTGCTGACCGATTGCTGCCATTCGCGATCGATCTCGACGGCGGATTTGACGCCGAGCGTGGGTGCAAGCGGATCGGTCGACGGAGGAGCTTGCGCGAGGAGAACGGACGCGCCAAAACAAGGCAGTAGAGCAACGCAACATAGCAGATTTTTCATAAGCACGGATGCTAAATCGGTGGACGAGCCTGCTGCAAACGCTTTCAAGATTGCGTTCTTCTGGATGTAGGAAAAAAAACGCTTGACATATTCCCATATAGGAATGCATTATTCTTTCCATGGCGCGTGCCGCGACAACCTCCGATGCTTTTAATGCCGTGGCTGAACCCCGCCGGCGAGAGATTCTCACCTTGCTGGTCGTTCGGGAGCATGCGGTGGGCGAGATTGTGGCGGCGTTGCGCATCGATCAGCCGTCGGTCTCAAAACATCTGCGTGTGCTGCGCGATGTAGGGTTGGTGCGTATGCGATGCCAGGGACGGCAGAAGCTCTATCAAACGAACGCGGAGGCTATCCGGCCTTTGCACGAGTGGACGTCAACCTTTGAGCGCTACTGGAGCCATCAGTTGAATCGTGTGAAGGAACGCGCCGAAGCGAAGATGAATCGTGGTGCAGAATTCGATCCAACGAAAAAGGAGAAATGATGACGACGACACTTTCGGAAATCGATAGCCTTTCCCTGACTGTGAACCAGGAAATCCGCGTGAATGCTTCGCTCGAGGTCACGTTTGAAGCGCTGTTGGAACAGCTTGGGCCGGGGAATGAAATGTCCAACGGCACGCCGATGCCGTTGAAACTCGAGGCGTGGCCCGGGGGACGGTGGTTTCGCGACCTTGGCGAGGGCAATGGCCATTATTGGGCCACCGTGCAGGCGATCAAACGTCCCACACTGCTTGAATTCAGTGGACCACTATTCATGTCGCAACCTGTAACGAACAACGTGCAGTATCGGCTGAGCGAAGAGAACGGTAAAACCTTGATCAAGTTCCGCCATTGGGGATTCGGCTTAATCCAGGACGAACACCGGAAGGGTGTTACCGGAGGCTGGGGACACATGCATGAACTGGTTCGCAAACGCGCGGAACGAGCGTAAGACGTTTCTGCCGCCAGAACCAAAGCAAACAACTTTCCCCACAGGAGGAGAAACGTCATGACCGTTGCAGAGGTAGCTGCTGTAGAGTCCATCGCAAATGCTCTGCTCGCAGAGTTTGAGATACAAGCTCTCATCACGCGGAGATTCCTGGAGAGAATTCCCGAGGATCGGCTGACCTGGAAGCCTCACGAAAAATCACTGACTGCCGGGCAGCTGGGATACCATCTCGCTTTCGTTCCGGGTGGAGTAATACGGATCGTCAAGAACAGTCCCGTGCAGGCACCGGAGTTCGCGAATTTCCCGCAGCCGGCAAGCCGTGAGGAAATTCTGAAGACGTTTGATGAAAGCGTCGCCGCGGTGCGGGATCTTCTTCCGCAATTCGATGATGCGGCGATGCACGAGACGTGGAGGCTGGTGGCCGGAGAAAAGGTGGTCCTTGCGCAACCGCGCGCTGCGTTTATTCGAGACGTGATGCTGAGCCACTGGTATCAGCACCGCGGCCAACTCAGTGTTTACCTGCGCCTGCTGAATGTTCCGGTGCCCGCGAGCTGGGGACCGAGCGCCGACGAGCCGCCGCTCTTTATGCAAAAGGCGCAAACGGCCTAAGAATTGCGGCGGAGGAAAGCCACCCTGCGAGTGCGTTTTCGTTCTATATCAATTGGAGAAGTGTTCTATGTGCCCACTGTGTCTCGCAACCGCAGCATTGATTGCCGGAAGCGCAACCGGGACGGGCGGAGTCACGGCCCTGGTTGCCGGCATGTTTTTGAAGAAAAGATCGCTGCAACGATTCCCCGAACAGATCAACGAGAAGGAGGTTCAGAATGGCGACGACAGAGACAGAAGTAAAACAGAGGAAAGTGGTCTCGCACGATGAGTGGATTACGGCGCGCAAACAATTCCTGGCCAAGGAAAAGGAATTTACGCGGCTGCGCGATGACATCAGCCGGCAGAGGCGCGAACTGCCGTGGGAGCGGGTAGAGAAGCAGTACGAGTTTCAAGGTCCGCAGGGCAAATTAACGCTGGGCGATCTCTTCGACGGGCGCAGCCAGTTGGTAATCTACCACTTCATGCTGGGACCGGGATGGACCGAGGGATGCCCGAGCTGCTCCTATATCTCCGATCACTTCGACGGGATGGCAATTCATCTGGCGAATCGCGATGTGACGCTGGTCGTGGTTTCGCACGCTCCCATCGCGGAGATCGAGGCATTCAAGAAGCGCATGGGATGGCGGTTCCGTTGGGTCTCGTCGTTTGGGAGCGATTTCAACTACGACTATCAGGTGTCAGCTTCACCCAAGGAAGCGGACAAAGACAAGGTGTATTACAACTACGAAATGACGGAGTTCCCGAGCCAGGAACGCCCGGGGTTGAGTGTCTTCTCCAAGGACGCGGACGGAATCTGCCACACCTATTCAACGTATGCACGAGGGCTCGATATTCTCGTCGGCGCCTATAACTTTCTTGACTTGGTGCCAAAAGGGCGCGATGAGGCAGGACTTAAGCACACGATGGCGTGGGTGCGGCATCACGACAAATACAGCGAAGGATACTTCGTCGATCCGGCAGCAGGATGGGAGCATCCGAAGGTGGCTGCTGGACCGTCTTCGTGCTGCTCGGGTGAGCACAAACCGTGAATTGGTTGTTCGAACGGTCTGGTAGCTGTTCGAATCCAGCCGCTCGTGCGTAGCGGGATCTCCTGCAAAGCATCGAGATCCCGCCACCAATCGCATGACTCTTACCGATTCGCTTCCTCGACCAGTTTCTGCGCGCGGGCCAGCGCATCCACGCGGATCTTCTTCTGGTTTTCGAGATCGGTAATCCGTAGCACATCCTGGCTAAGACGTTTTGCAATGGCGTCCATGCGTTGCGCAAAGTCCCGTTGAATTGCATCCACGGCGTCCCGCGCGTCGAGGAGCACGGCCCGAAAATGTTCGATTTCGTCAGTCGCTTTTTCGGGATGGTAGCCGAGGCGGTCGCCTGCCTGCATTGCGTCAATTAATGCATCGGGCGGCGACGATACGGGCGAGGTCTTTTGCAACGCATCGTAGGCGCCGCGCAATCGCGTCATGGCGCCCGCGAATCCATCGAGGTCGTCGCGGCGTGCGATGAGTCCAGTAGTGCGGCGTATCTCGATCGTGATCTTGTTTTCAACGCTTGTACTCGCAACCGGGATTGTGGTCGTCAGTGTATTGCCTTCGAAGCTCCAGCCGCCTTTGCCAGTGGGTCCCGCGTGCTTCACTGCAACGCCATTCACAGTGACGGAGGCTGGAGGCCAGTCGGCGGGCAATCGGAGCTCGTAGCTGCGCGCTTTCAGCATGTCTGCGTAGCTGCCTTCAATTGGTCCGATTTCCACTCGCAACGTGTCGCCACTTTGCACAGCCTTGATCGGCGTACGCGCAAAGACGCCGCGCTGGTACTCCTCTGCGGTTCCTGAATCTTCGTAGACCGAGTAGCTTGAATTGGTTCCAGGCGCCAGCGGCCACACGTTGACGATGAGGGGATCGACTGGTTTTTGGCCGGTGTAGAGCATGGGCGGCTGCATGGGCACGATCGCGCCCGCCTTCAGGTAAATCGGAATTTGATCGATGGAGAAGCTTCGGTCGACTGTGTCAGGGCCGGTGAAGTGTTTTCCTGTCGGCCATTCGATCCACTCGCCCTGGGGCAGCCACACGTGTTCCGTTGCCAGGCCGCTGATCTTGTCTGCAGCCGCCACGACCGGCGCTGCCAGCATCTGATCGCCAAACAAATATTCATTCTTGCTCGAGTAGGCTTCGTTCGCCTCGGGCCAGTCGTAGTAGAGAGGCCGGAAGAATGCGACGCCTGTGTCGTAGGTGCGCCGCGCCTCAGCGTAAATGTAAGGCTGCAGCGCGTAACGCAGCTGAAACGCTGAGCGCAGAATCGATGAATACGGCTCGGGGTAAGCCCAGATGCGCCGCTCGGAATCCGGATTCTTCGTTGTGTGCGTGCGCAGGACGGGGCTGAATGCGCCAAACTGCACCCAGCGCGTGAAGAGTTCGGGGTCGACAGCGCCGGGCATGTGGCCGCCGATGTCGTGGCTCCAATAGGCGTAACCCACGTTGGCCGCAGTTGCGGTGAACCATGGCTGAAAGGCGAGCGAATCCCAGACAGAAACGGTGTCGCCGGAGAAGCCGATCTGGTAGCGATGATTGCCGAGTCCGCCCCAGCGGTGGAAGAGCAGAGGACGCTTGCCCTCGCGCTGCTGGTCAGTGAAGTGCACGTAGTTGAGCCACCACGTCGGATTTACTCCGGGCAGCCTAGTGGTTGGCTCCTGCTGCCAATCGAGCCACCAGAAATCGATGCCTTGCTTTTCCAAAGGATGGTGCAGGAGGTCCATGTAATTGGAAGCGTATTTCTTGTCTGTGATGTCGAAGGGGACATATTTTTTTGTGGCGGGATCAATTCCCATGGCCTTGGCCATCGCTGGATAAGCGTCCTCCCAAGGTTGAACGCCGGACGCTGGATGCATATTCAAGCTTGTCTTCAAGCCGTCTGCGTGCAGCCGGTCGAGGAACTGCGTCGGATCCGGGAACAGCAGCTTGTTCCACGTGTAGCCGGTCCATCCCAGACCGTGATTCGATTGGTCGGTTTCACCTTTGGCCTTCAATTGTTCGTTATTGATGTGCCAATCCATGTCGATCACGAAGACGTCGAGCGGCGTGTCGTTCTCGCGAAATCCGCGAATGATCTCTTCAATCTCCTGATCGCTGTAAGCCCAGTAACGAGACCACCACGCGCCGAATGCAAAGCGCGGAGGAAGCGGTATGCGTCCGGCGACGCGGACATAATCGCCGAGGGCTTTATGGTAGTTGTGTCCGTAGCCGAAGAAGTACCAGTCCTGCCGGTCTCCGGCGGGACGCTCCATCACCCACGGCCAGGGGCTGTTTTCGCCTTGAAGAAAGCGGAAGTCGGCCGAATCGAACAGCGGCCGTCGCGAATCGTCTTCAACGGCCCAACCCGAGCGGGAGATGAGACCGTTCCCGATCGGTTCCTTCGTCTTGTCTCCCAGCGCGCCATCAAGGGTGCGCGTGGTTCCTTTCAGATTCTGTAAATCAATTGTCCCCGGTCGCCAGACTACGGGCTTTCCATCAACCGTAAGCTCGAGGGTGAGATTCTCGGACGAGAATCGTCCTTTGGCCTTCGGCGCGTACGTCAACGTGATCGCATCCGTTTTGATAATGAGTTTGCCGCCGGCGAATTCATGGGAGTACTTCGGAACCGGCATGCGACGGTTGATGAATACGAAGGAAGCGTGGTCTTCGAACTTGCCATCAGCGGCCCACTCCATGCGGATAAGCTCCGGCGTCAGCACCGTGAATCGCGCATTACCCTGAATGACTATGGCTGTAGGGTCCGCGACTGGGTTATTGATGGCCTCTTCGCGGGAAGGTTGAGCGGCTGTGGTGGACGGCGCGGACGCAAAACTTGGCGCTGCTTCGATATGTGTGGACGCCAACGGCTGATGCTCCTGCGCCATGATCCCCATTGTCCAACCTACTGCGATTGCGATTGCGGCAAAGTGATGCAAAGAAATGTGCACAGCTTCCCCCTGGTTTGAACTCAAGTGGAAGCGTACCACCGGTTGGTTGAGCGGGACAGCGGCACGAGCGTAGGTTTTCCTCAGCGTGCCGCAGTCACACGACGAATGAAGCAATCTCTTCAGTACGGCAGCTGTCCAACGGTTGATTTCTCGATTCTCCGCTTAATGGTGGAGAATCGAGGAGGCCGTGAAGGGCCATTTTCATGATGAGGAAATTGCTTTTCATCACGCTGTTGTTTGGAGCCTCTTTTCCCGCTTCGGCCGCATCGGCATTTACAACGCGGCTAGAAGATCCAAAAGCTGTCTATCTGAGCGCACAGGAATTCGGAGCCCGCGCCGATGAAAAGGCCGACGATAGTGGCGCGATTCAAGCGGCGATTGACAAGGCAGGAAGCACGGCACGCGAAGGCATCGTGTTTGTGCCGTCCGGGCGTTATCGGCTCGCACGCACCCTCTATGTTTGGCCAGGTGTCCGCGTCATCGGCTATGGTGCGACTCGACCTGTCTTTCGCCTCGCCGATCACACTCCAGGTTTTCAAACCGGCGTAGCAGACATGGTGATCTTCGCGGGCCTCACTCCGGGTGAGACTCCGCGAGCGGGTACACGCATCGCTTTTCCACCGCCCGGAAGTGTGCCCCCGAATGATTCGGTTGCGGACGCAAATCCCAACACGTTTTATTCGGCGATGAGCAACATCGACTTCGAGATCGGCGACGGCAATCCAGCTGCGATCGCTATCCGCTTCCATGTTGCTCAACACTCTTATCTCAGTCACATGGATTTTCGCATTGGCTCCGGGCTTGCCGCGCTGACGCAGGTCGGCAACGAGGCCGAGGACTTGCATTTCTATGGTGGGCGTTACGGCATTCTCACCGAGAAGACGTCGCCTGCCTGGCAATTCACGCTGATCGATTCGACGTTTGAAGGGCAACGCGACGCGGCAATTCGCGAACACGAAGTTGGACTCACGCTCATTCGCGATACATTTCGCGAGGTTCCAACCGCTTTCGATATTGACCCGGGATATTCCGACGAACTTTGGGTGAAGGATTGTGTCTTCGAGAAGATTTCGGGGCAGGCAGTGATCATCAGCAACGAGAAAAGCCCGCTTACTGAAGTCGGATTCGAGAATGATGTGTTTCAGGATGTGCCGACGTTGGCGTTGCTTCGCGACAGCGGAAAGAAGGTACAGGGCAAAGCTGCCGTCTATGAGGTGAATGAATTCAACTATGGCCTCATCGTGCCCGGCGAAGGAAAGATGGGCACTGTTGGCATGCGCTATGATGCGACTCCTCTGAGTGTGTTGCCACCACCTTTGCCGCCGGCGATCCGTGCTTTGCCCCCGACAGAAGAGTGGGCGAATGTACACAGTTTCGGTGTGAAGGGCGATGGCGTCATGGACGATACAGTTGCAATTCAGAAGGCCATTGATGCGCATCGTGTGCTGTATTTTCCGAGCGGCCATTACGTGGTGAGCGACGCGATTATGCTCAAGCCCGATACCGTGTTGATTGGCCTGCATCCGACCCTGACGCAGTTCGACCTACTTGATTCGACGCCAGGATATCAGGGTGTGGGCGAGCCAAAAGCCGTTCTTTGTGCGCCGGCGGGCGGCGCAAACATTGTCAGCGGCATTGGCATCTTTGCGGGCGGCATCAATCCGCGCGCTGTCGCCCTGCTTTGGAAAGCGGGCGCCGACTCTCTTGTGTACGATGTGCGCTTTCTCGGCGGACATGGCAGCGGAACGAATCCCTACAACAATAACCACACGGCTGATTCGGATTTGCGCAAGCGGTGGAACGGGCAGTATCCAAGCTTGTGGGTGACCGATGGCGGTGGAGGCACATTTGCCGACATTTGGACTCCAAATACATTTGCGCAGGCCGGCTTTGTTGTTTCAAACACACGCACGCCGGGTCATGTGTACGAGCTTTCAACGGAGCACCACGTGCGCAACGAGATCAAGTTCGATCACGCGGAGAATTGGGATGTGAATGCGCCGCAGACGGAAGAGGAAGCGGGGGAGAGTCCAGAATCCTTGTCTCTGGAATTTGACTGGTCAAGGAACATCACGATCGCCAACTATCACGGCTATCGCGTGACCCGTTCGCGAGCGCCCTTTCCGGCAGCGGTGCGCCTGTACAACTCAAGCGACATTCACTTCCGCAATGTACACGTGAATGCCGAGAGCGGATACGGAGTCTGCGACGAGAACGGGTGCGGCACATTTCTGCGGGTCAGCAAGTTTCCTTACGAAAATGCAATTGAGGACGTGACGCATCATCTCGAGGTACGCGAGAGGGAGTTCGCCGTGCTGGACATTCCTTCGAAGCCAGGGGAGCCTGCGCCTAGCGACGCCTCCGCCTTTCTTGCGCCCGGTGCGAAGGTCGAAAAGCTCGAAGACGGATTCTTTTCGATCTCCGGGGCTGCGGTCGATGCAGCAGGGAAGCTCTACTTTGTCGATCACCATCAGCAGCGCATTTATGGCTGGTCGGCGGTCGAGGGCTTGACGATTGAGCGCGATAATGCGCTTGACCCGGTGAATTTGGCGTTCGACAAATCCGGCGACTTGCTGGTAGTTTCGTCGGCAGAACCGGAGGGCAGTGTCTATTCGTTTCGACCGGGATCACCGGATGCTCAGATCACTGTGCTCGCATTGCGAGCGGCGACTGCGCATCCGGATACCGCGGTTCTGTTGTCCGTCAATTATTGGAACAATGGGGAATTCAAAGACCAACTCGACCCGAACACGATGAAGTTCAAGACGCTCGCCGAGATGTTTGCGGAAGACGTGAGCACGCCGAAAGCAAAAGAATATGTTTCACCGGATGGCAGTGTCGTTTTGCCTGCGGGCCGGGTCTTTCAGCAGGGACCGGCGACGGATACTTCGGGCTGGCGCTTCTCGGATAACCTCGATGCGTACGGCTTCATCCGCGCGACGCCCGGCCAAAGGGCCTACGTCAGCAGCGCATCGGAGGATCGCACTTACAATGCGACGGCCAATTCCGACGGAACGCTGAAGGATCTGAAGCCGTTTGTCGAGCGTGGTGGTGAGTGCGTCGCTGTCGACCAAGCAGGGAATGTATACGTGGCGAACGGCCAGTTGTTTGTGTACGACCCGGCGGGTATGCAGATTGCCGAGATCGATGTGCCGGAGCGACCGATCGATATCGTTTTTGGCGGGACTGACGGCCGTACGCTTTTTATCCTGTCGCACCACGTCCTCTTCTCTGTTCGCGTGGGCAGGTCGCAACGGGTTTCAAATTGATCGAACCCGAGCGGCTTCACACACTGCGGGAATGCAGCAGTTGGCTGCAAAAGGCGACGCATAAACTGAGAAAGGCTGGCGTTGGATCGCCAAGAAGATCATTCTGATAAGAGCGATCCGGTTTCCGATGCCGTGCGGGCTCGCTCGGCTGGAATCGATTCGCCAGGGTATGGTCATTCAATTCGGATACCCCTGCTTGGGCAGATTCGTCCAATGAGGAGTTTGGCTATGAATTCCAATGCGGTTGCAGCAATCGTCACGCCGGGGAAGATGGCGCCTCCAATCGAGAAGGGCGGATCTACAGGATCGACGCTGCGGATTCACGCGTTTGGCTTGGCGGTCATTGCCTTCACCTCGCTAGCGCTCGCGCTTGCTACGGCGAGCGAATGCCAATCGGTGCTGCACCGGCCTTCTCTTTATTACGGGCTTGTTTTATGGGTTTGGTGGGGATTCATCGCGGGTGCGCTTTGGACCACGGGGTTTCGCAAGCCGCTGATTCTCGGCTTTTCGCCGGCGGCGATTGTAGTTCACATGGTTATCAGCGCTCTCCTGGGGACGGCGCACCTTCTCCTGCTGGGCAGTCTTGGATTCATCAACGCCGCGCATCCGACGGCGTCTGCTGTCTGGATGAGCCTGATGAACATCAATCGTTTTGGCATTGAGATTCTTGTCTACGGGTTTGTTCTCGGGATGATCGGCATCGTTCAGTTTCAGATGCGTGCGCAAAGGGAGGCGATGAAATCCCTCGAGCTCGAAAAGCAGCTTTCCGAGGCGCAATTGCGGGCTCTCCAAATGCAACTGGAACCTCATTTCCTCTTTAACACGCTGAATGCAATCACGACGTTGGTTGAGCTTGGCCGGCAGCAACAGGCCGCCGAGATGCTCGGTCATTTAAACGCGATTTTGAAGAGTACGCTGAAGCGAACCACTCCGGAAAAAGTCCCATTGTCGCAGGAATTGGAAGTCGTGGAGAATTATCTGGCTATTGAACAAGTACGATTTGCGGATCGCCTGCGCATCGAGATTAAGGTGGAACCGGCCGCTCTCGACAGTCTGGTGCCGTGCTTCCTGCTGCAGCCCATTGTCGAAAATGCGATTCGCCACGGCATTGCGCATTGCGAAAGCGATGGGCTGGTGGAGGCAACGGCGCGACGCGATGGAAATCTATTGCGCCTCGAAGTGCGGGACACCGGCGCGGGCCGCAACGGCCATGCCAAGCCCGGCAACGGCATCGGATTGAAGAACACTCGGGAAAGGCTCGCACACTTTTACCAGGATGGCTATGTCATGAAGGCGCAGCCATCGGGCAGCGGATTCGAGGTCGCCATTGCAATTCCCTATGAGCGGAGCTGATGAAGCTGACCGCCCTGATTGCCGATGACGAACCACTGGCCAGAGAGCGACTGAGGTTGCTCTTGGCAAACGACGAAGATGTGGACATTGCGGGGGAGTGCCGGAATGGCCGAGAGGTCATTGAAGCGCTCAAGCAAAAACGCCACGACGTGCTCTTTCTCGATATTGAGATGCCGGGCAGCAGCGGGTTTGAGGTGGTGGAGCAGGTTGGCGCAGCGAACATGCCGATTACAGTATTTGTCACCGCACACAATCACTATGCAGTGAAGGCCTTTGAGGTCCATGCGCTCGACTACCTGACCAAGCCTGTCGAGCCGGAGCGGCTGCGTGCTGCCCTTGTCCGCGTGAAAGAGCGGATTGCAGCCGACGCCGCGCTGATGACCCAGGAACAGTTGAAGTCCATGCTGGCGGCGCTTGGGACCGGTACGGCGGAGCGCAAGGAGTATCCGAAGCGGTTGGTTGTTCCCAACGCGGCCAAGGATTCCTTTGTGAACGTAGACGAGATTGAGTGGATCGAGGCTGCGGACTACTACTCCTGCATCCACGTTGGGACGAAGAGCCTGATGCTACGCGAGACGATCAAGCAACTCGCCGAAATTCTGGACCCGCGGAAATTCATTCGCGTCCATCGCTCAGCAATCGTGAACATCGACCATGTGCGGGAGATTCTGCGGGAGGGCCGCAGCGAGGGCTGGGTGCTGCTATCGAACGGCCGCAAGCAGAAGATGAGCAAAGCGGGTTGGCAAGCGCTGTTGGATGCAACAAAAACCCCGTGCACCTGATACGCAGGCCGCGGGGTTCGATGATGTCGAAGTTTCTTAACCTGAAGCCATGCGCGAAAAGTGACGGACTGATTAGATGTCGAGATTCTTCACATCAAGTGCATTGTCCTCGATAAACTTGCGGCGCTTTTCGACGTCTTCGCCCATCAGAGTCGTGAAGATTTCGTTGGTTTCGACGAGGTCTGCCAACTTCACCTGCAGCAGTGTGCGCCGCTCGGGGTCCATGGTGGTCTCCCAGAGTTGGGTGTCGCTCATTTCTCCCAGGCCCTTGTAGCGCTGCACGGAGTAGTCCTTCTTACCCTGCTCGACGATGTGGGCATAGAGTTCGCGGGCGGTTTGTTTCTCAACCGGCTCACGAAGTACGCGGGCGCTGCGACGCGCGGACTTTACCTCCGCTTTGACTTCAGCGGGGGTCTCACCTTCTTCAAATTCGGTAGCTTCCAACTCTTCCGCGGCAGACTCGCTCGCCGCCTTTGCGGCATATTCCACCAGAAAAGGCGGTTCAAGATATTGCTTGATCTGGCTGTATTTGGCCATCATCTGTCGGAATTCAGGGCTCGACGCCAGAGTCCAGTCGATTCGGCGTTCGGCGCTCTGTGAGTCGACAATACTAATCGACCAGGTGTGGTGTTCTTCATCCTCGACAGGTTTGGCCAGCGATTTGAAACCGAACTCCGCCGTGACTTCCTTCAGTTGCGCGTGCAGCTCGACCAGCTTCTCGGGGACGGTGCTCCCTGACTTCGAAGTGAAATCGGAGCGATGGGTGAGCTCGGCGCGGGCCAGGAACTCGGTCAACTTTTCGTTTCTGATGCGCTTATCGACCTTCTCGACAAAATCGAGGTACTCCTTGAGCGTGCCCATGAAGCGGATCAGCTCGGCGCCGTCGATGCGGCTGGCCGCTTCGCCGTGGCGCACGACCATGCCTTCCGCCGCTCGATTGACCATTACCTTGTCGAACTCGCGTTCATCCTTGATGTACTGCTCAAAGCGGCCCTTCTTGATCTTGAAAAGTGGCGGCTGTGCAATGTAGATGTTGTCGCGCTTGATGAGTTCCGTCATGTGGCGGAAGAAAAATGTGAGCAGCAAGGTGCGGATGTGCGAACCGTCGACGTCGGCGTCGGTCATGAGGATGATCTTGCCGTAGCGGATCTTGGTGGCGTCGAAGTCGTCCTTGCCGATGCCGCAGCCGAGTGCCGTGATCATGGCGCGGATTTCTTCGTGGCCCAGCATTTTGTCGTAGCGTGCTTTTTCGACATTGAGAATTTTGCCCTTGAGCGGAAGAATGGCCTGGAAGCGGCGATCGCGGCCCTGCTTTGCAGTGCCGCCGGCGCTTTCACCTTCGACCAGATAGAGCTCGCAGCGGCTTGGATCGCGTTCGCTGCAGTCGGCAAGTTTCCCGGGCAGGCCACCGCCATCCAGCGCACCCTTGCGGCGGGTGAGGTCGCGTGCTTTGCGCGCAGCTTCGCGGGCTCGCGCAGCCTCAATGGCCTTGTTGATGATTTTTCTGGCGATGGGCGGATTCTGCTCGAGGAATCCACCGAGGCGCTCATTGACAAAGGCCTGCACGGTTCCGGCGATGTCGGAGTTGAGCTTGCCCTTGGTTTGCCCTTCGAATTGCGGCTGCGAGAGCTTGACGCTGACTACGGCAACCAATCCTTCGCGGACATCGTCGCCACTCAGGTTCTCTTTCAAGTCCTTGAAGAGGCCGAGCGATTGTCCGATCGCGTTGATGGTGCGTGTGAGCGCAGTCCGAAAGCCGGAGAGGTGCGAGCCGCCATCAACCGTATTGATGTTGTTGGCAAAGCTGAAGACTGTCTCCGAGTAGCTGTCGTTGTACTGCAGCGCGATTTCGATTTCGACGGCGTCGCGCGTGGCCTCCATCATGATCGGCTTTTCGTGCAGAACCGTCTTGCCGCGATTGAGGTGCTTCACGAATTCCGCGATGCCGCCCGCGTATTTGAACTCGGTGCGCTTGGAGTCGCCCGTTTTGGGGTCGGCAGTCCGCTCGTCGGTCAGCGTTATCTCGAGACCTTTGTTGAGGAACGCGAGCTCGCGGAGCCGCTGGGCCAGCGTGTCGTAGTTGTACTCGGTGGCCGCGAAGATGCTCTTATCCGGCAGAAAATGAACCTTTGTTCCACGCTTCTTGCTGGTACCGGCTTTGCGCAACTCGCTGGTCGGGAGACCGCAACTAAAATCCATCTCCCAGGTGTGGTTGTCGCGCCAGATCTCGACGTTGAACTCCTGGCTAAGAGCATTAACGCAACTCACGCCAACGCCGTGCAGGCCGCCCGAAACTTTGTAGGTGGACGAATCGAATTTTCCGCCGGCGTGAAGCTTCGTAAGCACTACTTGTACGGCCGGCATCATTTGGCCGTTGCCGACCGGCATCAAGTCGACAGGGATGCCGCGCCCATCGTCGATGACCGTGATGGAGTTGTCGACGTGAATGATGACATCGATCTTTTTCGCATAGCCCGCGAGCGCTTCATCGACGGAGTTGTCGACTACTTCGTACACGAGGTGGTGCAGGCCCATTTCACCGGTTGAGCCAATGTACATGGCCGGACGGAGCCGAACGGCTTCGAGGCCTTCAAGAATTTTGATGTTTTCGCCGGTGTAGTTGCCATTGTCGGGGATGTTGTCAGCTGCAAGAGTCGCCATAGAAGTCCATTCGCGAGATTTTCGCTTCGTGGTCCACGAAAGTGCTGGTTGCCGATCGCCATTGGCGGGGAGTCGAGAGAGGATTAAGCGCCTGAAATACGTTGGCTTTGAGCGAATTCCACTGAGTCCATTTTAACATGCGGCGGCGAGAAAAAATGGCATTACAGCACGGCCCGAACATGGGTACCGAAGGGCAGATGACGGAGGTGTTATGTTACGTTAGTACCCTTAACAGTGGCGACTTATGGAACTTACTGAATTTGATGGACTTGCCCTCACGATCAGCGCTAGTATCTTTAGTGCTAGGAAGCGAATCCTTCGTGGCAAGAAGTTCGCTTGAGGGGTAACTAGATATGAAACTCGCCGTCAGGATTTTCGCATTTTCCGTTATCGTCGCCGGCGCCGCCGCGGCTTCATTTTCTTCCTCGAGATCGAGCGTAATTGTTAGCCATCTTTCCGCGACATCCAGTTTGCCATCCCCCGGATGTGGACCAGGAATGGGCTGTTCCGCAAGTGAAAAATAGCAGTGAGGTAGCACCAAAGTGCTACCCTTTCGGTGCAGGTTTCCATTTGAATTGAAAGGCCATAGGCGCTATTCTGAGGAAACCCTCAGGATGAAAGGGAAGTTCGTCTATGCCTTTGAACACTGCGATGTCGCTGATGAGCGGGGCCGAATTCCTGCTATGGGCCATGCTCGGCTTCATCTTCTGGACAAAAGGGCTCCATCGCCGTTTTCCCGCAATGCATACATATCTCGTTCTGCGGGTCGGGTCGATGCCGATCCTGTTAAGTCTCCTGTTCATTCAGGCGCAGCCGTGGGTCCGTCAAGATATCTTTTTTCCAGCTTATTTCTATGCCTATTGGGCGGTCTACATTGCGAGCGCAGTCGCGCTGTTTTTCATCTGCCTTGAGGTTTTCCGCTCCGCGCTGTCTTCTTTCGCGGGCTTGATGAAACTGGGAACCGTGGTTTTTCGCTGGGCCACACTGGCATCTGTAATCGTCAGCATCGCCACCGTGCCTTTTTCGCATCGCGGTGTGTTGATCATTCCTGATATCGCTTATGCATTGATGCGTTCGGTCAGCATTCTCGAGTTGAGCCTTTTGGCCTTCCTTTGCCTGAGCATGAATGCACTGCATCTCTCCGTGCGTGATATAGCTTTCGGGATTGCCGTCGGCTTTGGGTTGATGTCGGCCAATGACTTTATCCTGGCTTCCTTTTGGTCGCGCAACACCTCGCTGACCTCGCCACTTCAGTTCCTCAATGAGTCGCTGATTCTACTCACACTGGGCGTCTGGGTTGTCTACAGCGCGCTGCCGGAACCAGCACGTAAGCCCGTGGTTATGGCGGCGAATTCGACGATATACCGTTGGAACGAGATTGCCGCTGCGCTCGGACACGGAACCAAGATTGCCGTGCAGCAGCCTGCCAACAGCTTCTTCCTTACCGATGTGGAGAAGGTGGTGGACAAGGTGCTGACGCGCACAAATCTGCACGGCAGCGAATCGAAGTCGTAGGGACGAGGGAACAGGTTTGAGGGAGCAGGGATCAGAAAAAAGCCACGGCGATTGCCGTGGCTTTTCCTTTGAAATCGAAACCAGAAACTACTCCGTCGCGACAGGCTCGATCGAAGCAAAGCGCCCGCGGTTGCCGTGATCGGAAAACTTGACGCGGCCCGTGACCTTGGCGAAGAGGGTATCGTCGGAGCCCTTGCCCACGTTGGCGCCCGGCTTGATGCGTGTGCCGCGCTGCCGCATGATGATCGTACCGCCAGTAATCAATTCGCCTGCGAATGACTTCACGCCCAGTCGCTGCGCGTTGGAATCGCGTCCGTTTGTGGAACTGCCTCCACCCTTTTTATGTGCCATTGCTGAATCCCTTCTGAATCTTTTTTCCGCGCCTACTTGGCTGCGGTGTAGGTGACGCCGTCAGCCTCAATCGCCTTGATGCGGACTTCGGTGAAACCTTGACGATGCCCTTGCATCTTCTTGTACTGCTTCTTCCGCTTCAGGTGAAAGACCAGAATTTTGTCGCCGCGGCCTTCCCTGACAACTTCGGCAGTGACTTTGGCCCCGGCCGGCTTGATCACCGACCCCGGTTCGCCGGAAACTGCGAGAACGTCGCTGAATTCGACGGTTTTGTCATCGGAAGGGACGCTCTCGATTTTCACCACGTCGCCGGGAGCGACCCGATATTGTTTTCCACCAGTGCGAATGACCGCGTACATAAACCCTCCAAAGCGGCACACGCCTCTGCGGGTGCGCTCAAGTCAACCAAAGTAGCTCGGGCGGAAACTTCCCCGCCTCCGGAGATCACTCAAGCCCCAAAAAGCGAAGCGAGCGCCAACTCCGTGGCGGCAGGCAGGAATCGCCAAACTAAGGTAGTTTACCTGCTTTGGGGGGCAAGGTCAATGCGGCAGGGAGGCTAGAGAGCCTGTGCAGTCCGGTGGTAATTCGACTTGACCCCATGGATTCCGTCACTCTTCGAGCTTCCCGGCTGTTCCGGAGAACGTCAGCCGGCGCGGTTGTAAACTGGCGGGGCTGTCGAACACGAGGGAGGAACCTGTTCGGATGATTAATCGGCGGGAATTTCTGAAGGCAGGGCTAGCAGCCGTGCCACTCACGCGTCGAGGGGAAGCACCGAATCTCGTTAACCCAGAGATGCCGCCCGATCCACCCGTCGCAACTTCTTCGAGCGAGTTCCCAGCCGTTCCCTGGCAAAGAAAACTTCGCCGTATCGGTCAGACAAATTTCACCGAGCACGATCCGGCGGTTTTTGACATCGAAGGATGGTCCGACTACTGGGCGAGTGCGAAGGTCGGCGCCGTGTTCATCAGCGTCACTGGCATTCTTGCCTTTTATCCGAGCCAGGTGCCATTTCATCGGCACGGCAAGTATTTGAATGGTCGAGATTTTCTAGGAGAGCTTTACACAGCTGCGAAAAAGCGCGGACTGCGTACAATCGCACGCTACAGCCCGGATCTGAACTGGGGCGACGCACTCGCCGCGCATCCGGAGTGGTTCACGCGCGACGAGCAAGGGCAGCCGCAGCCGACGCAAGACTCTCCTGACTTGTTTCAAACCTGTATGTTCTCGACTTACATGACGGATTACTTTCCAGCGGTGATGCGCGAGGTCATCAGCCGATATGACGTCGACGCGCATTACTCTAACGGCTGGCCGTCCTTCAGTCTTCCCGTTTGTTATTGCAACATCTGCCTCCAATTGCCTCCCCCGAAAACGCCTGCTTACTGGGATAAGTTCAATGAGCGAGTTACTTACTTATGGAAGCTCTATAACTCGATTGCGCAGGAGAAGAAGGCGGAGAGCTTTTACTTTTTGAATATGGGCGGTGGAATTCACGCGACTCCGAACTTGGCGGAGTTGGGCGAGACTTGCCATTGGTTCCAGGCGGATAACCAGGGTCGCGGCGGTCAGGATGAGCCGATCTGGGGCGCGGCGCAGCAAGGACGCGTCTGCAATGCTGTGCTCGACGGAAAAATGGCAACCAATGTGACAGCGGGATGGTCGACGGGCCCCATTCGATGGCGCGAAATAACCAAGACTCCCGCCGAGACACAAACATGGTTCGATCAATCGCTGGCGAGTGGCATGGTCCCCTACTATCACATTGTTGGTGGAGAGACGGGATTGGGTGAGGACCTGCGCTGGAAGAGGATTGGCCGAAACTACTTCAACTGGACGGCGAGGCACGATGCGCATTTCGTGAACAAGTCCACGATCGCGAATATCGGTGTGGTCATCGGACAGCGCACCCAGCTTTTCTACAAAGCGCCTCACGGCGTTTCGATGCAGCAAAACATGGATGCCTTGTATTACGCGCTTCTTGAGGGGCGATTCCTGTTCGACTTTGTACATGAAGATCGCCTCCAACTGGAGCGGCTCAAGAAATACTCAGCACTTATCCTGCCGAACATTGCGCTCCTGAGCGATGAGCAGTGTGCTCAATTGCGCGAGTATGTCAATCAAGGCGGATCCTTGCTGGCTACGTTCGAAACCAGCATGTATACGAATGCGAACGAGCGACGGAAGGATTTCGGATTGGCTGACGTCTTCGGGATCCATCTCGGCGGCGAGATGATCGGCCGCAGAGGAAACAGCAATCCTTATCTTGCCCGCATAGAACGGAAGCACCCCATCTTGAATGGGTTCGCCGACACGCATTGGTTGCCGGGCGCAGAATATCGCCTGCCGCTTGCGCCCGTCGAGAATCCAGTACTGACGGTGGTTCCTGGATATGTAGCGTATCCGCCGGAGATGTCGTATCCCCCGACGCCGCACACCAACGAGCCGGCGGTTGTGGTGAGCGAACGAGGCAAAAGCCGTCTCGCATACTTTCCCGGAGATATTGAGGCCACGATGTGGCTCTCCGGTCATACTGACTTGAGCCTGCTTCTGCAGAACACGATTCGCTGGGTGGCAGGTGAAGACTCTCCCGTCGCAATTGAGGGTAAGGGCTTGATTGAGGCCTTCGCGTGGGAAACGGAACCGGGCTTCGCGATTCATGTGCTGAATTACACCAACCCCAACGCCCATCGCGGGTGGGTGCGCGAGTTCTATCCGATCGGGGAGCAGAGGGTCCGGCTTCGCTTGCCTGCCGGAAGGCGTATTACGCGGGTGGAATTGCTTCGCGCCGAAAGAGACATTCCATTCCACGCAACCGGTGCTTCGGTTGAATTCGCCATTCCCTCGGTGGACAGTTACGAGGTGGCGGCGCTGCACTTAACTTAGACACACTCATTGACAAGTCTTTCTTTGCCGCAGAGGATGACCAGCATACCAGATGATGCACGAGTGCAATAAGCTGGCGGCCAATACCTCTCATGGTTGCGCGTCGACGGGTTCCGTGGCTGGGACTCCGAGCGCAAAATCCGCGTCCTCTGAGCTTCTACTCATCACTGGGTGCTGGTGCATCCCGCCCGCTGAAACGCGCTGAGCGACGTGCTGCGCCACCGAGGCATAAATCTGGCTCAACGGTGTATTTCCTTTTCCGTTCTTCAGAGCTTCAAGCAGATAGTATGTGAAGTAGCCGTGCTGGAATTCACCGCTCTCAAGAGATTCCTCATCTGCCCGACTCGCCGTCATGACGATGCGGCCTGTGCCTTGGCTCATGCGTGCCAGCATCTCCTCTGACGGAGGTTTGTCCGGTGGGGCTGTGTCCGATGTCTCCGTGTGGGTCTTGACTGAGCCGCCGCTATAGCACGTGTCCAGGATGACTGCCGTTCGAAGAGCCTTCATGCGCGTTGCCACCGAGTCAGCAAGTTCCACCATCGGATAGGCCGTCGCATACATCGCATCCTCATCGAAGCTACCGGAGCTATATATCTCGGTGTCGTAAGTTACAAGGTAATTTGCGCCTCCGGCTGAATCCAACGTGCGCGGCGTGCCATGAGTCGCCAGGTAAATCACCACAAGATCGTTCGGTCTCGCCCGCCGGGCAATCCAGTTTAGGCCCTCTTTGATGTTTCGTGTCGTCGCTTGCTCGTCGGTCAGCACATGGACGTTGGCTCCCGGGAAGCGGCCGATCGTGGGGTCCTTGAGTTCCGCCGCGAACGCGTTCGCATCTGCGGTTGTGTACTTCAGGCGGGGAATTCGGCCATCCACAAAACGGCTGATGCCTATCACCAATGCCCATTTTTGCTGCACAGGCCCGGGCTTCGATGGCGCAGGCTGAGCCGCTTGCGGGGCGTTCGCTTCCACGGCGAAGCCGCGTGTCGAAGGCGTCGATAGTATGAGGGGGTTTAGTTCCTGTTGCAGGGCCTCTGAACCGACGAAGCGAGCCTTGTCCATCGCATAGTGTGCCAGGGAATCGTGGCCAAGCCGCTGCTCCACCAGGCTGCGGTAATACCATGCATCGCCAAGTTCGCCGCACTCAGACACTGCATGCTTGAGCAGTTGGAGTGCATCTTCAAAAGCGCCGCGGTCGCTTTGCGGAGAAATTCGCTCCAAAGCCTGAACCACAAGATCCCTGCCGGCGCCACAGCGGGAGTCCTGTGCTACGGCGTGCGTACTGCACAAAACTATCGCGGCGAGCATTGCACCTGACGCGAAGGGAGCTCGATTCATTTTGCCGCCACGGCTTTCCGGGCCGCGCGCGCTTTCATCGCGACGACTACCTGGGTGCTGACGCCGTTACTCGTCAATTGTTGCTGGCCTCCAGAACTTAGGTCGAAGTTAGACGTCTTTGCTGTACGGATCGCTTGAATTACAGTCTCATCTTCCATTCCAGACTTCACCATGGCAATTACTTGCTCGTTTGTGAGGCCCTTCGCAGCAGACGTCTTTGTGCTCGCAGGAGCCTTGGGCGCTGAAGCCGATTCGGCGACGAATTTCGAATGCTTTTGCTCCTCCAGTTCCTTGTAGTGAGCAATTGCAGTCTCGATGCGTTTCTGCGGCTCGAGGAAGTACTTTTCTGCAGGCTTGGCATCGATCGCCTTCCCGTAGTTAATTGCGGCTTCATCGAGAAATTTCATTGCGGACTGCTCGTCCTCGGCCGCATAGGCCAGCGCCTCGTAAGCGACCCCGATATCGTAAAGGCGATAGGCGTCGTCGACCGGCTTGGACATCGGCGGCGCGGTCTCGTACGTCTCGAGCGCGCGCTGCCACAAGCCAGCCTCTGCTTGTTTATTGCCTTCGTCGAGAGCCTTCTTGCCCTTTGCCAGATACACTTCGACGGTTTCGTTGGTGTTCACAAGATGCTGGGCGATTTGATGCACGGCTTCGTTCAACAGCTTCGAGCGCAGCTCCGGTTCGGTTGGTGGATTCAGCTCCTCGCTGGTGGCGCCCCCCGTAATCCGATGCCACGTGCTCGACATCGTACCCATCACGCCATGGGAGGCATCGTTGCCCGCGCTATCGAACTCCTCATCGTATTTTGCGGTGATGTTGTTCGAAGCCAGTGTCTGATTTCCTGTTCGCGCCTGGAACGCCACACTCAGGGAGCCGGTGACACGCAAGTAGGGTAACGTCTTGGGCCCATTTTTGCCGGCGGCGAGATTTGGTCTTTGAGTTACGGTAGGTTGCGGATGCGAGTAATCGGTGATCTGGCAAGAAATGATGATCGATGGGTTCATTTCATCGGCGCGAAAATGAGGGTCGTCTTTCATTATCTCGGTTTCCAGCTGCGCGCCTAAATCGCGGGATAAGTCGACTTGATTTTCGCGGCCGGATACTTTCACCCTGAAGGAGCCTCCATTCAGACGTACCAGGGCCGGAAGCTTCCGTTGCAGATACACTTTCGTCTTCGGCGTTCCAAAACCTGGGCTCTCAGGAAGCCCTGGAAGACCCATCCCGGATGAAACTAGAGACATCCCAACTGTAGCTATCACAATCAATCGTATGAACTGATTCATCCGCTCCCCCTGGCCCGAACCCCGTTCAACCTCACCCGCTTCTATGCGCTTGCGCGACTAACTGAAAAGCTGTTCTTTCAGAAAGCATCTCGGGCGCCGGTGCGACCGGAGCACTTAAAGTAATTCACCAATGGGGGGATCCGATCCACGCATCTCCAAACAGGGAAGTGATGCGCAGAGTTCCATAGTCGCACGCAGATGAATAAGTTGCCAAGAGGGTCGCGCAACCGACGAGTGATCCGATTCAAATCCCATTCCGATTCGGTGATCACGAATCAGCGAGAGGCGGCTGCAAAGCTAGGCCGTGCAATGCCATTAAAAATGGCGCAGA
>Ga0302324_100002532_pt1 | contig 41995 bp, 34 predicted proteins | sample Palsa_T0_1_FD_201949 | JGI IMG/M metagenome (GOLD analysis project Ga0302324, IMG submission 201949) | Peat permafrost microbial communities from Stordalen Mire near Abisko, Sweden - Palsa_T0_1 | ecosystem: Environmental > Terrestrial > Soil > Palsa > Peat permafrost | place: Sweden: Abisko...
CGACTTCTGCAGGTCCTCGGTCTTGATGTCCTTGTTACCGGTGATCTCGAAGCTCTCGATCGAGGGGCGTTCGAGCGCCACCACGATGAGGGTGTTGCCGTCACGGCGCATCTGCACGTCGCGGAAGAAGCCGGTGGCGTACAGCGCGCGGATCGCCTCGCGCACGCGCTGCGGGGTGAGATGATCGCCGATGTTGACCGGCAGATAGTTGTAGACGGTGCCTTCGGAGACGCGCTGCAGGCCCTCGATTTTGATATCACCGACGGTGAAGTCGCTTTGCACCGTGGTTTCCGGTTCGCTCGGCGGGGCACTCGGCGCCGGCCCCTGTGCGGAATCCGGCGCAGCGGGCGTGGACTGCGCCGCGGCGGGTGCGGGTTGCGCCGCCGCGGGTGTGGACTGCGCCGCGGCCGATGGGGTCTGCGCGCGCACGAGCTGCGCGGGCGAGAGCGCACACTGCAGGGCCAACGCAACCACTGCCAGGCCCGCCCCCCTATTCATGTTCCAACCACACTATCCGGCTTCCTTCCCTTTACCCCTTGAGGGCAGCGTCGCGCACTCTTCGTAAGGTGCGGCGCGCCGCCGTGTCACGGCCGCACGATCCGGCCACCGCCACTGCGTGCGGTGCTGGTCGCGAGCGGCTGCACGCTCAACTGAACTGGCGCGCAATATCGTTGTAGAGGGCCACGCCCATCAGGACGATGAGCAGGGCGATGCCCACCTGCTGTCCCAGAGCCTGCGCCCGCTCCGAGAGCGGACTGCCCTTCAGCCACTCCACCAGCTGGAAGACGATCTGTCCACCGTCCAGGATCGGGATCGGCAACAGGTTGAGAAATCCCAGTGATAGGGAGATGAGCACCAGAAAGCCGAGGAATGAGGCCACACCGGCTTCCGCCGAGTCGCCGGCGAATTCGGCGATCGACAGCGGGCCGCTCAGGTTCTTCAGCGACACGCGCCCGAGGATCATGCGCCAGAACAGTCGCCCCTGCAGCATCGTCATGCTCCAGGCCTCTTCGCCTGCGCGTGCCAATGCCGCCCCCCCCGACAGATCGGTATGCAGCAGCATGCTGTCGGGGTAGCTCAGCGGCGGCTGCATGACACGGATGCGGCCGATGTGCTTATCGCCTGCCTCCTCGCTGGCGACCTGCAGCGTGACGCTGTGCGTCACCCCGCCACGCCGATAGTCGATGTTGATGCGCGCATCCGGGCGCGCGCTGATGTATTCCACGATCTGGCGGAAATCGCGCATCGGCACGCGATCGATCGCGACGATGCGATCCCCCGCCAGCAAGCCGGCGCGCGCGGCCGGGCCATCGCGTGTCACCGGGCCGAGAACCGCCGGGACCTGCGGCGTCCAGAACTGGAACCCGAGGCCGCGGAACAACTCGGAAGGCTCGGTGAGGTGGCGCCGCTCGTTCGCATCCGGGACCACGAGATTCGCCTCGCGCGTCTCGCCGGCGCTGCCGCGCACGCTCAGATCGGCTTCCCCACGCGAGCTCATGGCGTCCAGCAGGCCGAACACCACATCGCGCTGCCCGCTCACCACCGTGCCGTTGATGGAGCGGATGTCATCACCGGACTTAAGTCCCGCCCGCGCGGCGATCGAGCCCGCGGTCACCTCGCCCACCGTCGGGCGTACCTCGGTCACCCCGCTCGCCCACAACATGCCCCACAGCACCAGCACCGCGAAGGCAATGTTGAAAGCCGGACCCGCCAGCAGCACCACGATGCGCTGCCAGGGGGGGCGATGCGTGAAGGAGCGCGGCAGATCCGCCGCTGCGACCGGCCCTTCGCGCTCGTCGAGGAGCTTTACGTAGCCCCCGAGCGGGATCATGGCCACGACGTACTCGGTGCGGTCCGCGCCTGCCACGCGCTTCAGCAGTGGCCTGCCGAAGCCGACGGAGAATCTCAGGACCTTGAACCCCAGGCGCCGCGCAACCCAGAAGTGGCCGAACTCGTGCACCGTGACCAGAAGGCCCACGGCGATCACGAACCATAACAGGTACCAGATGAAGCTCATGCGTGAGCGCCTCTCAGCGTTGCACTTCTTGTAATGCCGATGATCCGCTCGCGCGCGCGCACTCTGCCTTCTGCGTCCGCGGCCAGCACATCCTCCAGCCCGCCGATCGCACCCCCGGTGCCCCGCTCCACTACGGCTTCAATGACCGCCGCGATGCCGGGAAAGTTCAATCGGCGCTCGAGGAAGGCCGCAACGGCCACCTCGTTGGCAGCGTTCAGGACCACCGGGACGATTCCCCCGGCGCGCGCGGCGGCCTGGGCGAGCGCCAGGCAGCGGAACTTCTGAGTGTCCGCAGCCCGGAAGTCCAGCCGTCCGGCCTTGAGCAGATCAAGAAATGCGACACCGGAGGCGATTCTGTCCGGCCAGGCAAGCGCATGCGCAATCGGCGTGCGCATGTCCGGTGCGCCGAGCTGGGCGAGCACCGAGCCGTCGGCATATTCCACCATCGAATGCACGATGCTCTGCGGGTGCACCAGGATCTGCACGCGCGCGGGGGCGAGCCCGAAGAGCAGGCACGCCTCGATCAGCTCCAGCCCCTTGTTCATCAAGGTGGCGGAGTCCACGGATATCTTGCGGCCCATGACCCAGTTCGGGTGTGCGATCGCCGCTTCCGGCGTCACCGCCTCGAGCGCCTCCACCGGCGTATCACGGAATGGCCCCCCGGAGGCGGTCAGCAACAGCCGCGTCACCCCCGGCGGAGGCACGCCAGCTCGGGTCCCCGCAGGCAGGCACTGGAAGATCGCGTTGTGCTCGCTGTCGATCGGCAGGAGCGTTGCGCCGGAGCGATTGACGGCCGCCAGCAACAGCGGTCCTGCCATCACGAGCGACTCCTTGTTCGCGAGCAGCAGGCGTTTGCCGGCCGCAGCTGCCGCTAGCGTCGAGCGCAATCCGGCAGCCCCGACGATCGCCGCCATGACACATTGCGCCTCGGGCAGCACCGCCAGCTCCTCGAGCGCGCCGGGACCTGCAAGTATGCGGGTGCCCGTGGCGCCCGCGCCCAGGAGCGAGCGCAGCTCGCCCACGGCGCTCGCATCGGCGAGCGCCGCGTAGGCCGGACGCCAGGTGAGGATCTGCCGCGCGAGCTTCGCGGCGTTGGAGTTGGCGGCGATCGCCACCAGGCGAAAGCGATCCGGATGGCGCGCGAGCACATCGAGTGTGCTCTCGCCCACCGAGCCCGTCGAGCCGAGGACCGCAACGCCGATCACGCCACGACCCCGAGGAGCGTCAGTCCGAGCACGAGGGCCGGGGAGGCGCTGGTGAGGCTATCGATTCGATCCATGACCCCGCCATGTCCGGGAAATATGCTGCCACTGTCCTTCATGCCCGCGAAGCGCTTGAGCAGACTCTCGGTGAGATCGCCGACGATCGAGAGCGCGACCACGGCCAGGCACAGCGGCACAAACACTGCCAGCGGCACCTGGAACCACAGTCCTCCCGCGACGGCAACCAGCGCACTCACCGCAACACCTCCCAACGCGCCCTCCCAGGTCTTGCCCGGGGATACTTCCGGGGCGAGGCGGAGGCGCCCGAAGCGCCGGCCGCTGAAGAATGCACCGATATCGGCCACCCACACCAGCAGCAGCGCGAACAGCACCCATTGTGCACCCTGCGGCGCCAGGCGCAGCCGCGCGAGCGCGAGCCAGGCGGGCACCAGCGCCAGTATGCCGGCAAACCCGGCCGCCCACGGCGCCACGCGCCGCGGCGCGAACACGATCCACGCGAGCGCCACCAGCCACCACGCCATCGCAACCGCCAGCAGCAGCTCGCGCCGGGCGGGGGCGGCGGAGAAGCGCCACGCGGCACACAGCAGCGCCCCGACCAGCAGTACGTAGCCGATGCGCCATGCGGGGGCGACCAGCAGCATGAACGCAGACCACTCCCACGCCCCTGCCAGCGCCAGCCCCGCAAGCAGTGTCACCGTAGCCCACGCCGGCAGCCACAGCAGCACCGTGAGCAGCACGACCACGAGCACGCCCGCGGTCAGCACTCGCTTGCGCAACGCGTCCGCCACTAGCGCATCAGGCCTTGACCGCGGCGCGCTGCGCACCGGTGCGACCGAAGCGCCGTTCACGACTGGCGAAGAAGGCGAGCGCATCCTCGAGATCGGAGACGTCGAAGTCCGGCCACAGACGGGCGCTGAAATACAGCTCTGCGTACGCCAGGTCCCACAACAGGAAGTTGCTGATGCGCTGCTCGCCACCGGTACGGATCAAGAGGTCCGGCGGCGGCAGTCCGCTCAAGGCCAGCCGCTCAGCAAAGCTCTCCTCGCTGATCTCCTCCACTCGCATGGCGCCGCTGACACACTCCCGCGCAAGACTCTGCGCGGCCTGGATGATATCCCAGCGTCCTCCGTAGCTCAGTGCTACCTGCAGCTTAAGGCCTGCGTTCGCGGCGGTGTGCTCCTCGGCGGCGGCGATACGCGCCTGCAGGCGCACCGAGAGACTGCGGCGCGCACCGATGCAGCGCACGCGCACGGCCTTCTGGTGCAGCTCGGCGATCTCCCGATCGAGCGCCTCGAGGAACAGGCTCATGAGGCTGCCGACTTCCTCGGCGGGGCGGCGCCAGTTCTCGCTGGAGAAGGCAAACAGCGTCAGCGCTTCGATGCCGCGCTGCGAGCACTCCTCGATCACCAGGCGCACCGCCTTCAACCCCGCCTTGTGGCCGGCGGTACGCGTGAGCCCGCGCCCGGCCGCCCAGCGGCCGTTACCGTCCATGATCACCGCGATGTGGCGCGGCCGCAGTTTGGGAAGCACGCTCATTAAGACCTTCAGACCTGCATGACCTCTTTCTCCTTGGTCGCGAGCAGCGCATCGATGTCGGCGATGTGCTTGTCGGTGAGCTTCTGCACGTCCGTTTCCGCGCGCCGCTCCTCGTCCTGCGAGACCGCTTTCTTCTTGAGCGTGTCCTTGATGTCGTTCATCACATCACGGCGCACGTTGCGTACCGCGACCCGCGCGTTCTCGGCGTCGTGTCGCAGCACCTTGGTGATCTCGCGGCGGCGCTCCTCGGTGAGCGGAGGCATCGGGATGCGGATGACCGTGCCAGCGGTCATCGGCGTGAGCCCGAGATCGGACTTGAAGATGGCCTTCTCGATCGCCTGCACGACGCTCTTCTCCCAGGGCGAGATGACCAGCGTGCGGCCCTCCTCCACGGCGATGCTCGCCACCTGCTGCAGCGGCACTTCGGATCCGTAGTAGTCCACCTTCAGATGCTCGACCAGGCTCGGGTGCGCCCGCCCGGTGCGCAGCTTCTTGAGATCCGCCTGAAAGGTCTGCACGCACTTGGTCATGCGGGAGGCTGCGTCTTTCTTGAGATCTTCGAGCATGGTCCTCTCCTCGCGCGTGAGCGTCAGCTCTACTCGAGCGTCACCGACGTGCCCACCTCTTCGCCGCGCACGATACGGGTGAGATCGCCGGGATTGTTGAGATTGAACACCCGCAAAGGCAAGCGGTTGTCGCGGCACATGACGATCGCGGTCGCATCCATCACATTGAGCCGGTCGGTGAGCACCTTATCGAAGGTGAGGTGTGGGTAGCGCACCGCAGCCGCATTACGCACCGGGTCATCGGAGTACACCCCGTTCACCTTGGTGGCCTTCAGCAGCACGTCGGCATTGATCTCAATCGCCCGCAGCGCTGCGGCCGTGTCGGTGGTGAAGAAGGGGTTGCCGGTGCCGGCGGCGAAGATCACCACGCGGCCCTTCTCCAGGTGCCGCACCGCGCGACGCCGGATGTAGTCCTCGCAGACCTCGTTGATGCGGATCGCCGACATGACGCGCGCGTGCATGCCTAGGCTCTCCAGCGCATCCTGCATGGCGAGTGCGTTCATGACGGTGGCGAGCATCCCCATGTGGTCGGCGGCCACGCGGTCCATGCCGGCGCGCGCAAGGCCCGCACCGCGGAAGATATTGCCCCCGCCGATGACGACCGCGATCTGCACCTCCATCTCCCGGATGTCCTGCAGCTCCCCTCCGATGCGCTTGATGACTGCCGGGTCGATGCCGTAGTCGGTGTTGCCCATCAGGGCCTCGCCCGAGAGCTTCACCAGGATCCTCGAGTACGCCGCCTTGGCTTCGGCCATAAGACCCACCTTAATCGGATGGAAAAAACCCCGCGCAGTGGCGGGGTTTGATCCTTGTGCTCACCGCTCGCCCCGTCAGTGCCTGCTCTTGACCTGTGCCATTACGTCCGCCACGAAATCATCGTTCTTCTTCTCGATCCCCGCGCCGACCTCGAAGCGCTCGAACGCGGTCACTTCCGCCTTGGCACCCTTCAGCAGCTTCTCGATGCTCACCTCCGGGTCCTTGACGAAGGCCTGTCCGGCGAGGGTGATCTCGCTGAGCGCCTTGCGCAAGCGTCCCTCGACCATCTTCGCCACGATCTCCGGGGGCTTGCCCTCGGCCTGGGCCTGCTCGGTGAGGATCGCACGCTCCTTCGCCACGACGTCCGCGGGCACCTGGGCTGCGTTGAGATACTTCGGGTTGCTCCAGGAGACATGCATCGCCAGATCGTGGGCAAGCGCTGCCGTGCCGCCTTTGAGGGCGAGGAGCGCCCCGATGCGGGTACCGTGCACGTAGGCTCCGAGGTGCTCGGGTGCGCCGAGCACTGCGACACGCCGCACGCTGATGTTCTCGCCGATCTTGGAGATGAGCGCGCGGCGGCGCTCCTCGACGCTCTCCCCGCCCTGAAGCTTCGCCTGCGCGAGCGCCTCGACGCTCGTGGCGCGCCCCTCGAGCGCGCAATGCGCCACCGCCTTGGCGAAAGCCTGGAACTCCTCCCCGCGCGCGACGAAGTCGGTCTCGCAGTTGATCTCCACCATGGCGGCCAGGTGCCCATCGTGTGACTTCGCGATCACGATCACGCCCTCGGCGGCCACGCGCGTGGCCTTCTTGTCCGCCTTGGCGAGCCCCTGACGACGCATGAGCTCGGCGGCCGCATCGAGATTGCCCTTGGTTTCCACCAGCGCGCGCTTGCATTCCATCATGCCGGCGCCGGTGCGCTCGCGCAGCTGTCTGACGGCATCAGCCGGGATATTCATGCGTCGGAACCTGCGCCGGGGCGGCCCTTGCGCCGAGCGGGCCCAGCCGGACGGCGTGCTGCGTCAGGGGCGACCGGAATGGTGCCGGCCACCACGGCCTCGGCAGCCTCCTCGACATCGAGCTCCTCCTCCTCCACGGGCAGCGCTTCGCCGGGAACCGCCGGTACCTTGACCGACGGAAGCTTGCGCCGTGCGGGGGCTTTCTTACGCACCGCGGGCTGCGGGCGCTGCCGGCCGCGCGCGGCCTTCTTGCGCGGGTTGCCCGCCTCGTCGAGCTCGACGAATTCGTCCTCCCCGACTGCGACCTGGGGCACGGACTCCTTGCCCTCGAGCACCGCATCGGCGATTCCGGAGGCGTACAGCTGGATGGCGCGCATGGCGTCGTCGTTGCCGGGAATCACGTAATCGATACCGTCGGGGGAGCAGTTGGTGTCGACGATCGCCACCACCGGTATACCGAGCTTCTTCGCCTCATGGATCGCGATGTTCTCGTGTCCGACGTCCACCACGAACAGCGCATCCGGGAGCGACTCCATGTGCTTGATGCCGCCCAGGCTCCTTTCCAGCTTGTCCATCTCGCGCCGCAGCTGAGTCGCCTCCTTCTTACCGCGCTTCTCCAGCGCCCCGGAAGCGGCGAGCTCGGTGATCTCCGCCAGTCGCTTGATGGACTGGCGGATCGTCTTGAAGTTCGTGAGCATGCCGCCCAACCAGCGCTGGTTCACGTAGGGCTGCACGGCGCGCTCGGCTTCCTTCTGGATGGACTCGCGCGCCGAGCGCTTGGTCCCGACGAACAGCACCGTGCCGCCGTCGGCGATGACACCCTTAATGAAGTGCGCAGCCTCCGCGTACATCGGCTGGGTCTTCTCCAGGTTGATGATGTGGATCTTGTTTCGCTCGCCGAAGATGAAGGGAGCCATCTTCGGGTTCCAGAAGCGGGTCTGATGTCCGAAATGGACTCCCGCCTCCAGCATCTGTCGCATGGACACGCCGGGCATGAAAAACTCCTATCTGGGTTAAGCCTCCGCGCATCCCCGCGGCCATCCCGTACAGAGCTTTCGGGCTCGTCCGGAACACCCAGCCGCTTGGGTTAGCGATGCGCGTGTGGGTTTCGTTGCCAAAAAAGGCGGCGCTTTATACCATGAAGGCCCCGTCGGAACAATGTCTTACGCGCACCTTTGGGCCGCTCTTGCCGCGGGACCCCACCGCCCTCAACTCCTTACCCCTATGCACGTCACGATTAAGACCCCGCAAGAGCAGGAAAAGATGCGTATCGCCGGCCGGCTGGCCGCCGAAGTGCTGGACATCATCGGCGAGCACGTCGTGCCGGGGGTGAGCACCGAGGAGCTCGACCGCATCTGCCATGATCACATCGTCAACGTGCAGCGCTCGGTGCCGGCAAACCTCAATTACCGCGGTTTTCCGAAAACCATCTGCACGTCCGTCAATCACGTGGTGTGCCACGGCATCCCCAACGACAAGCGCCTGAAGGCCGGGGACATCGTCAATATCGACGTCACGGTGATCCGCGACGGCTTCCATGGCGATACCAGCCGCATGTACTTCGTCGGCAAGGCGCCCGCGCATGCGCAGCGCCTCGCCGAGACGTGCTTCGCGGCCATGTGGCGTGGTATCGAGACCGTGCGCCCCGGCTCGCACCTGGGCGATATCGGCCACGCCATCCAGAGCTTCGTCGAGCAGAACGAGTACTCGGTGGTGCGCGAGTACTGTGGTCACGGTATCGGGCGGATATACCACGAGGACCCGCAGGTACTGCACTACGGGGAGCCCGGCACCGGACTTGAGCTTAAGCCGGGCATGACCTTCACGATCGAGCCGATGGTCAATGCCGGCAAGCGCCACGTGCGCCTGCTCCCGGACGGCTGGACGGTGATCACGAAGGATCATTCCCTGTCCGCGCAGTGGGAGCACACCGTGCTGGTGACCGAGACCGGAGTGGACGTGCTGACTCTGGGCGCGAACGGCGCGCGGCACTGATCCTTGCTCGACGAACCGCTCCCGCCATCGCCTTCCATCTCCTGGCCGCTGTTGTCGCGCCTGGCCGCCCTGCTGGCGACGGACCGCGCTCCCGGGGCCTGGCGCGAGCTGCTGCGGCAGGCGCACGAAGAGCTCAAGGCACGCTTCCTCGCAGAGGAGCCCGTCGAGGCGCTGGTGCACGCACGCGCAGCGCTCATCGATGCGGTGCTCGCGGAGGCCTGGCGCCTGCACTGCAGTGCTCACGGTACCTGGGCGCTCGTTGCCGTCGGCGGTTACGGCCGAGGCGAGCTGCACCCGGCCTCCGACATCGACATCCTGTTGCTCGTCCCGCAGCCGCCCGACAGCGCCGGTAGCGCTGCGGTCGAGGGCCTGGTGACCTTCCTCTGGGACATCGGTCTGGAGGTCGGCCACAGCGTGCGCACCGTGGCGCAGTGCCGCGAGGCGTGCGTCGGAGATGTGAGCGTCATGACGACGCTGCTCGAGGCGCGCCTGCTCGCCGGCAGCGCCGAGCTGCTCGCCGCCATGCGCGCAGCTCTTGCGCCCGATCACATCTGGCCGGTGAAGCAGTTCTTCGAGGCGAAGGTGCGCGAGCAGAGCGAGCGGCATCTGAAGGCCAACGACACCGCCTATAACCTCGAGCCGAACGTGAAGACCGGGCCCGGCGGGCTGCGCGACATCCAGACCATCGCCTGGGTCGCGAAGCGCCACTTCGGCACCGACAGCCTCGATGGGCTCGCGACCCACGGCTTCGTGTCGCTCGCGGAGCTGCGGCGCCTGAAGCAGGCCCAGGCTTTCCTGTGGAAGGTGCGCTTCGGCCTGCACACCCTTACCGGACGGCACGAGGACCGGCTGCTGTTCGATCACCAGATCCGCCTGGCTCAGATCTTCGGCTACGAGGACTCCTCCTACACCCTCGCGGTCGAGCAGTTCATGCAGCGCTACTACCGTACCGTCATGGACGTGAGCCTGCTGAATGAGCTGCTGCTGCAGCTGTTCCGGGAGGCGATCCTGACCGAGAGCGAGCCGCCGCGGCCGCTGAACGCGCGCTTCCAGGTACGTAACGGCTCCCTCGAAGCGGTGAACGAGGAGGTGTTCGCCCGCACGCCCTCCGCGCTCCTCGAGCTCTTCGTGCTGCTGCAGCAGAACCCGGACATCGCCGGCGTGCGCGCCCCGACCATGCGCGCGGTGGCGAAGAGCCTGTGGCTGATCGATGAGGAGTTCCGCCAGAACCCGCGCCACCATCGTCTGTTCCTCGAGATCCTGCGCGCGCCGGTCGGGGTGACGCACGAGCTGCGGCGCATGAACACCTATGGCGTACTCGGCCGTTACATCCCGGCATTCGGGCGGGTCGTCGGGCGCATGCAGTACGACCTGTTTCATGCCTATACGGTCGATGCCCACACGCTGTTCGTGGTGAGTAACCTCAGACGCTTCACGATCCCGCGCTACGATCAGGAACTCCCTGAGGCCTCGCGCGTCATGCAGGGGCTGGCGCGCCAGGAGGTCGCCTATCTCGCCGCGCTGTTTCACGACATCGCCAAGGGACGCGGCGGAGATCATTCCGAGCTCGGCGCGGTGGACGCGGAGGCGTTCTGCCTCGAGCAGGGCCTCTCGCCCTATGAGGCGCGCCTGGTTGCCTGGCTGGTACGCAACCACCTGGAGCTGTCGATCACCTCGCAGAAGCAGGACATCGGCGACCCGCAGGTGATCAACGCGTTTGCGCGCAAGGTCGGCGACGAGACGCATCTGGACTATCTGTACGTGCTTACGTGCGCGGATGTGCGCGGCACCAATCCGAAGCTGTGGAACTCCTGGAAGGCCTCGCTGTTCCGGGACTTCTACCAGCGCGTGAAGCGCGCCCTGCGGCGCGGACTGGAGAGTCCGATCGAGCCGGAATATCTGGTGCGCGAGACCCAGGATGCGGCGCGGCACCTCTTGATCGAGCGCGGCGTGACCGAGGAGGCCATGGCCGCGGTGTGGACGCGCTTCACGGCGGCCTATTTCCTGCAACACTCACCCGAGGAGGTCGCCTGGCATACGCGCCTGCTGTCCGAGCGCGAACCAGGCTCGGATGAGCCGCTGGTGGCGCTCGACCCCTCGAGCGTGCGCGGCACGACTGCGGCGCTGATCTTCACGCGCCCGCGCCGGCACGGCTTTGCGCGCACCACCGCCGCCCTCGATCAGCTCGGACTGAATATCGTCGATGCGCGCATCACACCCACCGGCGATGGGTTCAGCCTGGATCTGTATCACCTGCTCGAAGATGACGGCGCGCCGATCGGCGATCACGACCGGTTGGTGGAGATCGAGCAGGCGCTGTGGCGCTCGCTGCAGGGATCGGCGGATGCGCCGTTTGCGGTGTCGCGGCGCGCGCCGCGCCAGGCGCGCATGTTCAATACGCCGACCCAGATCACCTTGAGCGTCGATGAGCGCAACCGCCGCTCGGTGCTGGAGCTGACCGCAGGCGATCGGCCGGGACTGCTGTGCGATGTGGGGCGCGTGCTGATGCAGGAGCGGGTCGAGCTCGCCGCCGCCAAGATCATGACCGTCGGGGAGCGCGCCGAGGACGTCTTCTACGTGACCGACTTCGACAATCGCCCGCTGAGCCCCGCCGCGGCGGAGCAGCTCAAGGAGCACCTGGTACAGGCGCTCGATGCCCACCAGGCCGCGCTGCGCGCACCGGCCGCGGGCACGCTGCGCGCATGAGTGAGCTTCTCGCCCTGCGCACGCTCATCGAGAGCGCGTACGAGCGGCGCGCGCAGCTGACGCCGGCCAATCTGCCCCCCGAGCTCGAGGCCGCGCTCGAGGAGTGCCTTGGACGGCTCGACTGTGGCGAGCTGCGCGTGGCGGAGCCGCGCGATGGCGGCTGGGCGGTCAACGAGTGGCTGAAGAAGGCGGTGTTGCTCTTCTTCCGCGTGCGCGAGAACCAGCTGATCGATGCCGGCTTCACGCGCTTCTACGACAAGGTGCCGTTGAAGTATGCCGCCGCCTCAGCTGAGCAGCTGCGGGCGGGCGGTGCACGCATCGTGCCGCATGCGGTGGTGCGGCGCGGCGCCTACATCGCCCCGAATGTCGTGCTCATGCCGAGCTACGTCAATGTCGGGGCGTACGTCGGCGCGGGCACCATGGTCGACACCTGGGCGACGGTGGGCTCGTGCGCGCAGATCGGTCGCAACGTGCACCTCTCCGGTGGCGTAGGGATCGGGGGCGTGCTCGAGCCGCTGCAGGCCAGTCCGACCATCATTGAGGACGACTGCTTCATCGGCGCGCGCTCGGAGGTGGTGGAGGGGGTGGTGGTCGAGGCCGGCTCGGTCATCTCCATGGGCGTGTTCATCGGCCAGAGCACGCGTATCTACGACCGCACCGCCGGCACCATCCTGCGCGGGCGCGTGCCGGCAGGCTCGGTGGTGGTCTCAGGCACGCTCCCCTCGGCCGACGGGCGCTATAGCCTGCAGTGCGCCGTGATCGTCAAGCGCGTCGACGCACAGACACGCGCCAAGACCTCGATCAACGAGCTGTTGCGCAGCGCGGAATAGCCCCTAAGTCTTTCCCAGGTCCCCAGCGCTGTGGCAGGGGCAGCACCGCCGGCTGCCGCGCGGCTGGCGCTGCGCCCGCGCGCCCCTGCTTTCACACAACGCGCCGCGATGCGCGCGCTGCGACCGGTTTGTGACCCGCCCTCGACTGACTGAATAACCGCCGCCCGGCGAGAATTCACGCCACGCGCGCCACCTAAGCGAAGCCACAGATCATGCCGAAGAAGAATGCTCTCACCCCTGCGGTTGCACGTGCCCGGCGCACCCGTCGCGCCCGGGCAACGCCAGCGCATGCACGCGGCGCGAGCCTGCTGGCGGTGCTGACGCTCGCGGCCGCAGGACTGGCACAGGCGCAGAACAACCCCTATCCCGGTCCCAACGATGACGCCGCCCTCACGTGGAAGGGAATCACGGTATACGGAGATGTCGATGTGGGTCTGCAGTATCAGACCCACGGCGCTCCCGCCAGTGATTACATCGCCTACAGCACCGAGCCGGTCATCCAGAAGAACAGCAACGGCTCGGTCACCGCGCTTACCTCGAGCCCGCTCAGCTGGTCGAGAGTCGGAGTCGCGGGCAAGGAGCCGCTGGTTGCGGACTGGTCGGGGGTGTTTCGGCTCGAGACGTATTTCAATCCGACCTCGGGAGACTTAAGCGATGGGCTGAAGTCCCTCGCGCTGAACAACGGCCGCTCGCTCACCACGCAGAGCTCCAATCTCGACAGCAGCGTGGCCGGCCAGGCATTCGGCGGAGCGGCGTTCGCCGGCGTGAGTTCCCCCACCTACGGCACCCTCACCTTCGGCCGTCAGCAGACGGTACTGGCCGATGGCATCGTGAAGTACGACGCCATGGAGGACGGGCAGGACTCCGCGCACGCCTTCTCTCTGCTCGGGGGCTCACGCACTGCGGCCGGCGGCGGCACTACGGAGGACACGCGCCTGGATCACACGCTGAAGTACACCGCTAGGTACGACTGGCTGCACGCCGGCGCCCTCTACCAGTTCTCCAACTCGAGCGGCTCGCAGAACACCGCCATCCAGGGGCAGCTCGGTGCGAGCTTCGCAGGCGCATCGGTCGATGGCTACTACGCCAAGAAGTACGACGCGATCTCCGCCAGTGCGCTCAGCGCCCCACAGGTCGCAGGTCTAGCCCCGGGCTACTCGGTGGGCAACTCGCTGGCGGCGACAGTGTCCGACAACACCGCGTACGCGTTCATGGGGCTGTACGACTTGCAGGTGGTGAAGCTCTACGCCGGCTACGAGCACATCAGCTTCGCCGATCCGAGCACTCCGCTGTCGGCGGGCTACGTGGACATCGGCGGATACGTTCTCGCCTACGTCAATAATAAAGCGTACGACAGCGACCGGGTTCTGCAGGTGTTCTGGGCCGGAGCGAAGTGGTACGTCACGCCGGACTTCTACCTCGCGGCCTCCTACTACGGCTACAAGCAAAACAGCTACGCGACTGGCAAGACCGCCGGCTGCTCGAGCACCGTGAGCAGTGCCTGCAGCGGCACCGAGAACGCCTTCTCGGTGCTCGCCGACTACCGCCTGAGCCGGCGCTTCGATGCGTACTTAGGGACTGTGTGGTCGGGCGTGCAGGACGGGCTGGCCAGCGAGTATCTCAACACCTCCACGCTCACCAGCACGGTGGGCATCCGCTTTAAGTTCTGATCACCCGCTGATCCGAGCCTCATAGCGCGCCGCCGTGGGGCGGCGGGCAATGCCAGTTATTTCAAAGGATCGCTGCGGCTCAAGACCCGTTGAAACATCGCCACGATCGCCGGCTCCGGCCGGTGGATGGACGGCAATGCCTGATAATCCTGCCAGCCCCCGCCGAGACTGCGGAACAGTTCGATGAACTCCTCGGCGGCGGAAACCTGGGCGCCGGTGTACTGCTCCTCGATCTCGTACTCCTGGCGCTCCGCGTCCACTACGTTCAGAAAGTCGGTGAGGCCGCGCTGATAACGCTCGTTGGCGAGCGTCACCGCGCGCTCGCCGGCGAGCAACCCAGTCTCCAGCTTGCCGAGGCTCACTTGCTGCGCGGCGTAGAGCCCCAGGTTCGTGTCGACTTCGCGCACCGCCGCCTGAATGGTCTTGCGGTAGTTGACCAGCTGTGCGCGGGTCTGCAGATCGGCAATCTCGACCTGTGCGTCCAGCTGACCGAAGTCCAGCAGCGGCCACGCCGCCGCCGGACCGAGCGACCAGATGTGCTGGCCGATGATCGGCAGTCCGGGTGCGTCCTGGCGCTGGAAGCCGATCGCGCCTGACACCGCGAGCGTCGGGAACAGATCGGCGGTCGCGATGCCGATGCGCGCCGTAGCCGCCGCGAGCTCGCGCTCCGCCTCCTGAATATCCGGACGCCGGCGCAGCAGTTCAACCGGCATGCCTGCGGCCACGGCACCGGGCACCCCGGGAACCAGCCCCGCGGGGGTGAGCTCCATCACCATGTCCTCCGGATACACTCCCAGCAGAGTCGCAATGGTGTATTGGGCGGCCTGCAACTGCGCATCGACCGGGGCGGCCTGCGCTTCAAGCGTTGCCAGTTCGCGCGTCGCGAGCGTCACGTCGAGCTCGTTAGTGATACCGCGCTCGTAGCGTATGCGTACGATGCGCAGCGATTCGCGCAGCACGTCAACGGCTTGCGCCAGCTCCGCGGCGCGCACCTGCAGGCCGCGCAGGTCGACGTAGGCGCGCGCCACGTCCGCGATGACCGAGACCAGGACGCTGTTGCGCGCGGCCAGGGTGGCTTCGGTGTTGTAGCGCGCCGCTTGCATCTCGCGGCGGTACTTGCCAAAGATGTCCAGCTCCCAGAGCGCATCGAAGCCGCCGACCTCATTGATGTGCTGCAGGCCGGTGGTGGTCGTGGAGGAAATCTGCGATTGCGGTGCGCGCCCACGGCCCAGATCGCTGCCCGTGCCACGGCCGCCGCCGATGGCCGCCTCCCCCACCGGCAGCACGCTACCGATGATTCCCGCCTCGTAGGTGCGCGCCGCCTGCAGACGATCGAGCGCGATGATGAGGTCCGGGTTGGCGGTAACCGCGCGATCGATAAGTGAGTCGAGCTCGGCATCCTTCAGCGCATGCCACCACGAGGCAAGCTCCACGGTGGCTGGCGCGGCGGGGGCGCTGGCCGCACCGTTCGGGGCCGCGCCGCCGCTGCCGGCGGCATAGCCCTGCGGCATGGGAGTCTTCGGGGTGTGGTAATTCGGCCCCACCGCGCAGGCCGTAAGCGCAGTGATCAGCGTCGCGAGGAGGATCGACAGGCAGCGCCGCGCGTGCATTTCTTCAGCGCTCCGCGGTCGCAACCGGCGCTGCCGTGCCGTATGCGGACGTGTGCACACGCACCGGTTCGCCATTAGTGATCTGGCTACTGACATTCAGCGCCAGCCGGTCCCCGGGCGCGACCCCGGAGTTGAGCTCGACGATGCTGCCGTCATCGCGTCCGATGGTGACGTTGCGGAATTCGATCCTGCCGGAGCTGTCCACGCGGGCCACCTGCGGGCCGGAGGCGCGGAACACGAGCGCGGCGGCCGGCACCTGCACCAGCCCGCGCGGCGCCAGCTCGAAGCCCACCTTCACGTACATGCCGGGAACGAATTCGTTCCTGGGGTTGGGGAGGTCCACCTCCACGCGCAGCGTGCGCGCCTGCGGGTTAATGGCCTCAGAGGTGCGAGTGACCTTGCCGGTGTACTCGCGCAGCGTGCCGCCGTTGGTGCGCACCTGCACCGGGGCACTGTTCTTGATGAGATCGTCCGCCGCGCTCTGCGGCGCGTCGACGAAGACGCGGATCGGGTCGTTCTGCGTCATGACGTACAGCCGGGTGGTGGTGGAGCTGCTGCCGGCGGTCACGAGATTGCCGATATCGATGTCGCGCACGGTTATCACCCCATCATAGGGCGCAGTCACCTTCTTGAACTGCGCAAGCGCCGCGTACTGGTTGACGCGGGCCTGGGCCAGTGCCACATCCGCCTGCGCCGACTTCTGGCGCGCGAGCGCGCTGTCGTAGCCGGCCTTCTTCTCCTCGCGCTCCTGCTCGGATACCACCCCCTGGGGTGAATCGCGCCAGCGCTCGTAGGTCGTGCGGCTGAACTCGGTCTCCGCCTTGCGAACCAGCACCGTCGCCTGATCGGCCTGCAGCTGCGCGCGCGCGGCGGCGAGCTGCGCATCCAGATCCGGGGTTTCGATCACCGCGAGCACCTGGCCGCTGTGCACCCGGTCGCCGATGTCGACGAACCAGTTGCCGACATAACCGTCGACACGCGCATAGATGGTGCTCGCGTGCCAGGCCGCGGTGTACCCGGGCAGCAGCAGACGCTGCACGCTGCCCACCGCTTTCGCCACGATGAGGTCAACCAGCGGCGGTGCGGCACTCGCCGCCTCGGTCGCGCGCGCGACGGCGCGTGCTTTGAAATACCGATCGATGCTCACCAGCACGAAAGCCACACCCAGGATGATGGCGAGCACGATCGCAGCCCGCTTCAGACGCGCCCCGGTATCTGCGGCGAAGCGCCCCGACGCGGCGTGCGACTGCGCTGCGGTCACCTCCGCGGCGTAGTCGGTTGGGCGGACCTCATCATTTGGCTGCATGGCCGATGGTTCCTTGATGCGGTCTTGTTCCACCTTGATCTGCCTTCAGGGAGTGTCCGTGGCGGATGGGGGCAATGGCGCGCGCCGCAGCAACCCGTACATGGTCGGCACGAATACCAATGTCGCGAAAGTTGCGAACAGCAGACCACCGATCACGGCCCGGGCAAGGGGCGCGTTCTGCTCGCCGCCCTCGCCCACGCCGATCGCCATCGGCACCATCCCGAGGATCATGGCGCCAGCGGTCATCAGCACCGGGCGCAGCCGGGTGAACCCTGCGGTCGTCGCGGCGATCAGCGGCTGATCACCCCCGTCCATGCGCTGGTTGGCGAAGCTCACCACCAGAATGCTGTTGGCAGTCGTCAGCCCGATCGACATCAGCGTTCCCATGAGCGCCGGCACGCTCAGGTGCGTCTGGGTGAGGAACAGCATCCACATGACGCCACTGAGCGTGGAGGGCACCGCCATCAGTACGATGAGCGGATCGATCCAGCTCTGGAAGTTGATCACCAGGAACAGATACACCAGCACCACCGCAAGCGCGATGCCGGTGAAAAGTCCGGTGTAGCTCTCGCGCATGGTCTGCACCTGCCCGCTCAGACTCACGGTAATCGCCTGCTGCGCGGCCGGCCGGTTGGCGGCGATCACCCGGTCGATATCGCGCGAGGTCGAATACAGATCGCGACCCTGAACGTTGGCATGCACGTCGAACACCGGGCGGATATTAAGCTGCGAGGTCACCAGCGGCACCCTCTGGCGGCCGATGGCGGACATGTTCATCAGCAATTGCGACTGGTCGCTGTCCGCGGTGCTGCTCACCGGCATGGTCTTCAGATCCTGCGACGAGGTGATGTCGTAGGTCGGCTGCTGCACGACCAACGGATAGCTCACACCATTTCTCGGGTCGACCCAGAAATTCGGCGCGGTCTGTGCGCTGGAGCTGGTGGTCACCAGGACGTTGCTCGCCGCCGCGCGCTGCGTCAGCCCGACCTCGGTCGCGAGCGCGCGGTCGACGTCGAGCGAGAGCGCCGGTTCGTCAGGGACCTGGAACACGTGCGCGTCGACCACGCCGGGTACGCCGGCGATCAGCCGCGACAGGCGTGCCGCGAGTTGGTAGGCGCGGTCAGTATCGGAGGCGCTGACGCGGATGTCGATCGGGGCTGGCTGGCCGAAGTTGAGCACCTGATCGACGATGTCCGCGGGCTGAAAGAAGAACTGCAGCGCCGGGTATCTCTGCGGCAGCTCACGCCGCAACATGGCGGTGAGATCCGCGGTCGGGGTATGTCGCTTTTGCAGCGAGATCAGGATCTCCCCGTCCATGGGACCTACCGTGGCGGAGTCAGACAGCGCGATGTTGATACCGCTGTAGGGCAGGCCGATGTTGTCCAGGATGACACTGATCTGAGCATTGCCGACCAGCTGGCGGATGCTCGCCTCGACCTGCGCAAAGTACTGCTGGGTCGTCTCGATACGCGTGCCCGGCGGGGCGCGCACGTGCAGGCGCATCTGTCCGGCATCCACGTCCGGGAAGAAGTCGCGTCCGAGCAGTGGAAACAGCGGCAGCGATATCAGGATCACGCCGAGGAACGCCAGCACCGTGACCTTCGGCTGCGAGAGCGCCCAGGCGAGGGCGCTGCGATAGTCCTCGCGAAAACGCTCAAAGCCACGCTCGAACCCGACATGCACGCGCATCAGGGCCTGCCCTACGGCAGCCGCGCTCCCGTGTGCCGCGGCCGTGCCAGCGTCGGAGGCGCCCCCGGCGTGTGCCGGGCGCGCCTGGGAGCGCATCAGGTACAGGAACAGCACCGGCACCATGGTGAAGGACAGCGCCAGGCTTGCGAGCAGCGAGACGATCACCGACACCGACAAAGGCGAGAACAGGTACTTCGCCGTGCCCTGCAGCAGGAATACCGGCACGAACACGATGCAGATGCACAGCGTCGAGAGGACCGTCGGGGTGCCGACCTCGCCGCAGCCGTGCACGATTGCGTCGGACAGGCGCGCGTGCAGGCCGGCATGACGCTCGATGTTCTCGATCACCACCGTGCCGTTGTCGACCAGGATACCGACCGCGAGCGCGAAGCCCCCGAGCGTCATGGTGTTGAGCGTCTCCCCGCCCGCCCCCATCACCAGCACCGCGGTGATGATCGACAGCGGGATCGCCGCCAGGATCATCACGGTCAGCCGCCAGTTGCCGAGGAACAGCAGGATCATGAGGGCGGTCAGTCCCGCTGCCATGGCCCCGCCCATGAGCACGCTGTTGAGTGCCGCCTTGACGAACACCGACTGATCGAAGATCGCCTTGATGCGCACATCACCCGGCAGCATGTGGCGGATGTCGGGCAACACCTCGCGGATGCCGTTGATGACCGCCAGCGTCGACACGCCGCCGGTGTTACGGATGCTCATGAGTGCCCCGGGCACGCCATCGACCGCCACCGAATTGGTCTGCACCTGAAAGCCGTCGTGCACGTGCGCCACGTCGCGCATGAACACTTCCCGGCCCGCGACCCGCCGGATCGGGAAGGAATTGATCGCCTCGATGAGGTCCGGGCTGTTGTTCATCGTGAGCAGGTAATCGATGGCGCCGATCTTCACATCGCCCGCCGGCAGTATGACGTTCTGCGTCTGCAGCGCCTCGCTCACCTCCGCCGGCGTCATGCCGCGCGCCTGCAAAGCCTGCTGATCAAGGTCGGCCATGATGACGCGCGGCTTGCCGCCGTACGGGTACGGCACCTCCGCGCCGTGCACCACCGCGAGCGCCGGGCGGATGATGTTCTGCCCGAGATCGTTGAGCGCCGTGTCGGGCAGCGAATTGCTCGACAGGCTCAGCTGAATGATCGGTACGTCGGTGGCGCCGTAGCGAATCACGAGCGGCGGGGTGATATTGGGTGGCATGTACTTGAGCACCACCAGAGCGCTGCTGGCGAGCTGCGAGATGGCGCGGCTGACATCGGCGCCCTCGTGCAGGTACACCTTCTCGACGCCCACCCCCTCGTAGCTGGTGGCCTCGATGCGCGCGATGTCATCTACCAGGGAGGCCATCTGCCGCTCGTGCAGTGTCAGGATGCGGTTCTGGATATCGACCGGGCTCATACCGGCATAGGTCCACACGACGCTGCAAACCGGGATGTCCATCTCCGGAAAGATGTCGACCGGCATGCGCAGCGCTTCGCCGATGCCGAGCAGGCCGATGAGAATCAACAGCGCGGCTACCGTGTAGGGATGACGCAGTACGTATTGCACGAGGGACATGGCTTCTTGACCCTCAGGCGCGCGCCAGGGTTTCCCCGGCCAGCGGCTGGCGTACACGGAAGATGCTGCCGCGGCCGGGGACGCTGGTGACCTCGACATCGGCACCGTGAGCGGCGCAGATGGACTTGACGATGGCGAGGCCGAGCCCGGCGCCGCCTTGCTCACGCGAGCGCGAAGGATCGACGCGGAAGAAGCGCTTGAACACGTGCGGCAGCGCCTCGGCGGGAATGCCCGGGCCGTCGTCGGCGACATCGAGAATCGCGAAGCCCTGCTCGCGCCGCACGGACAGGCGCACGCGCCCGCCGCTCGGGGTGTACTTGATGGCGTTGTCGAGCAGGTTGACGATCACCTGCTTGAGCCGTGCGCGGTCGCCTTCCACGGGGGCGACGCAGGAGGAGTCGCACTCCATCGTGACGTTCTTGTCGGTGGCGAGCAGGCCCATCTGTCCGGCGGTGGTTGCCGCCAGCTCCGCCAGATCGAAACGCAGCCACTGCGCGGGCGCCTCGCCCGCATCCAGGCGCGAGAGGGCGAACAGGCTCTCGACGATCTCACCGAGTCGCGCCACCTCCTCGAGAACGCTGCCGAGGGTCTCGCGGGTTTCGCGCCCGAGTGCTGCGTCCTGTGCCAGGCTCTCGAGCTCCCCGCGCATCACGGTGAGCGGCGTGCGCAGCTCGTGGCTCGCGTCGGCGACGAACTGCTTGGAGCCGTGAATCGCATCCTCCAGGCGGCTGATCATGTGATTGAGCGACACCGACAGCCGCTCAAGCTCATCCCCGCTGTGCACCACCGGCAGGCGCTCGCTCAGGTTGTGCTGGGTGATGTCCTCCGCCTTGGCCGCGATACGCGCCACCGGATCGAGCGCGCGGCGTACCAGCACGAAGCCCCCCGCGACGGCTACCGCGACTGCGACCGGCAGGCCGACCCCGAGCATGACCAGCACGTGCGTGAGGGTGTCCTCGGCGGGGACAGCGGAGGTACCGACCTCCACACGGTAGCGCGTACCGTCGCCGGCGCTCGCCGTGACGGAGGCGATCAGGAGCGCACGGCCGCCGCGGCGCACCTTGCGCGCGGAGCTCGCCGCGGCATCGGGGGCGAGCGGTGGCACCTGCGTCGGATCGAAGCGCTCGTCCTTGGGGGCGCCGGAGGCATAGACGATCTGTCCGTCCGCGCGCGTGATGCGGATGAAGCGGTCGTTCACCTCGGGCGAATACAGGCTCTCCACCTCGTTGCGCAGCGCCTGCTCGGTGGCGGCGCTGGCATGGGCCACCAGGGTGCCGGCGATCTGGCGTGCGCGACGCGCCTGGCTATCGAGCAGATTCACTTCCAGATAGTGCTGCAGCAGCAGGAAGGTCAGACCGCCAAGCAGTACGAACACGATGGTGAGCACGCCTGCGTACCAGGCCACCAGGCGAAAGCTCAGCGAGCGGGTGTTCACGGCGCGGGGCTCTCGCTCAACCCATAGCCGACGCCGCGCACGGTGCGGATGAGCTTGACCGGGAACGGGTCGTCAACCTTGGCCCGCAGATGGCGCACGTACACATCGACGATGTTCGTGAGACCCTCGAAACTCTGGTCCCATACGTGCTCGATGATCATGGTGCGGGAGAATACGCGCCCGGGATTGGCGGCCAGATACTCAAGCAGCGCGTACTCCTTGGGCGTGAGCTCGATGCGCCGCCCGCCGCGGCGTACCTGCTGCGCCAGGCGGTCCACCTCCAGGTCCGCAATCCGCAGCACGCTCGAGCGTGCGACCGGTCCACGGCGCAGCAGCGCCTTGACCCGCATGAGCAGCTCAGCGAAGGCGAACGGCTTGGTGAGATAGTCGTCGGCGCCCGCCTCGAAGTTGTGAACCTTCTCCTCGGTCGCATCGCGCGCGGTCAGGATGAGGATCGGTACCTGATGACTCTTGCGCCGGATCCGGCGCAGCAGTTCCTGCCCGCTCAGGCGCGGGAGCATCAGATCGAGAATCACGAGGTCATAGTCGTAGCTGTCGGCGAGCTGCCAGCCCTGCTCGCCGTCATCGGCGACGTCGACCGCATAGCGCTCGGCCCGCAGCGCGCGCGCCACGAGCTCGGAAAGCTTTCTCTCGTCCTCTACCAGCAGCAGTCGCATAGAGCACCGCATGCCCGCCAGCAGACCACACACGGATTAACGGGCCAAAAATGCGCGATTAAAAACCATTCAGAATCGCCGACCCGGATCTAACCTATTGATTGTCGATACTTTACTCCGAATTAAGGTGCAGCGCGCCTCAGCCCCCTGGCGGCGGTCGACCGGGGCGGGCGTAACAGAACCGTCATACGCATGAAGTTGGAGTGTCACATGACTGCAGCACAGTGAGCCCCGCCTACCGTGGCGGTTCACGGAGGTCGAAAGCGTCGCATGCACGCATCACCTGCCCCCGGGGTGAGATCGCAGCGGCAGTTCGTGGGCAAATCCAGAAAAAGGAACAGTCAGATGACTCTTATCCGTGCGTGTCTATTAGCGGTCTCGATCGCCGCAGCGACGGTGGCGCATGCGCAGAACACGCCGATGCCCGCTCCGTCCGACGACACAAGCCTCACCTGGAAAGGTCTCACGTTTTACGGGGCGGTGGACATTGGCTATCAGTACCAGACCCATGGCGTTCCCGTGAGCGACTACTTCCCGGCTGGCACGGAATCGCCCGTCCAGAAGAACAGCAACGGCTCGGTGAGCGCCGTCACGCCGAGCAACCTGAGCCAGTCGCGCGTCGGACTCGCCGGGAACGAGCCCCTCGGAGTCGGCGACTGGGCGGGAGTGTTCCGGGTGGAGACGTTCTTCAACCCACAGTCGGGCGATCTGAGTGACGGCCTGAAGTCGCTGGTGCTCAATAACGGCCGGGCGCTCTCGGCGCAGTCGACCAACGTCGACACGAGCGTTGCGGGCCAGATCTTCGCTGGTGCCGCCTACGTGGGCTTGAGCTCCCCGACCTACGGCTCGCTAACTTTCGGCCGCCATCCGACGCCGCTCGCGGACGGTATCTCCAAGTACGACCCGACGGGGGCCAGCCAGGCGTTCTCGCTGATCGGCTTCTCGGGCACGACCGCAGGCGGTGGTGACACGGAGGATCGGCGCCTCGATCAGTCGCTCAAGTACACCGCCAGGTACGACTGGCTGCACCTGGGCGCGCTGTACCAGTTCTCCGGCGCCTCCGGCTCGACCAATACCGCGATCCAGGCCACGGTTGGGGCGGACTACGCGGGCGCCTCGGTGGATGCCTACTACGCCAAGAAGTACGACGCGGTCTCGGCGAGCGCGCTGAGCGCGAAACAGGTGTCGGGACTGGCCGACCTGTGCACGACCTCCGTCACTGCGCCGGCCAATCCGGCCGGGGCGCAGTGCTACTCGGCGGCCAACTCGCTCTCGGCGACCATCTCCGACAATACGACCTACGGCATCATGGCGCTGTACAGCCTCGGCGCCCCGCTGCCGACGTTCTACGCCGGTTACGAGCACATCAAATTCGCCAATCCGAACACCCCGTATGAGCCCGGCCAGTTGATCATCGGCGGCTATGTGCTCGCGTACGTGAACAACGAGGCCTACGACAACAACAAGACCCTGCAGGTGTACTGGGCCGGCCTGAAGTGGCCGATCACTCCGCAGCTGGATTTCATTGCCGCCTACTACGGCTACAAGCAGAACAGCTACGCCACCGGCAAGAATGCGGGCTGCTCGACCAGTATCAACAGCGGCTGCAGCGGCACGGAGAACACCGCCTCGGCCCTGCTCGACTACAAGTTCACCAAGCGCTTCGATGCCTACATCGGCACATTCTGGAGCGAGGTGCAGGACGGCCTCGCCGCCGGCTACCTGCTCACCGACCTCAACGCGAAGGGTGACTCCACCGGGAGCAGCGCCTCCACTCTCACCTCGACCGTCGGAGTGCGCTTCAGGTTCTGACGGCTCGGCTCTTTCAGAGGATCACAGCACGGGCCCGCGCGAGCGGGCCCGTTGTTTTTACAGGCCTGCGCTAGCCGAAGCGCCCGGTGATGTAGTCTTCGGTGAGCCGGTGACGCGGGTTGGTGAATACGCGGTCGGTGTCGCCGACTTCGATCAGCTCCCCGAGATGGAAGTACGCGGTGCGCTGCGACACGCGCGCGGCCTGCTGCATGGAGTGCGTGACGATCACGATCGCGTAGGATTCGCGCAGCTCATCGATCAGATCCTCGATGCGCGCGGTTGCGATCGGGTCGAGCGCCGAGCACGGCTCATCCATGAGGATCACCTCCGGCTGCACGGCGATGGTACGCGCGATGCACAGCCGCTGCTGCTGGCCGCCCGATAGCCCGGTGCCAGGACTGGCCAGCCGGTCCTTCACCTCGTCCCAGAGCCCGGCGCGCGTGAGGCTGCTGCACACGATGTCGTCCAGATGCGCGCGGCTGCCCGCCAGTCCGTGGATGCGCGGACCGTAGGCGACGTTCTCGTAGATCGATTTCGGAAACGGGTTGGGCTTCTGGAACACCATGCCGATGCGCGCGCGCAGCTGTACCACATCCTGGTTTTCGTCGTGAATGTCACGCCCGTCGAGTTTGATCGTGCCGGTGACGCGCGCCCCGGCAATGGTGTCGTTCATGCGGTTCAGGCAGCGCAGGAACGTCGACTTGCCGCAGCCGGACGGGCCGATCATCGCCAGCACCTGGCGGCGGCCGACATCGAGCGTGACATTCTTGAGCGCCTGCTTCTCGGCGTAGAACACGTTCACGTCGCGGCACGAGAACACGGGGTTCACCACGCCCGCGGTGCCTTCGGCAAGCGATGCGCCGCTCGCAAGCGACGGAGCGCTCGCGGAAACCCGGCCGCTGGGCTTTAAGTAGCGCGCAACCTCCCCGCCCTGCCGTCCCGGCGGCGGCGGCGTGGAGCCGGAGACGCCCGCGGAAGCTGTGCCCTCACCGGCGAGGGCCGCTGCGCTGCCGGCGCGCGCCGGCGGCTGCGGTTCCTGCGTTCGCTCTTCGGGACTCTCGTTCATCGCTCGGTGAGCATCAGCCAAATCGCCCGGTCAGGTAGTCATCGGTGCGGCGATGCTTCGGGGCGGTGAAAATCTGCTCCGTCGGCCCGATCTCCACGAGCTCCCCCAGGTACATGAAGGCAGTGACGTTCGAGACGCGCGCGGCCTGCTGCAGATTGTGCGTGACGATCGCGATGCAGTAGCTCTCACGCAGGCTTTGCAGAGTTTCCTCGATCCGCAGCGTCGAGATCGGGTCCAGTGCCGCGGTGGGCTCATCGAAGAGGATAACCTCCGGGTGCAGCGCCAGGGTACGGGCGATGCACAAGCGCTGCTGCTGCCCGCCGGACAACCCGCGCCCGTCCTCGTGCAGCTTGTCCTTGACTTCTTCCCACACCGCCGCCTCGCGCAGCGCCTCCTCCACCCGATCGGTGAGTTCGCTGCGGGAGATGCGCCGTGCCAGACGCAGTCCGAAGGCGACGTTCTCGAAGATCGACATGGGAAAGGGGGTCGGCTTCTGGAACACCATCCCTACCCGCGAGCGCAGCGCTGCGATGTCGAACGTCGGTGCGAGAATGTCCTCACCGTCCAGCTGCACCTCGCCGGTGGCACGGTGCCCGGCATATAGCGCGTACATGCGGTTGAACACGCGCAGGAGCGTCGACTTGCCGCAGCCGGAGGGGCCGATGAAGGCGGTGATGCGCCGATCGGCGAGGGTGAGGTTGATGTCCTTGAGCGCGTGGTTAGCGCCGTAATAGAAATCCAGATGGCGTACCGCGAACTTCACCGCGCGCACTTGGGCGGCCGCTGCCGGGATACCGAGCTGGGCTTCCGAGACGCCCATCATTGCTTACCGCCTGGATTCAGCCGCGCCACCACCACTCGCGCCGTGATGCTCAGGATCAGGATGCTCCCGGTGATCAGCAGTGCCCCCGACCAGGCGAGCTGCTGCCAGTTAGGATACGGACTGAGCGCAAACTGGAAAATCACCACCGGCAGGTTGGCCATCGGGGCCGTGAGCGTGCTGCTCCAGAACTGGTTGTTGAGCGCGGTGAAGAGCAACGGCGCGGTCTCCCCGCTGATGCGCGCCACCGCCAGCAGGAGTCCCGTCACGATGCCGCTGCGCGCGGCCGGGTAGATGACGCTGGTGATCGTGCGCCACGGGTACGCCCCCATCGCCGTGGAGGCGTCCTTCATACCCTGCGGCACGAGGTTCAGCATGTCCTCGGTGGTGCGAACCGTCACGGGCATGGCGATGATCGCAAGCGCCACCGCCCCTGCGATCGCCGAGAAGTGCCCCATACGGATCACCAAGAGCTCATACACGAACAGTCCGATGATGATCGAGGGAGCCGAGAGCAGCACGTCGTTGACGAAGCGGATCACACTGCTGATGCGCGTGGTGCGGCCGTACTCGGCCAGGTAGGTACCGGCCAGCATGCCGATCGGCCCGCCGATCAGGATGCCGATCAGGGTCATGACGACGCTGCCGTAGATGGCATTCAGCAGTCCGCCGCTCCCCCCGGGCGGTGGCGTCATGGCGGTGAACAGCTGCAGCGACATGCCGGCCAGGCCGTTGCGCAGCAGCGTCCAGAGGATGGCGCCGAGAAAGAATAGTCCGATGGCGGTCGCCACACCCGACAGGGCGAGCGCGAGGGCGTTCACGAGCTTACGAAGCGCGCGACGGCTCATACGGCGGACAGCGCCTTGCGCTCGAGCCGCAGCAGCATGAAGCGTGCGGCGGCGATGACCGAGAAGGTGATGAGGAACAGCAGCGCCCCGAGGGCCACGAGCGAAGAGGTGTACAGATCGCCGACGGCCTCGGCGAACTCATTCGCGATCGAGGCCGAGATGGTCGTGCCGGGTGCGAGGAGCGAGGAGCCGATGCGGTGCGCGTTGCCGATGACAAAGGTGACCGCCATGGTCTCCCCGAGCGCGCGCCCGAGTCCGAGCATGATGCCGCCGATCATGCCCCCGCGCGCGTACGGCACCACGACCTGCCAGATGACCTCCCAGGTGGTGGCGCCGAGCCCGTACGCGGACTCCTTGAGCACATCGGGCACGGTCTCGAACACATCGCGCGTGACCGCCGAGATGAAGGGGATCACCATGATCGCGAGCACGAAGCTCGCGGTCAGCACGCCGATGCCGAACGGCGGCCCCTGGAACAGACTGCCGATCAGCGGCAGTGGGCCGAGGACCTCGATCAGCCACGGCTGCACGTGCCGCTGCAGGACCGGCGCGAGCACGAACAGGCCCCAGATGCCGTAGATGATGCTCGGCACGGCGGCCAAGAGCTCGATGGCGACGCCCACGGGGCGCTTGAGCCAGTGCGGCGCAAGCTCGGTCAGGAAAATGCCGATGCCGAAGCTCACCGGGATCGCGAACAGCATCGCCAGAAGTGAGGTCACCACGGTGCCGTACACCGGCGCGAGTGCGCCGTACTGGTCCGTCACCGGGTTCCAGACCTCGCGCGCGAGGAAGCTGAGCTTGAAGTGCGTGAAGGCCGGCCACGCCCCGGCCAGGAGCGACACCGTCACGCCGCCGAGCAGCAGCAGCACCAAGAGCGCCGCAGCGAGTGTTGCCCCGCGAAACACGCGCTCGCGCAGGCGCTGTCCTGCGGCGTGGCGCGGATCGATCGCTGCTACGGTGTTCATCGTGGACGGCACCCCGTCACGGCTGTCTTCCCCACACTGAAGCCGGCGGCGGTGCGGGCAGGCGGGGCGCCGGCCCTAGCTCCGGTCACAGCGGCGTGACACCCTTGATCTGTGCCTTCCACGTGCCGCGCACTTGTTTGATCAGGCTCTCCGGCAATGGGACATAGTCCAGATCGCTGGCCATCTTGCCACCGTTCTTGTACGCCCAGTCGAAGAATTTGAGCGCCGTGCTGGTCGCGGCCGGATCGGGCGGCACGCTGTAAAGCAGAATGAAGCTCGCGCCGGTGATCGGCCAGCTCTTCTCGCCGGGCTGATTGGTGAGGATCAGGTAGTAGCCGGGTGCGCGCTCCCAGTCGGCGTTCGCGGCCGCGGCCTGGAAGGAGTCCGCGTCCGGGGCCACTTTCTTGCCGGCCGAGTTGATCAGATCCGCGTAGGCCATCTTGTTCTGCTTGGCGTAGGCGTACTCCACGTAGCCGATCGCACCGTCGGTCTGCGCGGTCATGTTGGCAACGCCCTCATTGCCCTTCGCGCCGATGCCCGAGGGCCACTGCACCGAGGTGTTGGCGCCCACCGTGTCCTTGAACTTCGCATACGAGCTGGACAGGTAATTCGAGAAGAGAAAGTTCGTCCCCGATCCGTCCGAGCGATAGATCGGCGCGATCGCCGTAGCCGGCAGCGCGAGTGCGGGATTGAGCTTCCTGATGCGCGCATCATTCCACTTGGTGATCTCCCCAAGATAGATGGCCGCCACGGTCGCCCCATCGAGCACCATCTGCCCGCCCTGCACGCCCTTGATATTCACCACCGGCACTACGCCACCGATAATCATCGGGAACTGCACGAGTCCGGCCTGCTGGAGCTCTTCGGGCTTCAGCGGCATGTCGGATGCGCCGAAGGTCACCGTCTTTGCCTTGATCTGCTTGATGCCCCCGCCCGAGCCGATCGATTGGTAGTTCAGGCCAATGCCGGTCTGTTGCTTGTACGCATCCGCCCACTTGGAATAGACCGGATAAGGGAAAGTGGCACCGGCACCGGAGATCTCGACGGCCGCCATGGCGCCGGCGCACACGATGCCTGCCGCCACCGCGAGGAGCGCGCGCTTCAGATTGAATAAGCTCATGATTTGACTCCGGGCATCTTCGGGGCTGCGACCGGCCGGCCGAGGCGCGCATTTAATGACAATCATGTGACGCTCTCATGACAAGCGCGGGACGCTGGGCGTGACACGCATGCCCTTCGCGCGTCGCCGCCGGCGCACAGTGTTGCCGCGGCACTTTACAGTCGCGTGACGCGCGCCTTGCGCTTGCCGCACGGCGAGTGAGACCGTATAAACCGGGGCTCATGTCACAAGCCGTTGAACTCACTCGGAATCTGCTCAGCCGCCGTTCCGTGACGCCCGCCGACGAAGGTTGCCAGCAGCTGATGAGCGAGCGCCTGGCAGCCGCCGGCTTCAGCATCGAGCCACTGCCCTTCGGAAACGTCGAGAATTTCTGGGCGCGCCGCGGGCGTGCGCCACCGGTGTTCTGCTTCGCCGGACACACCGACGTCGTACCGACCGGCCCGCTGGAGGCGTGGCGCAGCGATCCCTTCGTGCCCGAAATCCGCGATGGAGTGCTCTACGGACGAGGGGCTGCGGACATGAAGAGCGGACTTGCGGCGATGCTGACCGCGACCGAGGAGTTCGTGGGCGCGCATCCGGGCCACAGCGGCTCGATCGCCTTTCTGATCACCAGCGATGAAGAGGGCCCCTCGGTCGATGGCACGCGCCGCGTCGCACAGTTGCTGAGCGAGCGTGGCGAGCGCATTGACTGGTGCGTCGTAGGCGAGCCCTCGAGCGAAGTCTCGATCGGCGACACGATCAAGGTCGGCCGGCGCGGCTCGCTCAGCGGCCGCCTGACGGTACACGGCGTTCAGGGTCACGTCGCCTACCCGCATCTGGCGGAGAATCCCGTGCACACGCTTGCCCCCGCGCTCGCCGAGCTCACCAGCCGCGTGTGGGATCAGGGCACGGAGCACTTCCAGCCAACCACCTTCCAGGTGTCCAATCTCAACGCCGGCACCGGGGCACCGAACGTGATTCCCGGGGAGCTGCGCGCGCGCTTCAACCTGCGCTACTCACCGGTGCAGAACCTCGAGGGCCTCAAGGCCAGCGTCGAGGAGGTCCTGCGCCGGCACGCGGTACGCTATACGCTCGAGTGGTTTCTCTCGGGCGAGCCCTTCTACACCCCGCCCGGGGTGCTCTCGCAGGCCGTCGGCGATGCGGTGGCGCAGGTGACCGGGGTGGAGCCGAAGCTCTCAACCGGCGGGGGCACCTCTGATGGACGTTTTATTGCCCCGCTCGGGGCGCAGGTGGTGGAACTCGGCGTGGTGAACGCCTCGATCCACAAGGTGAACGAGTGCGTGCGCGTTGCGGACATCGATGCCCTGCAGCGCATGTACTTCAACGCGCTGCGCAACCTCCTGGCACGCTAGCGCTCAGGCTTGCCGCGCGGGTGTCGCGTTCGCCGCGACCCCCCAGGCCCCAAGCAGCAGCGCCCAGATCAGCACCCACGCGGGCATCGCCAGGCCGAGGAAGCGCCAGTTCACCTCCCCGCACTCGCCGCTGCCGGTGAGCACCTTGCGTATCACCTGCCACACGGGCGTGAACTTCAGCAGTATCGCCAGCGGCGCCCCGCAGGAGGGGAGCGTTCCCGGCGGCAAGCTCTGCACGTACAGGTGGCGTGCCGCCACCGCAGCAGTAAGGAGCGCCGCTGCGGCGACGGCGAACATGTAGCCGTAGCGGCCGCCGCCTCGCGGGTGGTGCAGCGCCGCGGCCAGAAACGCCACCGCGATGAGCGCGATCCCGATGCGCTGGAAGATGCACAGCGGGCACGGATCCAGACCCAGGTGCAACTGCGCGTACAGCGCGTAGGCCAGGAGTGCCGCGCACACGAGGAAGCCTGCGAGATTGCTCAGACGGCGTTCGGGCACGCGCAGCGCAGATTCGCTTGGGGACTAGGCGGAGCCCGGTGGCTGCGCGATGGCAGCGCTCCCGCGCAACTCGCGTTCGACGTCATCGAGGGAGGTGTGGCGGATATCCTTGCCGTGCACCATGTAGATGACGTACTCGCTGATGTTCTTGGCATGATCGCCGATGCGCTCGAGCGCACGCACCACCCACATGACATCCAGCGCGCGGCGGATGGTGCGCGGATCCTCCATCATGAAGGTGATGCTCTGGCGCTGGATCGCCTCGTATTCCTCGTCCACCAGTCGGTCCTGGCGCGCGACGCGCAGCGCCGATTCGACGTCCATGCGTGCGAAGGCATCGAGCGCATCGTGCAGCATCTCCGACACTACGCGCCCGAGATGTTTGATTTCCCGGTACTTGTCCGCCGGACGCTCCATGGTCGCCAGGCGCGAGGCGATGTAGCCGATCTTCTCGCCCTCATCGCCGATGCGCTCAAGATCGGTGATGGTCTTGATGATCGCTACGATCACGCGCAGATCGCCAGCAGCCGGTGCTCGCGTGGCGAGGATGCGGCTGCACTCCTCGTCGATCGCCACCTCCATGTTGTTCACCTGGTGATCGTCCATGGCAACGGACTCCCCGAGGGAGCTGTCGCCCTCCACCAGCGCGGTGATGGCCTTCTGCAGCTGCTGCTCGACGAATCCGCCCATGCCCAGCACCTTGCTGCGCACGCGCTCGAGATCCTCGTTGAAGCGGCGCGAGATGTGGTGGCTGAGGTCGGCGGTTTCCATCAGTGGGCGTCTCCACGCACGATCATAGCGGAACGGCGGCGAACGGCCAGCCCGGACACGCAAGGTCCGCGGCAGTCTGCGAGGGGACCGAGCGTAGCGCGATCGGCAGACCCGGATCGAAGACGCCGGTCACACCCCAACCAGCCGGGGGATGCGAGCCTCAAGCGCGCTGGCCTGCCAAGCACACCGCTGAGCGGCCTCTCGCGGGCGAGGCTTCCCGCAGCAGTCCTCAGGCGGCATCGGCGATCAAGCCCGCCGTCGGGGACGGCGCGGCACATCGCTGCGGCCAGCGCAGCAGCGTGAGCTCGCCACACTCACTTTCGGTGAGAGCGGTGCACGACTCCACCCAGTCTCCGGTATTGCCGTAGAGAATGCCGTCGATGCGCCGCAGGTTGGCGCGGTGGATGTGTCCGCACACGACGCCCTCGTAGCCGAGGCGTGCGGCGTGGTGGGCCGCGAGGTGCTCGAAGTTCTCGATATAGCGCTTGCTGGTGCCGATTGAGAGCTTGAGGCATTCGGCGAGCGACCAGTAGGGCTTGCCGAACGCGCGGCGCAGGTTGTTGAGCCTGTGATTGGCCAGCACCGTCACGCCGTGCAGCACATCGCCCAGGCGATTAAGCCAGCGCGGACAGCTCACGCAGTCGTCGAACTGGTCCCCGTGCAGCACGAGCAGCCGCTCCCCGCGCGCCGTGCGATGCACCCACTCGCGATGCACCTCGAACTGCCCCTGAAGCATCTGCGCCAGCATCGCCAGGCTCGCATCGTGATTGCCGGGAATGTAGATGAGGCGCGCACCGGCGCGCTGCCGCGCCAGTAGGGTCCGCACCACCTGGGTGTGCTCGGCGGTCCAGTAGGCGCGCCGCGCAAGACTCAGGGCATCGACGATGTCCCCGACCAGCACGATGTGCTCGGCCTGCACACCGTGCAGAAACTCGTTCAGCTCGCGCACGCGCGCGTGTTTGAAGCCAAGATGCAGATCCGACAGAAAGAGCGTGCGCACCTGGATCGGGGCGGCGCGCTTGGGTGCGCTTCTGGACATGTCCGTCTTTAGCCCGTCCTCGCGCACGTGCGCGCCTATGAGCGAGCTAGCCTCATCCGAACGCATGTCGGTTTTGTGACGAACGGACTAATTATTTCTTACGAATTATACAGTTGCGATAAACATCTAAGCCATTGCGGCATGAGCAGCCTGCCCCTGCGGAGCGACCCGCTCGGCGGGGAAGTTGCAGGTGAACGTACTGCCGACACCGAGGGTACTCTGGACCTCGAGCGTGCCGCCGTGACGCTGCAGCACGTGCTTGACGATCGCAAGCCCGAGTCCGGAACCGCCCGTCGAGCGCGAGCGCCCGGGGTCCACACGATAGAAGCGCTCGGTCAGGCGCGGGATGTGCTCGGGCGGAATTCCCATGCCGGTGTCGCTCACGGCGAAATGTCCGCCCTCCTCGTCCTGCCACCAGCGCATCTCGATGGAGCCCTCGGAGGAGGTGTACTTGGCGGCGTTGTCGACGATGTTGGAGAACGCGGAATGGATCTCCGGCTCATCCCCTATCAGCTGCGCCTCGGAGTCGATACGCACGCGTACCTCGCGCGGGTGCACCGGACGGGCCAGCACGTCCTTGCGCAGCAGTCCGAGCAGGGCTGCGATATCGATCGGCTCGCCACTGTCAGCCTGGTCGCTTTCCTCGAGCCGCGAGAGTGCGAGCAGATCGCGGATGATGGCCGTCATGCGCTCGGCCTGGCGGCGCATCTCGGTGATCGGCCCCTGCAGATCCGCCTCCAGGGCTGTGTCCTGGCCGAGGGTCTCGAGGTAACCGGAGATCACCGTGAGCGGGGAGCGCAGCTCGTGCGAGGCGTTCGCTACGAAGTCGCGGCGTACCGCCTCGAGGCGCATCTGGCGCGAGACGTCGCTCACCAGAAGCAGCAGCTGGCCATCACCGTACGGGGCGACCTGCATCGACAGATAGCTATCCTCTCCGGTGGTCGGACGGATGACGACCGGGTTGGAGTAATCCTGCGTGGCGAGGTAGCGCACGAACTCCGGCTCGCGCAGCAGGTGCTCGATACGCATGCCCAGATCGGCGGTGCGGCGCAGGCTGAGCAGACGCGCAGCCATGCGGTTGAACCACACGATCTCGCGCTGCGCATTGAGGATCACGACGCCGTTCGGCAGCGCGGCGGTGGAGCGCTGCAGCTGGCGCATGAGCTGCACGAAGCGCTGCTTGTGAAAGCGCTTGCGACGGTGCAGGCGCACGATCTGGGCGATGATCTCGCCCCACACGCCGCCGACGTCGGGGGGATCGGCGTAGCTGCGATGGCGCAACCACCATTCCAGGCGAAACAGATTGGCGAGTACCCACGAGAGATGCAGCGCCAGGGCAATGGCCAGCCCGGCCCACAGATTGCCGAATAACCAGCCCGCGCCGCCGCCGATGGCTACGGTGAAAGCCAGACGACCCGCCGCGAACCACCAGGACTGCGTCGCGGGTTCCATGGATCTTACGCGCGCCTCTTTCTCTTATATGGTCCGCGCCGAGAAGCGATACCCCGAACCCCGGACCGTCTGCACGAAGCGATCGTACCCGAAATCCTCGAGGGCCTTGCGCAGGCGCCGGATGTGCACGTCAATCGTGCGTTCCTCAACATAGACGTTGCCGCCCCATATGCGATCGAGCAGCTGGTCGCGCGTATAGACCCGTTCCGGGTGCGTCATGAAGAACTCAAGCATCCGGTACTCGGTAGGCCCGAGCGCGACGGTGCGGTCGCCGACCATGACGCGGTGACTGCCTTGATCGAGTATCAAGCCCTCGAACTCGATCAGCTCGTCCATGCCGTTCGGGCCGATGCGCCGCAGCACCGCGTTAATGCGGGCCAATAGCTCGCGGGGAGAGAACGGCTTGGTGACATAATCGTCAGCCCCGCCCTCAAGCCCTGCCACCTTGTCCCCCTCCTCGGCGCGCGCGGTGAGCATGATGACGGGCAGTTCGCGCGTCTCGCGGTCGCGCTTGAGTGCCCGCGTCAGCTCCAGCCCGCTCATGTCCGGCAGCATCCAGTCGATGAGCACCAGATCCGGACGGGCATCGGCAAGGGCCGCCCGCGCGGTGCGGCAATCCTCCGCCTCCCGGACTTCGAACCCGGCACGCTTAAGCCCAAAGGCGATCATCTCGCGGATCGGGCGCTCGTCCTCGACGATCAGTACCTGCTTGGCGGGCATTGTGTTACAGACAGAAGTAGGCGCGGGTATTACAGAGGCAGCGTGTTTCAGATTCATGACAGTCCGACAAACGGTGTCAGTTTCATGACTGCCCGTGCCGTACCTGGGTCACATCGTCGCGCAAATAGACCGGAAGGGCCTGATCGGCCGGCAGAGCGTGGCCGGCCCGGACCTCTGCCACCGCCAGCTGTGCGATTTCCTGCGCCCGCGGCAGGAGGCGATCCTGGATGCCATCCAGCGCGCCCGTAAGCGCGGCACTTAGCTGCGGATAGGCGGCGAAGCCCGATCCTGCGCCGCAGGTGCGAGCACGACCCTCGCCCATCCACGTATCCGGCAGGCGCACCTCCCCGGGGCTGCCCACGTGCTCATCACCCACTGCGAGGGCAAATCCACGCGCTCCGCGCTCGAAGCATCCCCAGTAGACCTCGTGCATACGGGCATCGGTGCAGGCGAGCACGTGTGCGGCCGCGAGGTCCGATGCCAGCAGCTGTTGGGCGAGCGCCTGCAGGTCCGAGACGGGCACTACACTCAGGCCGGCGCCGAATGCCAGTCCCTGCACCACACTCGCCGCCAGGCGTAGTCCGGTAAATGCGCCGGGACCGCGCCCGAAGGCAACCGCGCTGAGATCGGTGAGCGCCACGGCACCTTCGCGCAGCAGCTCGTCCACCATCGGCAGGATGTGCTCGGCGTGGCCACGCTCAAGTATTCTTTCGCGGCTGATCAGGCGATCCTCGAGCAGCAGCGCCGCAGAGCAGCTCGCCGTGGCGGTGTCGATGGCGAGGATTTTCACGACGCGGCGGCCGCGCCCACGCCTGAGCCGTGGCGCGGGGCGTGGCGCGCGAGAAAGCGGGTGGCCTCATCCTCATCCTGCGTGACGGTCATGGCAGGCAGTGCGGCGAGGAATACCCGACCGTAGGGGCGAGCGAGCATGCGCGGGTCACAGATCGCCACCACTCCGTAGTCATCCTCGCTGCGGATCAGTCGTCCGGCTCCCTGTTTGAGCGCCAGCGCCGCTTCAGGCAGCTGGTAATCGCGGAACGCGTTGCCGCCGCTGGCCGTCAGGTGCTCGATACGGGCACGCACCAGCGGATCGTCGGGGGATGCGAATGGCAGCTTCTCGATCACCACCAGCCGCAAAGCCTCGCCTTTCACATCCACGCCCTCCCAGAAACTGGCCGTGCCGAGCAACACCGCGTTGCCGTCGGCGCGGAAGTCCTCCAGCAAACGCTCGCGCGGCGCCTCGCCCTGAACGAACAGCCGGTAGGGCGCGCCGTGCGCCCAGCGTGCCCGCAGCAGGGCCGCTCCCTGCGCCAGCGCGCGGTGGCTGGTGAACAGCACGAATGCACCGCCGCGGGCGGCCACTATCAGCGGCAGTGCGGTATCGATGACGGCCGACACATAGTCCCGGGAGGCGGGCTCGGGCAACCCAGCCGGCAGATACAGCAGTGCCTGGCGTTCATGGTCGAAGGGGCTGTCGATGCGCAGCGTGGGTACTTCGCCCAGTCCCAGCCTGCCGGTGAAGTGACCGAATTCCTCCCCGACACACAGCGTGGCCGAGGTGAAGATCCACGCCCCGCTGCGCGAGTACACCAGGGAGCGGAAGCGCTCCGAGATATCGAACGGCATGAGACTCAGGCTGAAGCCCCGCGCCGTCACTTCGAGCGTTCGAGCTCCATCCAGGGCATCAACGGCGCCAATACGCTCAAGGCTCGCGGCCAGCTCCCCGGCGCGCTCGCCAAGCTGCGCCAGCGCGCCCTGCTCCTGTGCCCCCGCCAGAACCGCAGACAGCTGCTGCAGCGCCAGCGTCAGTGTGCCAACCGCATCCCCGAGCCCGGCGCTGCCGGCCGTCCACCCCAGACGCGCCGGCGTGAGCGGCACCGCGGCACGCAGCTCCCCTAGGGCCTCTTCGGCGCCACGCAAACCCGCCGCCGCGGTGTCCGCGCCGGCACCGCGCGCCGAGGCCCGCGTTGATGCGAGCTCGAGACGCAGCTCCCGCAGCAGCGTCTCGAGCTGGCGCCCGCTCACGTGCGCGCCGAAGAACTGAGTGGCAAGGTCAGGGATCTGGTGAGCCTCATCGAGAATCACCGCATCGGCGCTGCCGAGTAGATCGCCGAAGCCGTCTTCCTTCAGCGCCAGATCCGCGAGCAGCAGGTGATGATTGACGATCACGATGTCCGCCTCGAGTGCCTCCCGGCGTGCGAGCGCGACGTGACAGCGGGAGAAATCCGGGCAGCGCGTGCTCAGGCAGCTCTCGCGCGTGGAGGTAATCTGCGCCCACACCGGATGCGTGTCCGAGAGGCCGCGGACCTCGGCGAGGTCCCCGCCCCGCGTGGTGCGCGCCCAGCGCCGGATGCGCGCCAACAGCGCGGCCGAAGCGCGCGTGCGTGGCGCCTCCGGTTCCACCAGCGCAAGCTGCTCCGCGCCATCTCCGGCGCGTCCCAGGCGATAGTGGCACAAATAATTCGCGCGCCCCTTGAGAAGCGCAACGCGCGCCGGCCGTCCCAAAGCGGCGCTCACGAGCGGCAGGTCCTTCGAGAACAGCTGATCCTGCAGCGTGCGGGTACCGGTGGAGATCAGCACGCGCGCACCCGAAAGCAGCGCCGGCACGAGATAAGCAAAGGTCTTGCCGGTGCCAGTGCCGGCTTCCACGACCACGGACTCACGCGTGGCCAGCGCCTGCGCTACGCGCTGCGCCATGTGCAGCTGCTCGCGCCGCACCCTGAAATCCGGCAAAGACCGCTGCAGGGGTCCGCCGTCCCCGAATATGTCTTCAAGATCCAACATTGGCGAGCGCTCAGCGCCAAGCCCGGGCTTGATGCTGCCGTGCGTGCGCGCACATGTCGAGCCTTATATCCTGCTGAAATTCCTGCAAGTGGTGCGCGGCCCGCCAATAGAAGAGAATGCTGAATGCGTTGCTACTGTATCAGGGCACAGGACCGGCCCGAGATATACTTGGCGACTTCCGACTACCCACGTAAGAGGATCAGCGGATGGCTACCGCCGCCCACATGCTAAGTCCGCTGCCCGAGCTGAGCCGGGCGGTGTCGGACTGGGTGAATGGGGTGCGCGAGCTCACGCAGCCGCGCGCCATTCACTGGTGCGAGGGAAGCGACGCTGAAGCGCGTGAGCTGACCGCGCAGCTGCTGCGCAACGGCGAGCTTACGACACTCAATCCCGAACAGTTTCCAGGTTGCCACTTGTACCGTTCGGCGCCGAATGATGTGGCACGAGTGGAGCATCTCACCTATATCTGCACGCGCTCGCAGGAGGATGCCGGCCCGAACAACCATTGGATGGATCCCCAGCAGGCGCACGCGAAAATGCAAGAGCTGTTTCGTGGCTGCATGCGCGAGCGCACGCTGTACGTCATTCCCTACTGCATGGGACCACTGGACTCACCGCTCTCGCGCTGCGGAGTGGAGATCACCGACAGCCCCTACGTGGTGCTGAGTATGCTGATCATGACACGTGCCGGGCGCGTGGCGCTCGAGCGCATCGCGCGCGAGGGCAGTTTCGTGCGCGGCCTGCATTCCACCGGTGAGCTCGACCCGCAGCGCCGCTTTATCATGCATTTCCCCGAGGAGCTCTCGATCGAGAGCTACGGCTCCGGCTATGGCGGCAACGCGCTACTCGGCAAGAAGTGCCACGCGCTGCGCATCGCGAGCTGGCAAGCGCGCCGCGAAGGCTGGCTCGCCGAGCACATGCTGATCGTCGGACTGCAGAACCCGCAGGGGGAAACGCACTACCTCGCGTGCGCTTTCCCGTCCGCCTGCGGCAAGACGAACCTCGCCATGCTGATCCCGCCCGCATCACTCCCGGGGTGGCGCGTGTTCACAGTCGGCGACGACATCGCCTGGCTGCATCCGGGCGAAGACGGACGGTTGTGGGCGATCAACCCGGAAGCGGGCTATTTCGGCGTGGTTCCCGGTACCAATCCGCAGACCAACCGCAACGCTTACGAGATGATCCGGCGCGACACGCTGTTCACCAACGTTGCACTGACTGCCGACAAGCAGCCCTGGTGGGAAGGGCTCGGCAGCGGCAAGCCGGTGCTCGACTGGCAGGGGCGGCCCTACGACCCGGCGCACGGACCGGCCGCTCATCCGAACTCCCGTTTCACCGTGTCCGCACGGCGCAACCCCTGCTGGTCGCCCCACTCCGAGGATGCCTCTGGTGTGCCGATCTCGGCGCTGGTGTTCGGCGGCCGCCGCCGCGAAGTTGCGCCGCTCGTTTACGAAGCGCGCAACTGGCAGCACGGGGTACTGGTGGGCGCATCGCTTGCCTCCGAAACCACCGCGGCTGCAGTCGGCCAGGTCGGCGTGACGCGGCGTGATCCGATGGCGATGCAACCGTTCTGCGGCTACAACTTCGCCGACTACTGGCAGCACTGGCTCGACGTCGGTGCGCGGCTCGCGCGACCCCCGCCCATCTTTCAGGTCAACTGGTTCCGGCGAGACGCGCACGGGAAGTTCCTCTGGCCCGGATACGGCGAGAACCTGCGGGTGCTTGCGTGGATGCTCAGCCGCGGTGCCGGCACCGGTGGTGCGATCGAGTCCCCGGTCGGCTGGCTGCCGCGGCCGCAAGACCTCGACATGCGCGGACTCAAGCTCGCGCCAGATGCGCTCGCGGCGCTGCTCACGGTCGATGCGGGGCTGTGGCGCAAGGAGATCGCCGACCTGCGCGAATACCTGGCGCGATACGGCAGCCGCGTGCCGCCGGCGCTGCTTGCGGAACTGGATAAGACCGAGCAGCGGCTCGGCTGAGTGGTCTTGGGGGCTTCAGCCCTCTTCGCAGATGAAGCGGATTGTCTGGGGCGCGCCCTGCTCGGGCAGCCGCCCGAGGCCGATCATTCCCTGACCTTTGATCTGCAGGCTGTCGCGGCGCACGAAGGACTCCTCGCCGTCAGAACTCTGAACGAAGGTGCCATTGGTACTCTGGTCGATCAGCACGAACTTGTTGCGGTTAATCTCGATACGCGCGTGCAGACGCGAGATCAGGTTGCCCTTGACCACCACGTCGTTGTCCTCGGCGCGCCCGATCGTGATGCTCGAATGCCGCTCATCGACCAGCAGCTCGCGGTCATCACACCGCAGCCGTAGCCGCATGGTGCGCGCCGGGCGCGACTCGATGGCGATGCCCGGCACCATGCTGGTAACGTCTTCGGACTGCCACAAAACCTCATAGAGGGCAACCTCGCTCCCCTGGCCCTTCAGGGTCGCGACGTCGATCTGGCGGCACGAGGCACGCCATTCGGGGGACAGCTTCTCCACGGTTGCCGCGGTGGTCACGATCTGCCCGGCCTTGGCCTGGCTCGTCATGCGATTCGCGGTGTGAACGGCGGCGCCAAACACGTCCCGGTTCTCGAGCACCACGGGGCCGAAGTGACAGCCGATGCGGATTGCGACCGGCTGTCCGTCGACCTTGAGCTGCGCGTGCGTTGAGATCTGCTGCTGCATCTGGGCTGCGGCGTTGAGCGCGGCGTCGGCACCGGGGAAGGTGGCCATGACCTCATCGCCCATGGTCTTGATCACGGTGCCCTGGCGCTGCTCGGTGGCGCTGCGCATCACCTCGATGCAGATCCCCACCATCTCGCGCGCCCGCACATCGCCCATCAGATCGTACAAGCGCGTCGATCCGACGACGTCCGCGAACAGGATGGCGAGTTCGATATCCTTGCTCATGCAGTGCGCCTGATTATACGCAAGCGCTTTCGGGCTGCTAATAACTAAGCGGGACCCGGGAGCTCGCAGGGATCGCCCGTCGCAACAGCTCGACTCCCGCATCGCCCGACCGGGCCCCCTCGCTGAGGGTACGGCGGTATTCGCGTGCTCCAGGCTCGCCGGCATAAAGGCCAAGCATGTGCCGGGCAATGGGTGCCAGGCGCCCGCCACGCGCAAGCTCGCGCGCGGCGTAAGCCTGCATGCGCTCGATCAGCGCCTCGCGGGTGGGGGCCGGCCCGGTCTGGGGATACAACGCCCGGTACAGCTCGCTGAGCACGAACGGCCGGTGGTAGGCCTCGCGTCCGAACATCACGCCATCGCACCAATCGAGCACCTGGAGTCCCGCCTCTGGGGTACGCAGCCCGCCGTTGACCACGATCGGCAGCCTCGGGAAGGCCTCCTTCAGTCGCCGCACCACGTCGTAGCGCAGTGGCGGAATCTCACGGTTGTCCTTCGGAGACAAACCGCGCAGCACCGCCTTGCGCGCATGAACGATCGCGACCGCGCAGCCTGCCTCGCTCACCTGACGGACAAACTCGCACAGACTCTCGAAGTCGGAGTCTTCATAGCCCACGACCGCTGCGTGCGCCTCCCGGACACTGGCGCTAACAATCCCTATACGCATCTTCACTGTCACCGGCACGCGCACCGCGGCGCGCATCGCCGCCACACACTGGGCGACCAGAGCGGGCTCGCGCATCAGGCACGCCCCGAATGCGCCGCTCGCGACACGCTCGCTCGGGCAGCCGCAGTTGAGATTGATCTCGTCGTAACCCGCCTCTTCCCCGGCGCGCGCCGCCGCGGCCAGCGCGCTCGGCTCACTACCGCCCAACTGCAGTGCAAGAGGATGCTCTTCCGGATCAAACGCGAGCAGCCGCGCGCGCGCGCCATGCAGGATCGCCGCAGCGGTGATCATTTCAGTGTACAAGAGCACGCCGGGAGCAAAGCCACGCAAGAAATAGCGGCAATGACGATCCGTCCAATCCATCATAGGGGCGACGGAGAGGCGCCGGTCAACCTTTTCGGCCTCTTGATCGGAGGAAATGCCTATTTTCCCAGTACTCTGCATGCTGTGCGTTCCTGCGTGATTCCTGCGGGTTACGGGGAGTTTATGGGTTGCAGAGGTGCCATATAGGTGTCAAGAATAGCTTGACTCCTCCAGGAACTCAGCATGGCGACGATCCGCGCACGCAAGCAGGCCGATGGATCCACGCGATACACCGCGATCGTTCGCATCCGAAAGGGCAAGATCATCATCCACCAGGAGTACAGGACTT
>Ga0302324_100002533_pt1 | contig 41985 bp, 31 predicted proteins | sample Palsa_T0_1_FD_201949 | JGI IMG/M metagenome (GOLD analysis project Ga0302324, IMG submission 201949) | Peat permafrost microbial communities from Stordalen Mire near Abisko, Sweden - Palsa_T0_1 | ecosystem: Environmental > Terrestrial > Soil > Palsa > Peat permafrost | place: Sweden: Abisko...
AGCAGCAGAATGTACCAGGGCTCGAGGAAATACCGCTTGAAGAGCCGGGTCGGATCATGCGCCAGGCGGAAAACCCATTCAAGTCCGATCTGACCCGACCAGCGTGGCGGCGTCGGTACAACACCCGCAACGTAGTCGAACGCTGCGCCGATCGACGACAGGATCACCGGCGCTTTCAGCCGGGCACAATTTTCCTGGGTCCAAAACTCCTGCCGTGGCATGCCCATTCCCACCATCAACAGATCGGGCCCGTAGGCATTGATGCGCTGCACCAGGGCCTCATTGTCGGAACTACCGTAGCGTGCATCAAAATACCCTTCGCTCACTTCTAACTGCAGTGTTGGGTAGAGTTTGCGCAACTTCGACGCCCCCTTCTCCGCGGAGCCTTTCGACGATCCAAGATGGAAGACCCGCCAACCTTTGCGGGCGGCAAGCTCCATCAACGGATAGGTCCAATCCACCAAAGTCACGCGGTGCCGGCGTTGCAGGCGATAGCCATAGAGCCGTGCCAGGGCCACCAGAGGCATGCCGTCGATATGAGTCCAGCGAACCCGCGAATAAAATTCGCGTAGCTTGGCGTGGCGATGAAAAAGGTACACGCTATGCAGGTTATGGTTGGCGATGATCCACTTACGCTTCTCGCTAATCCCCTGCTCCACCAGCATATTCATTTCCGGCATCGACAGGGGCTGTAGTGTCAGCCCCAGGAACGCAACGGTATCTATGACGTTTTCGTAGCGCGTACTTAGGACATTCATGCGGGGGTGGTCTCCTCGTCGAGATGCGACGGTTCAATGGATGTGTCTAACTGCACAAGCCCTGGAAGCCAACACAGGAGATAATGCAAAGACAATAGTGCTATCGGGCGATTACGTTTGTTCTTTAATCTTTGCAAACGGTGACAGAACGGCTAGTGGAAAACAACCTTGGTCTCTTGAAAACACTGTACCGACCGTGAACGACGTTCTAAGTTGCAGCCGTGGCACACTTTGAACACATCTGATTCCTACTGAGACCTCGCCCGAACAATTGGGCCTCAGCGATCGCTATAAGTTCCCTCAGACAAGGGAGCCTCTTTTTTTAGCTGCCCACTTCGGTGCACGTGCGCGGCCGCCAGCGTATGCTGTGCAAAAGTGGCACAGTAAGGGGATTCGGCATCGCAGCCTACTCAACCGGCGAAGATGTTTCGCCGATGAACGCAGCACTTACACCCATCGTGTGCCAAAAGAACAGTTTGAGACTAAGCCGGCGCCGCATCCTTGAGGGAGCAGCTTCGTGGGCTGCGCTCGCCTCTGTTCAGGGTTGCGGCTACACTTCGAACTACATCTACACTCCACCTTCCGGCAGTCCCCTGCCGGTAATTCCCGGTCCTGTCGCCCAGGCTTCGCTGACGGTAACAGCAATCCCCAGCGGGACAATTCCGCCGCGGTTCATGGGTTTGAGTTATGAGAAGTCAGCGATGACTTATTCCTATTTTCATGTGTCCAATCGCCACCTGATTGCGCTCTTTCGGCGCCTAGGCGACAGCGTTCTTCGCATTGGCGGCGCATCGGTCGACCAGGTAATGTGGACGCCTGACGCTACGGGAACCCACTCTCAAGTCACGCCCGTGGAGATCAAGGCGCTGGCCGGCTTTCTGCAAGCGACCGGCTGGCTGTGCCTCTACGGGGTCAATTTCGCTACCTCCACTCCCGCCCAGGCTGCCGAAGAAGTAGCTTATGCGGTCTCGGTTCTCGGTTCCAATCTTCTCGGCATCGAAATCGGCAACGAGCCTGACGAGTACGGTATACCGGGTAATTTCTTTGCCGCTAACTGGACCTTCGAGGACTATCTTGCCCGCTGGAATCTGTTTCGCTCCGCGATCCTCCAGTCTGCGCCCCATGTATCAATCACCGGCCCAGCAACAGGCGGAGGGAACCACCTCACCACCTGGACCTTGCCTTTCGGCCAGGCAGTTACGGCAACCGAGATCACATTGCTCACCCAGCACTACTATCGCGACTACTACGCCAGCGGAGGGAGCCCGACTGCCGCTTTCCTGCTCAGCCCCGACAGCCAACTCACCGGCGAGCTGGCACTACTGAACGCGGGGGCCCAGCAGCTGGGCATTCCCTATCGGATAAGCGAATGCAACTCCTTTGACAACGGCGGCGTTCCCGGCGTCAGCAACAGTTACGCTTCCTCCCTGTGGGTGATTGATTTTCTTTTTGATGTGGCTTTGGGCGGCGGGACCGGAGTCAACATGCATGGGGGCGGCCGCTCGCCCGGCTATACTCCGATCGCCGATGACGACGGCGGGGTGGTCGAAGTCCGGCCGGAATACTACGGTCTGCTGCTTTTTACCCTCGCTGGTCGCGGCACGTTGCTCGAAACACAGCTCTCGGCCGGGACGGTCGACGCCACGGCTTATGCCGTGAGGACGGTGACCGGAGGCCTGAACCTTGTTGTGGTGAACAAAGACACTCAGCAGAATCTGATCCTCACCATAGCCACTAACCAGAACATCCAGTTAGCTACGCTGCAAACGATGACGGGAGCAAGTCTGGCGGCGACTTCCGGAGTTACCATCCAAGGCGCCACAGTGAACTCGGACGGTAGTTTCTTCCCCGCCAGTCCCGGCACGCTGACGCCGGCGGGTACGCAGACGACTTGCTTCATCCCCGCACTGACCGCGGCACTGATCAGCATCACCTGATCCGGCTGGAGGACCCTGGCCGAAGGTGTTGCATGAAGTTGTCGTGTCTTTTTGGGACTTCAACGTTGTGTTCTTTGGAAAATTTTCTGGACACTCCGAGCCACCTCTCCTAGATTTGTCTGTAAAGAGTTCTCCATCTTGCTGCAATGGCATGAAGCGCCAGCGACGCGGGGTTTTCATCCTGGACGCTGCATTGCCGCCTTTAAAATCTTGCTGGCCATCTCCACGCGCCTGAAAGCACAGTATGCAAAATCGCATCTCTCACAACGCTCTTTCCACTGTCAGCGTGCCATCGGCCTCACTGTCAGACCCCGCCGGAGGTGGTTACGAGCAACGGTCTGCAGCAAAGCAGCCGAGCCCAACCAAGCACATCCTGTTGATGACCGCGACTATCACGCCTCATAATGCGCGGAACCTTGCGCGCACTGATCCCGTTGCGCGGTTGCAGGATTACAACCAGGCGCTCGGCTTCTACCTTGGTTTGATAGATCGTCCGCTACACGGAATCGTCTTCGTGGAAAATTCCAACAGCGATGTAACTACTCTGCGACAGTTGGTTGCTTCCCGTGGGTTGACCGGGCGGGTTGAATTCCTGTGCAACTATGGGGTTCACCTTTATTCAGAAAAGGGCCGCGCCCACGGTGAGTTCAAGCTACTGGATTACGCCATGGCGGCCTCCACCATGGTGATCGATGCTGGGGTGAACCATGTGGTCTGGAAGATTACCGGTCGATATACAGTGAAAAATCTGGCCTCGATGATCGCCAGTGCGCCGCACGGATTTGACGCGTACGTGGACATGAAGGACCACCCCAGGCGCTGGATGGACATGCGCCTGATGGCCTGGACTTCGGCTGGATACGACCGCATTTTCCGCGGCGTTGCCGACGATCTCGACTCCAAGACACACGAGAAGCTTATGCGAGAGTACTTGCCGAAGCGGGCCCAGGGCGCGCGCCTGGTTCCGCGCTTCTGCAAGGAACCCTTCATCGATGGCGTCCGCGGCTGGGACAACAACAATTATTCCAGGGTCAGCGAACTTCTCAAGTGTTATGTGCGCAGCGTAGGGCGCGTGCTTGCTCCGTGGTATTGGATGTAATTCCTGCCCCGCAGGGGTCAGCCTGGAAGCGCTGGCGGTCGAACCTTTTGTAGATGCGCCGGGCGTTCACAATGGCTAGAGGCCCTTCATGGAGAAGAACAAAGTATGCAGAAGAATCGCGAAATCAAGAAAGACACCGCGGTTCTCGATATAGTACAAGTCGTACTCAAGCGCCTCATGGATGGTGAATTTGCGGTCGCCGCTGAGTTGCCACAAGCCGGTCAACCCCTGAGGAACGGAGAGTCTGCGACGCTCGAGCGGGGTATAGGTGTCTGTGATAAATGGCATCTCCGGACGAGGGCCGACCAGAGACATCTCTCCGGTCAAGACGTTCAGCAGCTGAGGGAGCTCATCCATACTGGTTCTTCTTAGAAATCTTCCCGCGGGGGTAATGCGCGTGTCGTTCGAGCTTTCGGGCGAGCGCCCGTATTTTGGTGTGTCTACATACATGCTGCGGAATTTGAGCATGACGAATCGTCTGCCCGACTGACCCGTCCGCTCCTGGCGAAAGAAGACCGGTCCGTGGGAAGTCGCTTTGACCATGACAGCGGCAACAAGCCACATCGGGAGTGTGAGCAGGATGAGCAGAGATGACAAGAGCAGGTCAAGGACCCGTTTGAAAAGAATGTAAGGCAGCGGGTCATCACCGTCGCCATCGAACGTCGTAACCATGAGACCGTCAATCATCCGCACCGAAGTGGAACGCTCGGCAAAGTTGGGGTGACCCGCGCCCACCAGAGAGACCCTGACTCCGGCTGCGGCCGCGAGAGCGAGAAGTTCGTGCATGCGCGGCTGAGAAACAGTTTGGGCCACGAAGATCTCTTGCACATCCAGAGAGCGCAGAAGAGATTGCGAGAGCGGCTCGGAAATGACAGGCACGTGGTGTTTCAGGTTGTAATCGTGGCTATAGATGACACGGCGGCTGTCAAAACCGCTTTCATCCAGAAAGCCAACGGGTATCTGGCCCAGGTGGGGAGAGTGCAGCAGGTAAGAGAAGAGGCGGCGCGTCTCGCGATTTGTGCCGCAGATGAGCACCCGGCGCTGGTGGGCCGCAAACGAACTCCAATCGCGAATGATTCTGCTGCTTGAGTACTTCTGCACGATCAGCAGGAGCGTGGAAAGCACCCAGAAGTAAGTCAGGAGCAAGCGCGGCATATCGGCCTTGGTGAAGTAATTGCCGACCGAGAGAAGTATTAAGCCGTAGACGGAAACCCTGAGGATGCGTGCGGTGTCTGCCACCTGGAGCAGGGTGGCGCGCTGGGTATAGAGGTGATGAGCCTGAGCGAGAATAACGAACGCCAACCCGTACTTGAGCGAAAGCTCTGCCCACAGCAGCCATGCGCCGCGTCCGTCTAACGGCCTATGCAGCTCATAGAGCAAGATGCCTGCGATGCACGCGATAGTGATGCAACAGCAATCCAGCAGAGCGGGGATCGCCGCCCCCATGGCTCCGCGCAAAATCATGAAGGGCCGCTTGAGGACTGAGGGAGGACGTAACCCCATGTGCTCTGCAGAGGGTAGAGGAAAGTCGGTCGCCATGAACTGCCGCCTGTGGTTTTAGTAGACTTCGATCAACTGCCTGCCGCACGTGAGTCCGCAGTTTTCTGCCTCTGCGGTCACGAGGACCCGAACGGAGAAGATTCTTCGCGCTGGCGACTAAACGACAACAGGGCAGCCGTTGGCGGGCAGTAACAGCTATTCCCGCTTGAGTTAGCCTGACTGGTAGAGATGATTCGACTTCTGATGTTGGAGTTATCCAATTGTTTTTACTAGTTTGTACTTAGACCTTCACTGGTCGAACGCACAAGTTAGTCATGCGCCGGAAACGTACCATAGCAACGCACGATTACTTGGTGATGATCCAAGCCAAACGGTGACAGAATGCGCGGTGGAAATCAACTTTAGTTTGATAGAAGTAAGACGCCGGTGAGGAATAATGTCCGGATCTGGAGCACAGCCGTCGCGTTAGGATGCACCTTGATTACCACGCGCAGTCATGGCGGCATTTTTTGTCGGATCGAGGTGATGGGCTTATCCGGAAAATCCTACTTACGCGACGTTTGATCCGGGATGCGCTAGGAGTTGGTCTGGGATGCTTATCCTTCAGGTGCATGGTCAACCGGGGATGAATGCCGTTCGCGCGGAATCGATTTTCGGCCGATGCAGGTTTATATCCGGATACGAAGAAGGGCTCGATGCGCGATCTGATGCGAAGCCGGCTGGCCAAGAACGCCAGCTGGATGTTTCTCGGCCAAGGCCTCAACTTCGCGATGCAGGCATGTTACTTCATCTTGCTTGCCCGCTTGCTCGGCGCCAACCAATATGGAATCCTTGTGGGCGCCACGGCCGCGGTTGCGCTGCTGAGCCAGTACAGCATGCTCGGCTCAGGGTTGGTTATGCTCCGCCAGGTGAGCCGCCATAGAAGCGAATTCCCGCAATATTGGGGCAACGTGCTCATCACCATTCTGAGCGTTGGTTTCCTTGTGATTCTGGCCTTGGCCTGCTTCGGCAAGTGGATGGTCGGCCCGGCGAGCGCATCGATCATTGTTCTCGTCGCCGTGGGCGAGTGCACCTGCGCGCGCATCGCCGAGGGTGGCGGCCAGGCTTTCCAGGCCTTTGAACAGTTCAAGTATATGGCCGTGCTCACCTCGCTCACAAACCTCACGCGCCTGGCGACCGCTGCCGGCATGGTGCTCGTTCTGCACCATGCGACCGTACGCCAATGGGCGATGGCTTCGCTCTTCGTCTCTTGCCTCTCTGGCGCGATGGCTCTGTTCCTGGTGACCACTCGCCTCGGCTGGCCCAAGGCCGACTTTCGCCTGCTTCGGGAGCGAGCTTTGGAGGGCCTTGGTTTCTCCGTCGCCGCCAGCACCACTTCGGTTTACAACGACATCGATAAGACCATGCTCAGCCGCTACGGCATGCTTGCTGCGGACGGGACTTACAGCATGGCTTATCGGGTCATCGACATCAGCTGCACTCCTATCCGCGCGCTGCAGTCGGCCGCTTTCCCGCGCTTTTGCCAGATGGGCAGGGACGGCGCACGGGGCTCGATTGCGTTCACGCGCAAACTGCTGGGCAAGACCTTGCCCTTTGGCCTGCTGGCGGCTGCCGTCATGTTTCTGGCCGCTCCCATTATTCCCCACGTGGTTGGCCCGAGCTTTGCCAATAGCGTCTCCGCGCTGCAATGGCTGTGCCTGCTGCCGGTGTTCCGCAGCCTCCACCTGGGGGCCGGCGACACGCTTACCGGCGCCGGATACCAGCGTTACCGCACCGCCTCGCAGCTCAGCGCGGCCGCGCTCAACTTCGGCCTCAACCTCTGGCTTATCCCCGCTTACTCATGGCACGGAGCCGCCTGGTCAAGTCTGATGACGGATGGCAGCCTGGCCGCGAGCAACTGGATCCTTCTCGGCCTGCTGATTCGGCGCGAGAACCACCCCTTCCTCGAGCCACAGGTCGCCGCGATCTAAACCACCAGAAAACGCCGATCAGTATGATATGGGGATGTTCCCTGGATGCTTTCCAGGAGAGGTTGCATGGTATGCGCACGTGCTTGATCATGGCGGCACTTTTATTTGGTTTTTTTGCACATGGGGGTGCCCACGGGCAGACGGTACAACAGAAGGCGGCTACGAAGACTCTGGCGCGCAAGGCGCAAGCCGATTGCGATGCTCAAACCGCGAGGGTTGGCAGGACCTTCACCGCTGTGGTGAAAGAAACCCGGGTTTATTCCGTTTTCTATTCGCCCAGATATACAAAATGCCTGGCAGCCGTCTACCTCCCCCTGAACAAGGACCTGATTGCGGCCAGCGTTATCAACCTGGATAGTGCCGCAGGAACGCAGCATATCGTTTGGGAAAACCTGTTTGCGAAGCCGTTTGACGCGATCTCCGAACTCGATCGGCAGATCGATAAGCTGAGCAAATGAAACGGGAGCCGGCGGCGTGTTTCCGCTGAGACGATTCGGCGTAATTGCGATTCAGGCCAGCTGCTTGGCGGCGCTGGTTTTGGGTATCGCCTGGAACCTGCGCTTTGCCGTGGCTGACCTTTTGGCACGCCGGAATCAGGCGAACAGTACCCGGTTGGCCATGCGATGGATGCCCGGGAATGGCGGGTATCCGGCGCAACTGGCCGATGAGGTCTATGCTCTCGATCCGGTATCGGCGAAATCGCTGCTGCAGAGGGCGGTGCAACTCAATCGCTACGATGCGGCCAGCTGGATTCAGCTGGGACTTTTATCCGAGGCTGGAGAGGATCTGCCGGGGGCCGAAAAGGCTCTCTTGCAAGCGGCGAGCGTGGATGCCACCTTTCTTCCCAGCTGGTCGCTGGCCAATTATTATTTTCGCCGGGAGAACACTCCCCGTTTCTGGTACTGGGCGCAAAAGGCCGCACAGATGGATCCGGACGATGCTGCACCTTTATTCCGCCTGGCCTGGTACGTAAGCCCAAATGCCGCGGAGATTGACAGCCGCCTGCAAATCAAGCGACCGCAGGTCGCAGTCCAATTCGTAAATTTTCTCATGGCTCAGGGCGATCCAACGGCGGCGACGGAGGCTGCATCGCGTTTGCTCGCGGCAAACACTGAGGGCAACACGCAAACCCTTCTGGAGGTATGCGATTGGCTGATCGCTAACAATCATCCTGACCTAGCGTTACCACTGTGGAACGGGCTTGCGTCACGGGGTCAGATAGCTTATGCCCCAGTCGGGGTGAACTCCACGGAAGCGGTCACTAACGGCGGATTTGCCAAATCGCCCATTTCCCGAGGCTTCGACTGGCACCTTAGGACAGTCGAAGGCGTGAGTTCCTTTTTGAACGTCAGCCCGAATGCGCTTGGCTTCGAATTTTCTGGCGACGAACCGGACAGTTTTCTGATCATGGACCAGACCGCGCCGGTCGAAGGAAGAAGAAAATATGTCCTGGCCGTAAACTACGGGACAAGCGGCATTGTTCCGGACAGCGGGCTGGCATGGTCGGTGACGGACGATCGATCGGGCGCCGTGCTGGCCAGGACGGGGAGTCTTTCGTCAGAGCAAGGAAGAGAAGCGTACACCTGCTTTGCCGCCCCGGATGGAGCCGCATTCGTGCGTCTATCGCTTCTTTACCAGCGGCAGCCGGGCACGGTGCGGATAGAGGGAAAGCTTGCGCTTAAAGGAGTCAGACTCACCGGCGCCACGGCGGAGGATTGCCCGGGGGAGAAAATCTCCACTTTCGGGGCTGATTCTCCGGCGCTCTGAGACTACACTCAAGAAACAGTGAATGGAGGGTGGTCGTTTACCTGGCAGAGACAAGAGATGACATTCGCGACCATGAGGCGTATAACTGCGCCAACCGGTACAGGCAACTTGCCAGCGGCCTGCCCAAGACTGGATTAGACGTTCTTCCGCATCCGTCATGACGCAGCTCAAAATTGCCGTAAGCCAATTTGCGTTTCCGCAAGCGTTCGATTCCCCACCCCACTGGGGTCGCGCTGCGGCCCGCATTGGCGCGTGCTTGATCGGTTTGAGCTGGCTAGCACTAACGGGGACCGTTTACGCCCACGCACAGCAGGCGGAACGAGCCGTTTCCACAGCGCCGAACCTCGATTACGCCTACTCCAATTTGCCCACCCAGCCAGTGGGCCCCGACGATCTGCTGGCGCTCTCCGTCTACGATTCGCCGGAACTAACCCGCACGGTGCGTGTGGATGCCGATGGCAATATCCGCTTGCCTATGCTCAAGCAGCCGATCCAGGTGCGGGGTATGGTTCCGTCCCAGCTAGAGGCGGCGATCGCCGAATCGTTGACCAAGGGTAATGTGCTGGTGGACCCCATCGTAACCGTGACCATCGTCGAGTATCAGAGCCGGCCGGTCAACGTAGTGGGGGCGGTGAAGAATCCCCTGGTCTTTCAGGCTACCCGGCCCATTCCGCTGCTGGATGCGATCGCGCGGGCGGGGGGGATGAGAGAAGATGCCGGCTCCGATATTGTGGTCAGCAAGGAAGTGGTGCGGGACGGGAAGCCGGCCCGGATCACGCAGACCATACCGGTGCGGAAACTTATCGACAATGCCGATCCCGCGCTCAACGTGCTGCTGCATGGCGGCGAGGAAGTGCTGGTTCCCGAGGCGCTCAAAATCTACGTGGTGGGCAACGTTAAGAAACCCGGAGCGTACCCGGTAAAAAATGACGAAGAGACCACGATTCTGCAGCTGCTGGCTCTCTCAGAAGGCCTGACCCCCTACTCCGCCAAGGTGGCCTATGTGTATCGCCGGTCACCCGGCGGCAGCAAGACGGAAGTGCCCGTCCCGCTGGCGAAAATCATGAAGCGCCAATCACCCGACGTGCCCCTGCAGGCGAACGACATACTCTACATTCCGGACAACAACGGAAAACGGCTCACGGCAGAAACCCTGGACCGGATCGCAGGGTTAGGGACGGCAACCGCTACCGACTACATTATCTGGCACTGAGATCGGCAATATGCGTAAAGAAGAGATCGCGATCCCAAACGAGAGAGTCGATGAGAGCGCAAATGGGTTCGAGCGCAGGCCGGTCTCGCCACGTATTGTTCTTCCCGCGATCGAAAAAGAGGCGCCGCTCAATGGGCCTTCGCTTTCTCAATATCTATGGATCGTTAAGCGCCATCGTGGGAAGCTGGCCGCATTCATAGCTTTTTCCGTGATTGCCACAGTCATTGTTTCCAAGCGATTGACCCCGCTGTATGAGTCCATCGCGGTGATTGATATCGACCGTCAGACTCCAGCCGCGGTTCTGGGGGCCGAGAGTACGACGGCGGTCAACTCGGTGGATGTGGAGAACTATCTCACGACACAGGAGCAAATTGTGCAATCGGACGCCGTTCTGCGTCCGGTAGTGGAGAAATACCATCTCATGAGCCCGGCTTTGCGCAAGCTGGCGAACGATAAGCTACTCTCCTCGCGGCTCAAGGACGCGCCGATCAAATTGCCCGCCTTGAAGGTCACGCGCCCGCTGCATACCTTTCTACTTCTGATCAGTTACCGGTCGCCCGATCCGCAGCTCTCTGCAGACGTAGTCAACGAAATTGCCCGCAGCTACATACGCCATACGTACGACATTCGCTACCAGGCAGCTTCGCAGATGACGGGCTATATGGAAAAGCAGCTGGAAGAGCTGAAGGCCCAGATGGAGAGGTCCGCGGCGGCGCTGGCCAACCTCGAGAAGGATCTCGATGTGATCAATCCCGAGGAAAAAACCAACGTGTTTTCCGCCCGGCTGCTGCACCTGGATAACGACCTCACGGCGGCTGAGGTGGACCGAGCGAGTAAGGAAGCTGCGTACAACGCGGTGAAAGGCGGCTCGTTGCCGGCAGCAGAAGCTTCCGATCAGGGGGAGCAGTTGCGCGCCCTGGAGGCTAAGCTGAACGAGTCGACAGAGAAGTTCGCGGAGATCCAGACGCAGTTTGGCTCGTCGCATCCCGTCTACAAAAAGGCGGCCAGCCAGGTGAGCGAATTGCAGTGGGAGGTCGACGTTTTGCGGCGGCGAATCGTGCAAAGGGTGGGCATCGACTACCAGCAGGCGGTGAATCGGGAAAGCCTTTTGCGCCAGGACATGACCCAAGCCAAGGCTGAGTTCGACCAGATGAATGCGCGGTCCTTTGAATACAAGGCCCTCAAGCAGGAAGCGGATACCGATAAGGCGCTTTACGAGGAGCTGATCCGCAAGATTCGCGAGGCCGGTATTAACGCCAGCTTTGAAAGCAGTTCCATCCGGTTAGCGGATGTCGCGCGTCCCGCGCTCTATCCGTCATTTCCCAAGACGCTCCTTAACACGTTGATAGCGTTATTCGGTTCCACGATCATCGGCCTGAGCATCATCTTTCTCATGGATGCCCTGGATACGACGGTCGTGGACAGCGAGCATCTGCAGCGTGAACTGCGCATTCCTCTGCTCCCGTCGCTTCCCGTGGGTAAATTCGCGGTGGGAACCTTGCCCATGCAGGAGCTGCCTGGGGACCCCGGTGCAAGGTTCAACGGAATCTTGGCAAAGGAGACACTGGCGGCGCCTAACACCGCCTTCGACGAAGCCATTCGTACTTTGCGCAGCTCCATTCTGCTCTCGGCCGGCCTGGAGCACCACCCACGGAGCATCCTGGTAACCTCCGCATCGCCTGCCGAAGGAAAGTCGACGATCGCGCTCTATCTGGCCGCGGCTCATAGCCAGCAGCAACGCAGGACGCTCTTGATAGACGGCGACATGCGCCGCCCGGTCGTCAAGCTGGGAGTTTCCAATGATCGCGGTCTTTCCGATGTTGTCAATGGCACGATGCACTGGAAAGAAGCTGTCCAGACGCCCTACGCCTATCCGGATCTGGATGTTTTGTCGGCTGGGCCGTCATCGCGGCGGGTCGCAGACCGGATCGGGATTGTGCTGCGGTCTATTTTGGATGAGGCCGAGCGTGAGTATGACCTGGTGGTCATTGATTCGCCTCCATTGCTGGGCTTTGCGGAGCCCCTGGAGATTGCTGCGCTGGCGGACGGTGTACTTATCGTGGCCCGCGCAGGGCGTACCAACCGCAGTGCCGTGGCCAGCGTCGTGGAACAGCTAAAGCGTGTGCGCGCCAATATTATCGGCATCGTTCTCAACGGGGTCCGGGCTGAGATGGGCGCGCAGTATTACTATTACAGCCCGCGCTACTACAGTCACTACACGACTCACGATCGCTAGTGGCATGTGCCTGGGCTTCGATGAAAGTCTGAGAGAACGAAGGCCGGAACAGCGGTACCTTCGCTGCGCTGCGCTCCCAGCCAATAACACGGTCACCAGGGCAAAGCGATATCGATGGAAAAGACTAAGATGATTTATCTGTGTGTCTGGTCTGGAGAGACGAATCGGGCGCGCGATCTGGTGAGCAGCCGCTATCCCCGGCTCGACATCGTAGAATTCCCGCATCAAAGGCTGCGAATGAGCACGTTCAGGGAGCAGATTCGGTTGCTTCGCAGCTTTCGCGGCCGAGCCATTGTCTTCTATTTTCAATCCCTCGATGACTTCAAGCACAGGCAGATGCTCGAGTGTCTTCATTTCCTGCACAGATGCCAGGACACTGTATTGTGCGATAGGAGTGGCCGTTGGGTGTCGATTCGCAACACCGATCTCCTACGATCGGCTGCCAAAGTTCTGCTTAAGCTCTTGTTTGATATCAAGAGCCTGATTTTTTGGTGGGTTTATCTCCATTTATGGCGAAGAGGCGCTGTGGTTCCTGCCGACGTGAATAGCGATGAGCCAGAAATTGCATACCTCATTCCAAGTCCGGAGACCATGGGATCGAGTGGTGGGGCAATAAGCCACATTCGCGGTTTCCTATACGGTCTAAAGAGCAGCGGGAGAACCTGCCGTGTCTTCAGCGGTACCGGTTTGGCACAGGAAGCCTTCAAAAACGAAGTTGTAGCTCCACCGAGCCGTCCCTATTTTTTCTGGGAAGCCGCCATGCTTTCCTACAACTTCGTATTTGCTGATGGAGTGCAAAGGCGTCTTGGTTCTTCCACACCAGGAGCTATCTATCAGCGGCACTGCCGCTTTGCGATCGCTGGGGCGCTACTCTCGCGGCGTTTAAAAGTTCCATTGATTCTCGAATACAACGGTCCGCAGGGATGGATTGCAGACCATTGGGATCCCACTCATTTCAAGAGCCTGGTCAGGTTGTGCGAGGAGGTGACTCTGCGATCAGCGACCCGGATCATCGTGGTTTCCGAAGCGCTCCGGGCAGAATTGCTGCAGAGAGGGATTGCCGCAGGTCGCATTCGTGTCAATCCGAACGCGGTAGATGCGGATTTTTTCTATCCCGGACGAGGGAGGGCGCGAGGCCGAACAGAGCTTAATTTAGAACAGGAGGAGGTGCTGATTGGCTTCGTCGGCTCCTTCAGCCTATGGCACGGCATAGATATCCTGCAGGAGGCCATCGTAGGGCTGCTGAACAGTGGGGCGCCGTGCCGTCTGCGATTTGTTCTGGTAGGCGATGGCTTGCTCCTGGGGGAGATGCGGTCTGCGCTGGCAGCATACGAGAAGGCGGGCGACGTGATCTTTACCGGATCGGTGCCGAGAGAAAAGGTCGCCGAGTATTTGGATGCTGCGGATATTCTGGTTTCGCCGCATATTCCGATGCCGGACGGTAGCAGGTTCTTCGGCTCGCCGACAAAGATCTTCGAGTACATGGCGATGGGCAAGGGCATTATCGCCAGCCGTCTTGAGCAGCTCGCCGAAGTTTTAGAACATGATCGGACTGCGTGGCTGGTAACACCAGGTAGCGTGGCTGAGCTTGCTGAGGCGATTTTGCATCTTGCCCTGGACCCTGAGAAGCGTGAAGCGCTTGGCTCTGCCGCTCGGCGTGCAGCGGTCGAGCGCCATTCCTGGTCGCACAATGTAGCCTGCGCTCTTGACGATATTTCCTTGCAAAGGCCGCAACTCGAAAGCCTTGAGCAAGGAGTTTCATGAGCCTGCGGAAGCTCGCGAGTGCCTTAGACCAGGATCCTCTCCCGATCCTGATGGGGGAAGCCGCTTGGCGTGGTGTCCGGGCGACGCGTAAGCGGCGCTTGCAACTAATGGGACCGGGAGCCTGCAGGGTAAGCTTTCATCCCATCGGGTATTACGAATCGCAGACACAGTTTGGTTGTGATCGCTCCCGCGCGGCCATTCTTGCTTATGCCGAAACAATCCTGCGGGGAGAGTATCCGCTAATGGGCTACGGAAGCCCGCGTCTTGGAGTTGAACCTGACTGGCATTGCGATTGGGTTTCGGGAAAGCACTGGCCGCTTGAGGCTTCCGAAAAGATAAAGATCGTTCGCCATGACGGATCGGACGTGAAGGCACCGTGGGAACTCTCCCGCCTGCAGTTCGGCCTGGTCCTGGCGAAAGCGTGGGCGCTGACCGGCCAAGCAAAATACCGTGAGTCTCTCAGATCTTTGCTGACGCAATGGATCGAGAAAAACCCGCTCGGCAAGGGTGTGAATTGGACCATCGCGATGGAAGCGGCGCTGCGCGGGATAAGCCTCTGTCTCACTATGGAGCTATTATGGCCGTTTACCACCGAAGAAAGGCCATGGCTCGATCAAATGACCGCTTCGCTCTGGGAGCATCTTCGTTTTATCGAAGCTCATAGCGAGTATTCTTTCCGTTTGCGCAGCAATCATTACCTGAGCAACATGGTTGGCTTGACCACCCTGTCTGCATATCTTCGCGGCCCCGGCCAGCAGGGGCGGCTGAGAAAATACGCCCGCGCCGTTCAGCGCGAGGTTTTGCTGCAGACCTACGCGGACGGAGGCGATGGAGAGGCTTCGACCGGCTATCACGTTCTTGTGGCACAGATGGGCCTGCATTCCTTCATGGTGCAGCAACGAAGCGGAGGCACGATCGCACCGGCATTCGAGGCTCGCTTGCGCAGGATGTTCGCGTGGATCGCAACCTTGGCGGATGACGCGGGAAAGTTGCCGCACCTTGGAGACTGTGACAATGGGAGGATCGAACTGCTGCCCGAAGATATAGCGCAGGCGACGCGGCCAGCCTTCCAGCAGCACTCGCTGCGAACTGGATCTCTCTATGCCCTCGCATCCCATCTGCTGCAATTGCCGGCTGGTGCGGGCGAAGAGGCACAGAAGCCAATCTCGTTGCTGCGTGAATCCGGGCTTGCCGTGCTCCGTGCGGGGGATGCGTCGGTGGTGTTTTCCGCGATGCCGAATGGACTTGGAGGAAAGGGCAGCCATACCCATTGCGACAAATTGTCCGTTGTCTTGCGCCTCGGAGTAAACGAGGTTTTCTGCGATAGCGGCAGCCGGTGCTACACCCGTTCGGCGGACCGGCGAAATCTTGATCGCTCCACGCAGGCGCACAATACGCTGGCGATCGATGGGGCGGATCAAAACACGATTCCCAGCGATCCTCAAATGCTCTTCCAATGCGGCAACGAAGCGGCGGTGTCAGACATCACGATCACGCAAGGCTATGAGATCTCGGCGCGGGCGTCGCATGAGGGCTATGCGCGCTTGGGCATTCGGCACCAGAGAACGGTGCAACTGAGCGAGCAGTGGCTGCTGCTCACCGATGAGGTGAGCGGGGCCGCCCGGCACTCGCTGGATCTGCGCTTTGTGCTCGGCCCCGAGTGGCGCGCCTCTTCTGAGGTGAGCAGTGGCGAGACCGTCAGCTGTGTAATCGCTGGGCCGCGCCGGTTGACACTGGTGTGTGAGACGGAGAGCGGGCTGGCGCTGAGCATCCTACCTGCGGAGATCTCGCGAGAATACGGCGCCGGGCTACCCGCGAGCTGTATCCTAATCCACACAACAGCTCGTTTGCCAGCAAAACTGCGGACGAGAGTGCAATGGGACTGAGAGCATGAGCGATCGACTCGAAGGAGAAAGCATCGTTTGCTTCGCGGGCGAGGACTGGTGGTACCACCACCCTCACTCCAAGAATCATCTGCTCAAGCGCTATGCGCGGGGCAACAAGGTGCTCTTCGTCAACTCCATCAGCATGGGGCTGCCCTCGATGGCGAACCCCGATTTCTTCCTCAAGATCAGGCGGAAGCTCAAGAGCTACACGCGTTGGTTGCGCAAGGTTCCCGAAGGCCTGTGGGTGATGACGCCGGTCAACCTGCCGCTCTATGGATGGAGAGCCGGGCGCTGGCTCAACCGGGTTCTGCTGGTGGGGCAACTGCGCCTGGTGATGTTGCTGCTGCGCATCTCGCGGCCGATTCTCTGGGTGGCCATCCCTACAGCAGCCGAGATGGCGGGGCGTCTGGGTGAGAAGCTGCTTCTCTACCAGGTGTCGGATAAATACGATGCGAACGAGGACAGCGCTTTATCGGCGCAAGTCATCCGCGAATACGACCGTCAATTAAAAGACGCCGCCGATGTGGTGTTGTACTCGGGGCGCAAACTATTTCAAGAAGCGACGGAGAACCATCGTTTTTTTCTCGAGCAGGCAGTGGATTTTGCACATTTCTCCGATCTGAATGTCGAACCTGCCGCGGAGCTCGATGGCATCCCGCGTCCGATTCTGGGATACTTTGGCGCCATGGATTATGTGATGGACACCGAGCTGATCGCCGAGGTGGCGCGGCTGCGCCCCGGCTGGCATTGGGTGCTGCTGGGCTTGAAATCGAACCTGGTGCGGATCTCGGCTCCTAATATTCATTTCCTCGGCTCGAAACCCTACCGTGACTTGCCCCATTACATTCGACAGTTCGACGTGTGCGTTCTGCCCTGGCGAGAGAGCAACATGTTCACCAGCTACGGGAGCGCGATCAAGGTACGCGAATATCTGGCGACAGGAAAGCCGGTGGTAATGGCGCCGCTTTACGAATATCTCGAAACCCCCGGCCTGCGTTTTTACCGCGGTACACATGAGTTCATCGCGCAGGTCGAAGCTGCGCTGCGGGAGAACTCTCCGGCGTTTGCGGCGCAACGACAGGCAGTGGTGAAAGACGGCACTTGGGATGAAAGAGCGGGTCAGCTTGCGGGACTCATCCATTCCCTGCTGCGCGGCCAGCGATACTCGCATCCCTCCGCGGAGCTACATCCCGTTGTGGAAGGGCATTGAATGCTCGCTTTGCTGGAAGATATGAAATCCGGGCAGGTTGCTACGCATGAGGTGCCCGCTCCGGAGCTTCGGGAAGGAGGCATCCTCGTGCGTACGGCTTTTTCCGCGATTAGTTCCGGGACGGAAAAAGCTTCCGTGGAGGCCGGCCGGAAATCTCTGTTTGGGAAGGCGCTGGCTCGTCCTGACCTGGTGAAGCAGGTGCTCGAATATGCGCGATCGAATGGCGTGAAAGCCGCTCATCAGAAAGTGCAGGCTCGCCTGGAGACGCTCTCCGCCCTGGGCTACTCCTGCTCCGGCTTTGTGCTCGAGGCAGCTGAGGGAGTGAACGGATTTCTACCTGGCGACCGGGTCGCTTGCGCCGGCGGGGGCTACGCCAGTCACAGCGAGATCAATTTTGTGCCTGCAAACCTCGCTGTTCGCGTTCCAGATAATGTCGAGCTGGAGGCTGCGTCCTTGACGACCATTGGGGCGATCGCGGTGCAGGGCGTACGCCAGGCGAACGTTACCTTAGGAGAGACGGTGGCCGTGATTGGCGTCGGGCTGGTAGGCGTTTTGGCAATTCAGGTCTTGCGCGCCGCCGGCTGCAGGGTGGTGGCCATCGATCTTTCCAGCGATCGTGCCGCGAAAGCTGTATCGCTCGGCGCGCACCTCGGGCTGTGCACTGGCGATCCGGGACTGGAAAGTGCCATTGCGAACTTCTCGCGCTACGGGGTGGATGCGGCGCTGATTACCGCCGCCACCAAATCGTCCGAACCGTTGGAATTGGCGGCGAAGCTCTTGCGGGACCGCGGCCGCATTTCCATTATTGGTGATGTCGGAATGGGTGTATCTCGAGCGACTATGTACAGAAAAGAGATCTCGCTCGCCATGTCTCGTTCTTACGGTCCGGGCCGCTACGATCCTCACTATGAAGAAGGGGGGCAGGATTATCCGATCGGTTATGTTCGCTGGACGGAGAAGCGGAATATGGAGGCATTCCTGGATCTCTTATCCTCTGGCGCGCTTCAGATAAAGCCGTTGCTCGCGCATCATTTTCCGGTCGAAGAAGGAGGCAAGGCATTTGCCGCCGTAGAAGCCGGCGCCTACACCGGGATCATCGATTACCACGCGCCCGGCGATGTACGGCCTTTCGTTAAGCCGCCTTCGCCGGCGCACACCGTGCAACCGCGGCCGAAAAGCAAATTGCGTGTGGGATGCATCGGTGCGGGAGGGTTCGCACGTGGGGTGATCTTTCCCCTTCTCCGCTCCGCAGCCGGGGTGGGGCTGGAATCTGTTGCCACCAGCACGGGCGCGGAAGCGGCATCGGCGCGTACTGGATTTGGTTTCACCATCGCTGAATCTCCCTCCGAACTGCTCGCCAACCCCAATCTGGACGCGGTCTTCGTCCTTACCCGGCACAACAGCCATGCCACCTATGTAGAACGCGCCCTGGAGCGAGGAAAATGTGTCTTTGTCGAGAAGCCGCTGGCCATCAACCGCGAGCAGCTTGAGATGGTGCAAACGGCATACGCAAAGGCCCTAACGGAGAACCGATCGCCTTTTCTCATGGTGGGTTTTAATCGCCGCTTCTCCCCCCTTACGGAAGGATTGAAGAACTTCTTCGCCGCCCGGGCTGAGCCCATGCTCGTACACATCCGCTGCAACGCTGGGTTCATTCCGCGAAGCAATTGGATTCAGACCCCGGAGAATGGCGGCAGGATCGTTGGCGAGTTGTGTCATTTCGTCGATTGGGCGCGAGCGGTCGTGGACTGCCCTATACAAACAATCTCTGCCGCGGCCCTGCCGGACGCGGGACGCTACAGCCGTGACAATGTCACGGCCATCATCGGGTTCAAAGACGGATCTGTGGCGAATTTGCTTTACGCTGCAAATGGGAATCGGGCCGTTGCGAAGGAATATTTCGAGGTATTCTGCGGGGGCGGGATCGCGCGCATTGATGATTTCAAGACGCTTTCCCTCTCCCGGAATGGCAAGACTGAGACATTGAAAAGTAAACAAGACAAGGGCCATCGCCGCGAAGTGGAGCTGACCATCGAAGTCATGAAGCGGGGCGGGCCCGCTCCGATTCCCTTCTCAGAATTGGTCGAGGTGACCGAGGCAACCTTCGCGGTCGAGGAAGCGATCAGGAAGCACAGGCCGATATCTTTGGATTCGCAAGCAGCTTATTCTCCGACCCAAGCCTAAGGGCGCGCTTCCCTCCCGCGCAATAAACCGCAGGGGAAACTAACTCGTTCTCGACCCAAGTATGGTGTCCACCACCTCGTTCAGTATCCTGGACATCACATAATAGCGTTTGCCGTGGGAAATATCGTTGTACTCGTAAGCAAACCCCTCGGACGTAAGGGCTTCGAGCGCTTTGCGATATAGGCGTGCATCACAGTCAAAGAGCATCGTCTTCAACGCCCGCACGTTGGTGTTTTCACCGGAAGGAATGACCGCGCGGAGGACAATCCTGGAGCCGGTGTCGATCCCGCCATCAATAAAAAAAACTGTAGTTCCTACCGGGTCTCCCCGCAATACCGACCACTGCGCTACCGATCGGCCTCGATACCCGGGAAGAATTCCAATGTGCGCATTAAGAATGCCTAGTTGGAAGGCCGCAATGGTGGCCTCGCGATAAATCACGTTCGCCGCGTGCAGGCCAACATCGCATTGCAGCGCTCTCAGGCGCTCGACGGTTGTAGGGTCGTCGAGCGGTTGATTGAGGATCACAAGCTTGCCGGAGTGCGCATAGGCCCACAGCTTCGTAATGTATGTCTGCCAGCGAAATGATTTCAGCGCGAGACCACATTCCCGCAGCCATCGAATCAACGGCGATCTCATCTCCAGGTTGCAGCAGACGATGGAAACGTCCACTGAAGGAACACGCTCGACTTCGGTGGCGATTCGTATTCCCGCTGCCAGCGACGCCGCGATCACAGCAACGCGCATTTTTACCAATCCGGTGCACACAACAGCTGTGCGTAGAGGCACAGCCAGCCAGCCAGAAAGTGAGGTTTGCGACCCAAGCGAGCCAAGGACCGCTGAGGGAGCTCAAAAAAGTAGTTAAGCGCATCCAGAAAGCGCAAATCGCGCTTCGTCCCAGCGCAGACGGCGATCAGATTCAGCTTCAGCAGAACGTCATCGACATCGAATTCCGCTTCCGCCTCGAGCCTAGTGCGATCGGCGACCATTAACTGGCGTAGAAGTTCTTCTGCAATCTCCGCTTCACTCTCGAGGCCGATATTCAGGGGACAGCGATAGCGGACGCATAGAGCTTCCAGGCGATGCTTGCCCGAAAGCTTTTTAAAATTCGCGCAGGTGAAGACAGCCGGCACCCCCGCCGACGGCCGGCACGCAATATTCTCGCCCAAGCCGATCGAGATCAGCATTTCTGGGAGGCTCGCATCGCAATCTGTCCATTGCCGGAGAGAGAGCATTTGCCAATCGCGAAATCCATCCTTTCCCGACAGGTAGGCCGCCACATATGGGGCAGTTGAGCCCAGTTGCTTGAGACATTCGACGGTGAGGAGATGCCGCCAGGCCTTTCTCAGCTCAGCACGCCGTTGGAGAAGGGCTGTGCGCAGAATCTTCTGGTGGCGGTCAGGCCGTGCGCACTCTGAAACTCCCGTTTCTAAGTCCATTGGCGATCTCCGTCAAAGTGACCGTCTGCACATCGGCTGAATGAGCGACCTCGGCCACAAAGCGCTCAATATCGGAAAAGTCGCGCATGTCCTTGGTGTGATTCTCCAGGATGACAGCAACATGTTCGAGGCCCGACCCTGCGGCCCGCTCGCGAATGTTATCCATCATCCGGCGCATCATCGGGTAATTTAGATTACTCAAATCAGAAATGTAGGTCTCGCCTCGCAGATAGCGCCTCACGACTCTTCTGGCAAAACCAACGGCGCCGGAGTCTCCGCGATTGATCCAGTCTCCGGTGACTCCGCGGGAAAGTTCAGGCGGTACGCCACCGGCTTCATTGCCCGGCTTGATCTTGCGCCGCAATGCACCGTGGGCCTTCGCCACATCGCGCTGCAATAACGTCCCACGCGAGACGCGGAAGCTGTTGGTAGGGACGCAAACCATGGCTTCAGGGGTTCGGGATACCCGGCGTGCATCGTCCATCTGAGGGTAGTAGGGAGCAAACGCCTCTTCGCATTGCGTGTAATCGAGTTTGACTCGCGGCGTGTCATAGCGAATTCCGGCAACGATGCTCATATCGAAAACAAACCCGAGTTCGGCAAGGATTAGAAAGAGGGAATCGGAAGGCGCCGCACACCAGGATCCGGCGCGGAAAGAAACACAAGAGTAGGACGGATCGACTTTTCGCAGCAAGGCCTCCAGAAATTGCTTCCCGGAAAGCAGCAGCGCTCGTATCTGTTGGCTGGAGTGGTTGATAATTGACCAATCGCCTGGGAGATGCCACTTCCCTGGTCCTTCGTACTCCGCGCCCATCCATTGCGGATGCAGATGCAACTGAATATCGTGCCCATGTCGAAACGAATCTGTTACCAATTCTTCCCATTCATCGGCGATAACCTTCAACTCCGGGAAGCTTCCTTGCAGGTTCCGGTAAGTGAGCTGTTGCATCACTTCGACGTTGAACGATCCCCGAACGTCGAACTTCTGGTAAAGCTCCGTCAGGCGTCGCATGGGCTCAAATTGCAGCTCTCTGGGATCGCCACTACCATTGCCTCGAACTTCCCAGTCATCAACGAAAGCAAGGTGAATCGTCGGCCTCATGCGATGCCGCCTTTCGTGGCGAGTCGAGAAGAGCATAGCAACAGGACTAGAAAACCTGGTGCGGCTCAAGTTTAATCTGTGGTAAATGAAATCCTATTGCCAACTAGACAAAAAGGTGTCTTACCATAAAAGCAGGCGTGAACGCAAGCTCGGTTGCGCACTAACAACCCTGGGTGGAGAGGACTGTTAATGCCCTATCGTGATCCGGCGTGGATGCAGCTAGATGTTTGCGGCGCATTCCACCGATACTGCCCAGGAATGGCTCATTGGGCAATTTCGACCGTCCACTTCGCGTATTCTCCTTGGAGTGGGAAAGGATGGCTCCAGCCCATTCACGACCTGCATTTCTCGCGGCGGATGGTTCCAATGAGCAAGCTGGCGCTTATTTGCTATGGATTCGTTTAGAAACTACAGCGTAGACCCGGTTTTAGGGCCAACGAGCGCTTCGCGCAGAGTTTACTGGAGCCTCGTCCTACTATCTTTTGTTCCGCTTGTGAGCAAGGTTCCCGAAGGCCTGTGGGTGATGACGCCGGTCAACCTGCCGCTCTATGGATGGAGAGCCGGGCGCTGGCTCAACCGGGTTCTGCCGGTGGGGCAACTGCGCCTGGTGATGTTGCTGCTGCGCGCCCGGCCTAAAACCTGCCGCGCCCACCTCCAGCACAAATCCGGAACGGGAGTATCCCAGCGCGGAGAGCGTCTCCAGGCGCGCCTGCACTTTCTGCCGGGCAGCTCTCACGCCATTCGATCGCGCGCACTCGACCACTTGCTTCACCAGATCGGGGCGAGCCATGGCGGCAGGATCATTGGCGAGTTGTGTCATTTTCTGGATTGGGCACGTACGGTTGTAGGTTGCCCCATGCATACGGTCACTGCCGCGGCCCTGCCGGATGCCGGGCGCTTCAACCGGGATAACCTTTCGTCCAGCATCTCCTTTCGGGACGGATCCCTGGCAAATCTGCTGTACCCCGCCAATGGGGACCGTGCCGTGGCCAAGGAATATTTCGAGGTATTCTGCGAAGGTAGTATCGCGCGTGTAGATGATTTCAAGACTCTCTCTCTGTCAAGCGACGGCAAGACGGAAACATTCAAAGGCGGCCGGGACAAAGGCCATCGCCGGGAGATGGAGCTGACGATCAAGGCAGTGGAGCAGGGAAAAGATGCCCGATCCCCTTTGCGGAGCTCATCGAGGTTACAGAGGCGACTTTCGCCGTTGAAGAAGCCATCAGGACGCAAAGAACGGTGTGCTTGGATGCTCGGGTGGCGGATTCCACCTTCGCCCACTGAAGCCAACGCTTATGGAATTGTTTAGAAACCAATCATGGGCACCAGATGTGGGACCGTCGGGCACGATGCGTGCGCTCTTCTGGTTGCTTGGCTTGGTGTCTCTCTTAGCAATTGCGATCTTGCTTCCCATGTCGCCTACGCCAGTGGGTATCGCTATCCTTGGCGGGTGGATCATGCTGATCTGGGTTGCGATCAGCTTCATACGCGGGCATTTCGATTATGTCGTTCTTGTTTGGGTGACCGTCTTCCCCTACTGCTACTACTTCTTTTCGTATCCGGCGGAACGAGCCATCTTTACCATTGACCGCGCATTCATATTGCTGCTGGCAATTGAGTTGTTTTTCCTCTCGCGGAGAACCGGCGCGGCGCCACTCACGCGCGACGTGCGTATTAGCGCATGTTTTTGGAGTCTTTATCTCCTGGTCTGCTTTCGTTCGCTTGCGGGCCATCCTGTCTTCGATGTATTGAGTTCTTATCGGCTCCTCCTGGATGGAATGTTAATGCCCGCGCTGCTAGGTCTGTATGCGATCAGGCTTTTTCCGATCACTCGCAATTTGACCAGGCTTCACGCTTGCTTTTGCGTCCTGATGCTGGGTATTGCTGTCGTTTGTGGGACTGAGCTGGTAAGCGGCAAGAACCTTCTTCCGTGGCCCGGAGCAGTCGAAACCTGGGTCAACACCAACGACGCCAAGATCCTTCGTGTAGATGGCCCTTTTGAAAACTCTAGCGTGCTGTCGGTCGTTGGAGTTTTGGGATTCTTTTTCATCATCTATTCCCGACGTCTTATCGGCGGCTCTCTGACGAGCACGCAGCAGTTGTTGCACGGTATAGGAGTCCTGGCTTCGTTAGCATCCGCACTCATGCCGATGAATAGAGGTTTGATCATCGCCGTTCTGGTATGTGCTTCGATAGACTACTTTGCAAAGGTCCCTTTAATCTCCCGCACCACGTGGACCTGCCTATTTATTGCGCTTTTATTTGTCGCTGTGGTCGCTAAGCTGTTCTACCCCGGTGTGTTTGAAGACCGGGTGACCCGGGGTGAGAATTTTTATCAGCGCATCGCACAAGACATGCAGACTTCAGAAGTCATCCGAGACCATCCTCTCATGGGCGTGGGTTTCAATCTTTACCCGGCAACCGTCACTGGAGATCCCAGGTATGCGGTTCAATGGAGAGGTCTTGAAGCCATGAATGTCCCGCATAATTCGCTTTTGTCCGTCCTGGCAGAAGAGGGAATTGTTGGTTTTTTACTATACGCTGGAGGCCAACTGTACTTCATTCGAGCGATGTGGAGGATGCGCAAGGTGAACAGGTTGGGATGGCAAGTGTTTTTGTACTGCATTCTGGTCTATATCGTTCTTGGGTTTGATGTAGGTATCGCGTATTACTCCGACCTCAATTTGTTCTACATGTTTGTGCTCGGGATTATCTTGCAAATTCAACTACGCATGCTTCCCCGAGTCGAATGCTAATGCCGTCTTCTCGGTTTAAGGCGATTCACCTCGTTCTTTCGATCGCCATCGCCTTCGGGGCCGGCGAATACCGTTGCCCCGCTCAGTCCGGGACGGGAAACAGTGGCGGCTCTGGCTCCTTGCAATTGCCGAAACTCTGTATGCCCGTAAGCTACCGCCTGATTCCCACGATTGTGCCCATTAAAACAAGGATCGGGATGCTAGGAGATCGCTACAGCGAAGTAAGTGAAGCACTACAGGGATGGAACGAAACAGGTGTACCGCTGGTGGGGAAGTTTAACGACCGATGGGAGGCTGTTCCATGTGGTGACGACACTGGCCTCTTCTATATCGTTCCACTGCTTGCACGGCAGACAGGCTGGAGCGCAGATCGATCGCTCGATGCTTTTCTCCTGGGGATGATCGCCGTTTCAGCAACCGCCGGGATGGCGGGTTTGTGGCTAACTGCTTCCGGGGTTTGGCCGCGAATACTTGCCGTTGTTCCGATTGCAGGCACTGCATACCTTTCCTATAAGATGGGCGATGTATACGTTGTTCAGGGCTCCGTTGTGCTGATATCGATTCCATGGCTTCTTTACGCTCTCAAGGCAGGTGTAAGGTCATGGCTGCGCTTTTTGATTATCTTTCTGTTGGGCATTGGTCTTGGCCTTGCCCAATGGATCAGAACGCAGTCTGGTTCTGCGGTACTGGTGTTCTTCGCAATTCTCGTATGTTTCAGCTCTCTCCGACGATCCATTAAGCTACTGCTCTCGGCTACCCTTTTAATCGGGATGAGCCTGCCGTTACTTTATGAGCAGTTTCCCCTACACGAGCGCGACAGATTTCTTGTCACGCACCGACCGGGCTATCAACCGTCTTTGAATCATCATGTGTTTTGGCATATGGCCTATTTGGGGTTGAGTTATTTGACAAATCCATATGTTCCCGCCTGGCGGGACTCTGTGGCAGTAGAGGTGGTGCAAGCTGCCGATCCGTCTGCAATCTATGGTGGAGAGGAATACGAAGCGATTCTGCGGTCGCGGGTAGAAGAACTCGTTCGGCGGGATCACCGATTTGTCTTTTATACCGTAGCTGCAAAATGCGGCGTGCTGGCATGCATGTTATTGCTGTCTATCAATATCGGGTTAGCGGCCGCCATTTCGCGCCCAAAACCGCGCGCTATGGAGTTGGCGTTCTGGGTGGCGATGGTATTTGCTGCATCGCCGGGAATCATCGCTATCCCCCTGCCTCAATATGTACTCGGCATGATAACGTTGGCCCTGCTTTACTGGTACTACAGCATAAGCTTTTACCTCGACCGTCACGCGGAGGAAAACCTTTCCGCCGTAGTACGCAGCAGTTTGATTGTCCCTGACCGGATCTGAGGTTGTGATAATTTAGGTACGATAGGATAGCGCGAGAGCAGTGATTCAGGAATGACTTGCCTCGCGGGATGGCGACCGTACAGACAGATCGCGTGAGCAGGTAATCTGCGATGAATTCGGCGTGTCGACTGAATTCGGGATCAGAAGCAGAATCGAGACCAGCTCCGCGTCTCCTTTCGATCGTAATACCCTTTTACAATGAGGAGGCGGCTGTTCCTCACCTGAGGAAGCGTTTGACTGAGCTGCTGCCCACTCTGCCGTGCCCTGCGGAATTAATTCTGGTGAATGATGGCAGTCAAGATGGCACACTGAGGAGCTTGCAGGACTGGGCAGCGTGCCAATCAAACATCGCATTGCTGTCGCTCTCGCGGAATTTCGGTCACCAAGCAGCTTCAACCGCCGGTCTGGACTGCGTCCACGGTGACGCCGCTGTGCTGATGGATGCCGACCTTCAGGATCCTCCAGAGGTTATTCTGCAAATGATCGCCGAATACCAGCGGGGATATGACGTTGTCTATGCGCAGCGCGAGGCCCGTTTGGGTGAGACCTTGGCAAAGCGCGCCGCCGCGTGGCTCTATTATCGCTTGATGCGTCTCAGCGGATGCCGGAACCTACCTCCAGACACGGGCGATTTCAGGTTGATCTCGGCTTCTTGCCTGCAGGCACTTCGATCGATGAGAGAGACTCACCGGTTCATTCGGGGAATGGTTGCGTGGGTGGGTTTCCCACAAACGGCAGTGCGCTTCAAACGGCCGCCGCGGGTGGCCGGTAAGACGAAGTACAGTCCGGGCCGTATGCTTTGGCTCGCGTGGACCGGCGCATTATCCTTTTCGCCGATGCCGCTGCGCGTCGTGTTTGGTTTGGGGATCATTGCGGCCTTGGCAGCTACCGGCATCGGCACTTACGCAGTCTGCAGCCTGCTTTTGCACCATTACGTGGTTCGTGGCTGGACTTCCATCATGTTTACTCTGTGCCTTGTCGGAAGCTTCAATTTGATCGGCATCGGAATGGTGGGCGAGTATGTTGCCAAAGTATTCGAGGAAGTCAAGGGGAGGCCTCTGTATATCATCGATCCGATCAGAAGCAGAAATCTGAAGATGCCCGAAGGGGTTAGCGCTCCAGTGTATGAAGACTCGAGAATGCCTTTCTGATTTGACAGGTTGGATGGAAAATCAAAACGCAGAGTTCGACCGGTTTGCTGACAGCTATGACGAGATATTGGCGGATCCGCTAAGAAGATGGTTCGCCCATTCGAACGAATTCTTTCATCGAAGAAAACTTGAGATTCTACGCTCTAGCTTGAGCGCCGCCGGTAAATCGCCAGGCAAGCTTGATTGGCTCGACTTGGGTTGCGGGAGAGGAGATCTGCTTCGAATGGGCAGGGCGGAATTTGCGTCAGCATCCGGCTGCGATGTGTCGCCAGCATCTTTGAAGTATTGCGCAGGCATGAGTGTCCGTCAGCAGAAGCAGGCGGACAGGATTCCATTTGATGCCCAGAGTTTTGATTTGGTCACTGCGGCCTGCGTTTATCATCATGTAGCGGTGTCAGAGAGACTGAGGTTGACGCGAAGCGTCCATAAGGTGCTCCGGCCCGGCGGGCTGTTCGCGGTATTTGAACACAACCCCTGGAACCCGGTGACCCGGGCTATCGTCAGGAGGTGCCCGATGGATGTGAACGCGACGCTTATGCGCTCTTCTGAATGCGCGGCGCTGCTGACACAAGCGGGTTTCATCCGAATCTCGCTAGACTACTTCCTCTTTCTACCCGAAGCCGCTGGAAGGAAGATGGCTGGGGTGGAGAATTGGCTGCGGTGGCTTCCTCTGGGCGGACAATATGCGGTATTGGGCGAAATTGCTGCATAAGGACATGCGCTTGAATGGACGCGGCAAAGGCAGGCAACCGGGAGTAATTCCATTGCGAAGCTCTCGGTCCGAGGAATAAAATCGGGTACGCATGTTTGTGAAGCTACAATCCGCCATTGCGCTATTCACTTGCGGTTGCCTTGTAAGCGTGGCAGCGTCGCCCTCGAGCATTGGCTTTGTGGTGACAAGCGGGCAGGTGCAGGTCGATGGGGCAGTCGTGCGCGGCAACTCGAACCTGTTTCAGGGGAATGTGGTACAGACTGGAAATGCGACCTCCGACCTGATGTTTCCCGGAGGCTCCAATCTGCTCCTCCAGCCGGGCTCAACGATCAAGGTATTCCGCGATTATGGTGTCTTGGAGCATGGAGCAGCAATGCAGCGGGGTCCCCATGCACTGCTTGCGGATGGGCTGAAGATATCTTCCTTATCGCCGCAAGGTGCAGTCTTTGTCGACGTGCAAGACAAGTCTCATCTCAAGGTAACTGCACAGAGTGGGGCTGCCGAGGTTCGTAATCCGGCGGGGGCCTTGGTGGCTCGATTGGAGCCGGGAAAGGCACTGAGCTTTGCTATCCAGGTTTCGCAGCAAAACCCGGCGCAGACTCCAACTCCCGCGGCTGGGGCGCAGGCCTCACCCCCAACAGGGGCGCAACTGACGCTGCATGGCGTTCTGCGTAAGGACCATCCAGGGCGTTATGGGCATTTTCTGCTGACCGACGTTGCGACGAGGGTTACTTACGAACTGCAAGGAGCGGATCTCGACGATCTGGTGGGAGCGTCGGTAGAGGTTACGGGCAGCACTTTCGATACAGCAGTTGCGGAGGGCGCTTCCAAGGTGATGTCGGTCTCTGATATTCACCAGATGCCGCTCAGCGAGATACGCGGAAATACTCCAACGGAGAACACTCCCGCAGCAGCCCCACCCATACCTTCGGGTGAAACCGTTCCTTCCAATGGTGCGGGACCAGAAGTCGGCGCCAATCCAGAAGCTAAAGCCCCCCCGGAGCCTGACAACACCCCCGCCCCCGCACCCCTACCCCCGAACAACGATAGAACGAAGATCATCGTGATCGTCGCCCTCGCAGCGGGAGCCGTTGTCGGGGTAGCTTTGGGCTTGGGTGGCGGTAAATCGTCGACCGTCAGCCCGGAATAGTTTGGGTTAGCCGTCAGTTGCGGGGGAATTCTTCATTTGCTGGGTAGCTGCTGCCATCGAAAGCATCAGAATCGGCCAGGCCCCAACTGCGGGCCGCGAAAACGGGTAGTCGAACGAGGCATGGATCAAGACGGCGAGCACGCCGATTCCCCAGATCGATCGAAACGCCGGCTTTAGCCCCCAAACTGCAAGAGAGAGCATGGCGAGCCCGACTGGCAAGCCCCCTTCCGCAGTCCACTGCAACCAATCGCAGTGGGCCTGATTGACGATGGCTCCGGGGTCAAATGTGGCGAAGGCGGGATACACTGCGGGCCAGGATCCCAGTCCCCAGCCAATCCAGGGCCGCGCAGCTATCATGTGCAGCGTAGAGAGGGCGAATTGAAGGCGACCGGCGGTCAAGGCCCCGGAAGAAAATCGCGCCGACGCTGTTTCAAATCCCACGATCAACGTCAGAAGGCCTGTAGCGCCAGCCAACGCCAAGGCCGCAAAGCGGATTCTGCGGCCAACCTTGGCTTTCTGCACACGGGACAGATGCAAAACGCCAAGAACCTCAGCGAAGCCGATCAAAAGGCCCCCGCGCGAAGCGCTGACTACCAAGGCCGTCAGCAGTACGGCTGAAATCCCCAGGAAGGTATAGGATTCCCCGGTTTCGCGGAACGCGAGGAAAAGAGCGATGGGGAGGACCGTTTCCATCAAAGCGGCGAAGTGAGTGTGATAGACAATCGGCCCCATTACGAAATCATGGTAGCCGGTCGGAAATAAACCAAACACCTTTCCGGGAGATAGATATGCTTGGAGAATCGCTTCTACCGCAACTGCGAAGCCAAACCACACAATACTCGCTCGCAGGAGTTTGGCCACGCACTCATTCTTCAGGGTAGATACACCTATGTAATAAACCGCGACCCAGGTCATCCACTGCAGCGTTGCGCGCTCGGTCGCGAAAGGGTTGATGGTAAAGCCGGTGATGAGTTGAAAGCATCCCCACAGAACGATGAAGCCCAAGGCGAACAATGGGAGGTATGTCCCACGCGCAGGCACTCTTCCGAGGACCAAGGTTACTCCTGCAAGAAGAAACGTAGATATCTCGAAGAGAGCGACAGGCCAATAGGCGGGAATCCACAGTGTGAGCGTCGCGAGACAAAGGACCAGCACAAATGAAAGCAGGAGCAGCGCGTCTCTTGTGCCGACCAAGATGCTGCGGGCAGGTTTCTCTGTCGTTATCATCAACCTAAGTCTTTTGGCCTTTGACCACGAAAAACCGGCCGAACCATGGAGCCAGCAACTCTAATGGCTTGCACTGATGTTTTTCTATGGAAATACCGGAACCGAACAGTTGCCGGAGTTCCCGTCCTGTATAGAGATCGATTTGCAGCGGCGCTTCACTGTCTTCGATGTGAGATTTCCATTCTCTGCCATACCTGAGAAAACACCATAGTGTGAAATATGAGCAGAATGCATAGACATGTACATTAAATCTGCCGCCAGGATGCTTGCGAAACTCCGCGACTTCGTAAAGCCACGGATAGGTGGAGTAGCGCTCTTCCTCGGTTAGAAACAGAGGGGTCTCGTTCCAGTGAGATTGGGCGAGCTGCGCCGCGTCAGGCATCACTTACACCATACCTTGCTGTTGCTGAACGACGGGTGTTTTGTTCCCTGTCGCTAGAAGGTGCGCTCTGCACACCTTAACCGAAGAGTATAGAAGGGTCAGGCAAAGGAACGTTAGCAGATAGCGAGGCCTGGGAACCGCCACGACCACGTTCATTGCGCTCATTCCAGTCGCCAGAACAAAGGCGGCATCCAACCAGAGAACCTTCCTCTCGGCAAAAAGAGCCCGGCGTGCTGGAAACAGCAGGATCCATGCCGAGAACATCAAAACGCCCACCTTAGCCGCTAGGTTCTCGAGCAGCAGCATAGGTCTTCGTTTCGCCAGGTTCCACACTTCATGCTTCAGGATGATCTCATACTCTTTAGAGCCAAAAGGAACCCGCGGATCTATCGACCGAACTTTATCGACAGCGACCGCGTCTTTATACTCCGGCACCACAGAATTGGGAACAAAGCCCAGGCCAATATAGATGGTATGCCATAGCAGATGGCTGTTCGTGGTGGTTGTTGTATCGCCAAGGGTGGCAAGCAGGTTGTCGCGTCGAGCGAGCAGATGGCGCATAAAAAGCACAGGCGCGACACAACCGAGGAGGATAAGCAGCAAGGGTAGGAAGATTTTTTGAATGCGATACCGGCAAATGAACAATGTAATGAGAAATGCCAAGCAAATGAGGGTTGTACCGCTCCGCACCCAAGAACACCATGAGCAACAAAACGCAAGCAGGGCCGCACTTACGTTGAGCGCGCAGGTCTTGGAGGTAAGCGCGAAATGCAGGATCCAAGGAGTGCCGGCGATGAGCGGGGAGGTCTGAAAGATATAGACATCTGCCACCGTCGCCTCAGCTAGCCCGAGGCAAAGAAAAACAACGACACCTACCCAGCGTGCCCAGCGATCAGGATACAAGCGCCAAAAGCCGGCATAGCCGATCAGAATCCCAGAAGAGATGACCATGAATTCAGTAAGGTCAAAGGTGTCGGCAAGAGACATTCCCGTGGAGGACGCGAGGAGCGGAATCAGCTCCACAATCCCTGCGTCGTCGTTCATTCCAGCCTGCAGGTAATTGTGTCCGTTGAACGCTACCGTCACTGCGCCGCTGCAATGATAACCACGCGCCGCCTGAACGATTAGCATATAACGGCTTGGCATCAGCTTGAAACGAGTGGGTGCTTTCTGACGAAGAAGAGACGCGTCGGCGTCGTGTATCGCTTCTGAATAACGACAGGTAGGAAAGTCAGCTGCAGTTGGAAGCTTGCTGGTCAAGCACGACGCTGAAGAAGCAGCGATAACCATCAGGACCAAAAGTGCGAGCTGCACTGCGATATAGCCGGCTCTGTGGGTAGTATCTCCAGGTTGCACGATGGCTCGGAACCCTTGCCGCATGACTGAAGCTTCGCGCCGTCTGCCGTGACGATTTGCAAAGCCAACCATCAGGCTAATCTATACCGTGTTGAAAAGCTATGAGGTGGCAAGGGAGTGATTCACGCTGGTGTGGGCCATGCGATTGGGCCGGCGGCATGACAAGGCTGTGCTATAACCGGCACGAGGGTTCCCATGCAGACCCACGCGCCTAGGCGCTCTCGTGCCTACGCTGTGCTCGCGAAATTTCTGCAGACACGCGACGCCCCATTCTTCAAAGGAGCGCAGGATAACCTCGGTGTCCGAATGGTCCGTCTTCCAGCGGCGGTGTCCGTTCTCTTCAAGCTCACGCCTGATCTCCGCATGGTTATAAATCTCACCGTTGAAGACGATCTGCAGCGATCCTTCCCCGTTGCTCATAGGCTGCGAAGCGGCATCCGAGAGGTCGATGATGGAAAACCGGCGATGCGCCAGACCCACCCGCCGGTCGGGCGAAATCCAGGAACCGGCACCATCGGGCCCACGATGTACCATCGTGTCCCGCATGCGGGCAAGATATTCTGCCGTCACCTCGAAATTGCTGCTTTTGAATGCCAGTACACCGGAAATTTCGCACATCTGAAGGTACCGAGCTTATACCCTAACACCAGGATCCGTCTGATGGACGAAGTCACCGAGCAGGCAATCCGCGAATTCTGGGACGCTCACCCCTGCGGTGAGAGCCAGGTTGAGGGCCTCAGCATGGATCACGAGGCATTTTTTCAGCGCTATGATGCCTTTCGCTATCGCCTGGAGGCCCACATTTTGCACCGGCTGGATGCGATCGATTTCCAGGGCAAACGTGTTCTTGAAATTGGGTTAGGACAAGGCGCTGATTCCGAGCAGATTATCCGCCGAGGTGCGATATGGTCCGGGCTCGATTTGTCGCCCGAATCCATAAGCCGGGTTTCGACAAGGTTTAGGCTCCGAGGGCTTCCTTACGAGCGGCTCGAGCACGGTAACGCTCTTTCGATACCGTTCCGGGACGACAGCTTTGACATCGTGTTCTCCCATGGCGTCCTTCACCACATTCCTGATGTAATTGAGGTGCAAAGAGAGATTGCCCGCGTACTCAAGCCGGGTGGGCGCCTGATTGTGATGCTCTACGCACGCCGCTCGCTAAATTATCTGTTGTCCATCTCAGTCGTGCGCCGTCTGGGCATCGCCATTCTCTACCTAGGTCGAGCGCGAGGGACGGGGATCGTCGCCGGCCATATCGAAAACGCCAAAAAGATGGGCCTATGGAAATACCTCAAGATGTCCAATTTCGTTCACGCCAATACCGACGGTCCATCCAACCCCTACAGTAAGGTTTACGATCTGGCCGCTGTAGAGAAGGATTTCCCTGGTTTCGAGCTAGAGAAGAGCTATCAGGATCACATGCATGCTCCGCCTCTCCCTGTATCTCTCCTCAAACCGCTTGCGGGTGTTCTGGGTTGGCATCTCTGGGTACACCTAGTCTCACGCAAGACATAGGCTGCATCGAGAGTCGGCGACGCCGCGAATCAGGGAAGGCATTGGCAGCGAGCACGATTTTTTTTCTTAGCCCGTCATTGACATTTACCCATCCAGGTGTATTCTCGTTCCTTGCTGACGGGACCATCTGACGACCGACTCAAACACATTTAACGCCTCGGGATTCAACATTCTCGAGCGGGTCCCAGGACGATGCGCCTCTTCGCTTTTGCTTTCCCACGCCGCGTGCAACCGCTAAGCTTGGGTGGCTATGACAGGTCTCGTAAAGCAGGGTATTTCAGTCCAGCATTCCGAGGAATGGCGATGACCGTCATGAGCAATCCGACCCAGACGCACGCGGCTAAGCCCTTAAGCGTCTATACCGTGCTCCTGTGGTGCTCGTTCCCGATCCTGTTGCTGGTAAGTATCTATGGGGCGAGCCAACATATGAAGTCCAACGCGTCTGTATTTGACACGCAGGATGGTTTTGGCCTTGCGATACAAGGTATAGTTCAGCATCACCGATTGGGAATGATCGACCAGACATATGGCTGGTGGTGTTTTGCATGTCGGATGCCGATTGTTCCCTTCCTGGGGGCCGCCAGCTACTGGGTGTCGCCAAAGATTGCGGTCTTTTTAGTGCTGAAAAATCTAATCTTTTGGTCTCTGTGGATATATGCCTTATTTCTGCTGAAGCGTCGCTATAGTATTCCTGACAAGTGGGCGCTGGTGACGGTATTGCTATTGCTCCTTGCACCATACGACGTCAGCATCGCCGGTTGGGTAGACGCAGAGGAAGGATTCCTGTTCGCTCTCATAGCGTTGTTATTCTCTCTTCTACTCACGCTGGAGGGACCACTCAGCGCAGCGGCGGCGGGGCTGGTGATGGCCACGATCTATCTGACGAAGAGTTCAATGCTCCCGCTGTGCGTAACGGCATCAATCTGGATAGTGGCTAAGTACTGGTGGAATCCCAGAATAGCCGTAGTCCCACTTATGTGTCTAGGGTTGGCAATCTTTGGCTGGGGTATTTACGTTCAGGCGGTGTCCGGCGTCTTTGCCTTTGGTACCGATGAGTCATCGTGGAACGGATGGAATTTTTATAAAGGAAATAATCCGTATGCCTACTCCATGTATCCCCGCATTAGTCTGGATCAGCTCGATTCTGACAATGAAGCGCACAGATTATTGCCGTTTGTGCCGGTCCGTAACGAATGGGAGCTAAGCCGTGCTCAGGCTGCATTGGCGCTGAGATACATTCGGGAGAACCCCGGCGGCGTATTGAAAATGGATCTAAAGAAATTGTTCGTTGCTTGTTGCGATCTGAAGGAGTCCCCTGAAAAGGATCCAGGTCATACCAGGGTCGGCATTATTACAAGTGGCTTGGTCAATCATCTTGCATTGGCCAGCGTGTTCCTTCTGGTAATAGCCAACGTTCGGCGCCGCCAGGCTAGTCAAGCGGAGATCCTGGCGGTATTGCTCACGGCTGCCTACCTGCTACCGTATTTCGCCGGCTTCTTGTACATGCGGCATATGGCGCCAATTTACGGTGTAGTGGCTCTCACGGCCGCGGTCCAGCTAACACGCTTGCGAGCTCCAGTGCCAGACGTCGGTGTCCCGTTCAGGAGAAGTTGGGCGGGTTGAGGAGCGCCAGCCATCCTCTTCTTATGGAGTGGCAACCAGACCTGCGGCATGGTTTTGTACGCAAGCACTCTTGTTCTCAACAAACTCCTTCCACCAGAGAGCGAAGTTCAGCAGGAACCAGGCATGCGGTCCCCGGCCGGAGCGGATCAGGTTCATCACCGCAGGTTTGTCCAGGAAGTCGGTTTTGCGACAAAAGTCCGAGAGTTCGCGCTGGGCTAATTCGCCCAATGGCCCCAGACACCATTGGTGAACCGGCACACCAAACCCCTGCTTTCGGCGATCGATGATGCCGTCAGGAATGACACCCCGAACCGCCTTCTTCAGGATGTGCTTCGATTCGTTTCCGCGCGTGATGACATTCTCCGGAATACTCATGGCCAACTGCACGAATTTGTGATCGAGAAAAGGAACCCGGGTCTCAAGGCTTGCGCCCATACCCATTTTGTCCAGGCGCATAAGCAGCAGTTCCGGGAGACGCAGGTTCAGGTCGACGTAGGTCATCCACTTCACCGGAGTTTTCTCCCAGGCTTTCTGCATGAACCGCTCATGGATCGGTCGTATCGCCTCCCAGGAAGTCCGGTTCCTAAAGCGACTCCGTAGACGCGGTGAAAGCACGTCCAGTTTGGCGCGCTGCGAGAAGGCGTCCACACCACCCCAAAAGACGGGAAGGCCGGCGCTCGCACGCCTTAGTAGTTCGTACGACGGGCTTTTGGATTTGCCCAACGCGCTCAATGCAACGAGACCGAGTCTCCTGGCTGCGCGCGGAACCGGATAGCTATTCCAGCGAATTAAATTCAGAATTTGTTTGAAGTGTCGATATCCCCAAAAAAGCTCATCGGAGCCTTCCCCCGCCTGAGCAACAATCACACCGTTATCCCGCGCCAGTTTGGAGAGGAAATAGACGGGCATACAAACGGGATCGGCGATGGGCTCATCCTGCAGGTAGATCATGCGGGGGAGGAAGTTGAGAAAGTCCTGCTGGGTGAGAACACGTTCATGATGAAGCGCTCCAATGTGGGCGGCGAATTTCCTGGCTTGCGGCAGTTCACTCTCACAGCCGCGATAGTCTTGGTCATATCCGACGGAAAATGTCTTCACCTTGCCAGCAGCACACTGGGAAAAAAGCGCAGCGTTCGTGCTGGAGTCGATTCCTCCGGAAAGGAAAACTCCTACCGGAACGTCGCTGACCGTACGCAACGCCACGCTGGTGCGGAGTTCCGCTATAAGACGCTCAGCAATTTCCTCTTCTGAAACCCCGACCAGTGGCGTGGTGTGGTCAAGAACATCCCAGTACTTCTCCTGGTGGCGCTGCCCATCCGAGTCGATGGTCAGGAACGAGCCCGGCGGGAGTTTATGGATTCCTTCAAACAGGGTGTCGGGCGCCGGGGTGGTGATAAACGATAAATAATGGAAGAGAGCCTCTTCGTTCACCGCACGAGCCTGGTCAGGATCCTGAAGCAGCGCTTTGATTTCCGACGCGAAGGTGATTCGTCCATGGTGAATGCTGTAATAGAGCGGCTTGACACCGATGCGGTCGCGGACGAGCCAGAGACGGCGTACCGTTGCGTCCCAGAGGGCGATAGCGAACATGCCACGAAATTTCTGTAGACATGCAATGCCCCATTCCTCAAAGGCGTGCAGGATAACCTCGGTGTCCGAATGGTCCGTCTTCCAGCGGCGGTGACAGTTTTCTTCGAGCTCACGCCTGATCTCCGCATGGTTGTAAATCTCACCGTTGAAGACGATCTGCAGCGATCCTTCCCCGTTGCTCATAGGCTGTGAAGCGGCATCCGAGAGGTCGATTATGGAAAGCCGGCGATGCGCCAGACCCACCCGGCGATCGGGTGAAATCCAGGAACCGGCGCCATCGGGCCCACGATGGACCATCGTGTCCCGCATGCGGGCAAGATATTCTGCCGTCACCTCGAAGTTACTGCTTTTGAATGCCAGTACGCCGGAAATTCCGCACATCTGCTAATACCAGGTGGGATCATTAGAACAGATCGTGTCTCGGTACCCGTGCTATATCCTTGGCCAAGGGCCATTGAGGAAGCGAGCAGGATGGGCAACAAGCGCTTGAGAATCATGAGCATCGTCGGCGCCCGGCCGAACATGATGAAGGTGGCCCCGCTATTGGCGGAGTTCCGCCAACATGAGGAGATCGAGCCGGTTCTGGTTCATACTGGCCAGCACTACGACTACTCCATGTCTCAGGTTTTTTTCGATCAGTTACGGGTGCCACCCCCTGACTACAACCTGGGGGTGGGTTCAGGCACCCATTATGCGCAGACGGCGGGAATTATGCGTAAGTTTGGCGAGCTCGTCCAGCGGGACCGGCCAGACATGGTTGTGGTCGCGGGCGATGTGAACTCGACCATCGCCTGCGCGCTGGTAGCAGCAAAGGAAAGAATTCCAGTCGCCCATGTCGAGGCAGGACTGCGCAGCTTTGACCGGACCATGCCGGAGGAGCTCAACCGCATCCTGACAGACGCTCTGGCAGACCTGCTTTTTACTACCGAGGAGAGCGCCAACCGGAATCTGGCGAACGAGGGAGTTGCACCCGGCAAGGTGTTCTTCGTCGGCAATCTGATGATTGATTCTCTGGTGCGGGCCCTCAAGATTACCCGGCCATCTTCATTGCGCACCGAGTTGGGACTGGCTTCAAGACCTTACGCCGTGCTCACGCTGCATCGTCCTTCGAACGTGGATAGGGTAGATCAGCTGAGGCGCACGCTCGAGGCCATCGGCGAGGTAGCACAACACATTCCCGTAGTGTTTCCCGCGCACCCGAGAACTGCCCGCAACATCGACGAGGCCGAACTCAAAGCGGTGAGAATTTGGAACGGCGACCCGCTCCCCAGTTGGGGTCTTTGGATGATGCCCCCTGCCTCCTACCTGGATTTTCTTGACCTCATGCAGCACGCCGTCATGGTCATCACGGATTCTGGTGGAGTGCAGGAAGAGACGACTTTCCTCGGGGTGCCCTGCCTCACCTATCGCAACACCACGGAACGGCCGGTCACCGTCTCCATGGGCACAAACCGAGTGGTGGGATGCGACCCTGGACACTTGCTGCTCAGTGCTTTGGAGGTGCTTGAGAGCGCACAGCCCAGCGAGGCCAGATCCACCCGCTTTCGCCCCCCGTTATGGGATGGGCGGGCGGCTTCGAGGATCGTGCATATTCTCAAAGAAGCTTGGCAAAGCGATCCAGCCTGTGCTGCGGAACGTGTTCCTCTGTGACGCAGAGCCAATCTTCCGAGCTGGTTGAAGCGATTCAAGCACTGCGCACCTGGATCGAGAGCAGGCAATTCAAGGGGTACGAGCCCTTTGACCTGCTCAACTCGCCTTATCTGAGCGGGGCTTGGACACGGAAGACTCTGCCCGCAGTGTTTCTTATCCAAACCGGCAAGCGTTTCATTGGTCTGCGGTTTCGCCAGTTCCTGAAGGTTCCTCCGAGCCGTAATCCCAAGGCTCTGGGTCTTTGTCTCTCGGCCTATTGCGACCTGGCCCGATCCGGCTGCGGGGTTTCTGCTGAGGCAGTTTGGCTCAAAAACGAGCTGATCCGGCTTCGTTCGCCGCATGAATCCGACTACTGTTGGGGATACGACTGGGATTACCTCTCGCTTCGCGGCACGCGGCTGCCTGCCTTTTCCCCGAATAGCATCGCATCCTACTTTTGCGCGACGGCAATGCTGGAAATGAGTGAAGTTTTTGGCGACCTGGAGGCACGAGAGATCGCCGAATCGGTGGCCCATTTCATGGCTTCGCGTTTGAATCGGTCTTTCGAGTCGAGAAACGCAATTTGCTTCAGCTACACTCCCAACGACAAAACGTTGATTTACAACAGTAGCGCCCTGGTTGGTGTTTTCCTGGCACGCGCAGGCCGGTTGCGGGACAACGACGCCTACCTTTCGCTGGCGCGCAAAGCCATGGTTTTCCTGAAAAGAGGCCAACTGGAAGCCGGCGGATGGTATTACGGGCGGCTGCGGCGACAGCACTGGATCGACGGTTTTCACACCTCTTACAACGTCTGTGCGCTGCTCGACTATCAGCAGATCACCGGCGACCGCAGCTTTAAAGACGCCATGCTCCTGGGGCACCGCTACTACAAGGCCAACTTCTTCACTGATGACGGAGCTCCCAAGTACTTCAACAACCGGACCTTTCCCATCGATATTCATGCCTGTTCTCAGGCCATCCTGCACTTCACCGCCTTCTCTTCCATCGATCCGCAAGCCCTGGAGCTTGCCTGGAGGACCTTCCACTGGACGATGAGAAATATGGCGGCTCCCGATGGTGCGTTTTACTATCAGCGCCATCGCTATTGGACGAACCGCGCACTGTACATGCGGTGGGGGCAAGCCTGGATGCTGCGCGCGCTGGCCAAATTGATGTCGGCAAGCACTTCACCGGATTCAGTCCGGGTTGCCGGCTAGAGAGATTTGTCAGGCCGGTTGGATTATGATCTTCCCGGGAAGCACCATGCGCATCTGGATCGACCTGGATAACTCGCCCCACGCCCACTTCTTCCCCCCACTCATCGGGAGACTTGAAGAATCTGGCTATGAAGTCATGCTTACGGCGCGACGCTTCGGCCAGGTGGAAGAGATTGCGGCATCGCATGGTCTGCATTACGTGGTGATCGGCCAGCACCGGACGCCTCATTTTTTTGTGACGCGGGCGCTGGCTACGGTTTTCCGGGCATTGCGATTGGCAATGTATGGGCGCAAAACCCGCCCCGCCATGGCGGTGAACCACGGCTCTCGCGCCCAGGTGATCGCCGCATGGCTCTTGCGGATTCCGGTCATGACTATCTACGACTACGAATTTGTTTATTCGGAGCTCTTTTCGAGGCTGGCGACCAAACTGCTCCTGCCGGAGACAATTCCTTCTGTCACCCTGGAGCGCCAGCACATAAACATGAAAAAGGTGATCCGCTATCCGGGTTTCAAGGAGAACGTCTATCTGAGCGGCTGGCGCAAATCACCTGAAGTGATGGATGAGCTGGAACTGGATCCCAGCCGGCTGATTATTACCGTTCGTCCTCCGGCTACCTGGGCTCATTACCAGGATCCTTTTTCCGAAGTTCTCTTCCGGGCGTTGGTGGAACGCTTGCGCGGAGATCGGGACGCGCAAGTCATCGTACTGCCCCGGACGCTGGAACAGGGAGAACGGCTGAAGAGTTCCTATGGAATGCGATCTGCCCCATTCCGGGTTTCCGACAAATCTGTGGACGCGCTCAGCTTAATGGCAAACTCCGACGCCGTTTTGAGCGGAGGCGGCACCATGGCACGCGAAGCCGCAATCCTTGGGACCCCTGCCTACAGCCTGTTCGCCGGCAAACCCGGAGCAGTGGATGCGGCTCTCGAGCGTGATGGTAAGCTGACCATCCTAAGAAAAATCGAGGAAGTAAGAAATCTGCGCTTTGACAAGAGTAGCCGCTCCTTCCGCTTTAACAGCGCGGACGCCCGGACGGGAGAGGTAATTCTGCAGCACATAATTGCCCTGGGAAACTGACCCGCACGGTAAGATCTTGATAGATAAGCGTCTGCAGCCAATTCTCTTTTTCGACGAGAGGGCTGAGTAGGCGGACGCCGTCGCGGGATTTCAGAATGGGGAAGCTATCGTGAGGCGATTCATCGGGTTTGTGTTTCTGGCGACGAGTCTATCGCTCGTGGCTCAAGATCAGAACGGTACGTGGCAGCCGGATCTGACTCGACTCCAGACCTACACTTCGCACCGCGCTTCCAGTTCAGACCCGACAGGCGCCAATGCAGATGCCCGCAGGGTTGAGCCCGGTGCATCGCTGACCCTGTTGGACACGGACGGCCCGGGCAAGATCTCCCATCTTTGGTTCACCGTCTCGAGCGACGAACCCTACCATCTCAAACGCATCGTGCTACGCATCTATTGGGATGGCGAGACAACACCGAGTGTGGAAGCACCGATCGGTGACTTCTTCGGGCTGGGCCTGGGAGACTACTACTCCTGGCAGTCTGAGCTGCTGTCGGTGGGAAGCGAGAACAGCCTCAACAGCTTTTTCCCCATGCCCTTCCAGCGGCATGCCAAGGTCACGATTTCAAATGAGGGCAAACAGCCGATCGGCAGCCTCTATTACAACATCGATTACCAGACAGACTCCCACCCACTGCCCATCGGCACGCTGTATTTCCATGCCCAATATCGTCAGGCGCAGCCCAACCATGGATGGACAAATAACTGGACATCGAATGGCGATCCGCTAGTGGATGACAAGCGGAATCTCAATGGAGAAGACAATTATGTGTGGATGCAGGCCAAGGGCAGTGGCCAGTTCGTAGGTGTCACCATGTCGGTCCTGCAAAATCAGGATGGTTGGTGGGGCGAGGGTGATGACATGTTTTTTGTCGATGATGACTCGACCCCCGCGATTTCAGGTACCGGTTCGGAGGATTACTTTCTGGGCGCGTGGGATTTCGGAGGAAAGCCTTTCTCGTATCAGCTTTACGGGGCGCCGGTGGTGGGTCCGGAACTGGCGGGCAGCAGGTCGAGCGTCTACCGTTTTCATCTTGACGCTCCCATCCCCTTCAGGCGGTCTTTCAAGGCCACGATCGAGCATGGAAACGCCAATCATCGTTCCGACAACTACTACTCTGTTGCCTATTGGTACCAGGTAGAACCACACGCTCCTTTCCCTCCTCTCCC
>Ga0302324_100002537_pt1 | contig 41946 bp, 43 predicted proteins | sample Palsa_T0_1_FD_201949 | JGI IMG/M metagenome (GOLD analysis project Ga0302324, IMG submission 201949) | Peat permafrost microbial communities from Stordalen Mire near Abisko, Sweden - Palsa_T0_1 | ecosystem: Environmental > Terrestrial > Soil > Palsa > Peat permafrost | place: Sweden: Abisko...
TTCATCGGCGGCTTCGGCTGCGGCGATGAACGGTCCGAGCATGAGGGGGCCGAATAAGGCCAGAGCGCTGCCTGTGCCAAGCAGCTTTTTGCGGGAAAACGTCACGCGGGGCATCCTTTCGAGGTGACTACTGGATGATAGCGGTGAGGTAACGTTGCGCTGCTGTCGCTGGATTGCTCCCCTGCCGGCCTCGTGATCTTAAGTTGCTTAACAGGCAGTTGAAGAAGCCACGCTTTCTCGAGCCGCAAAACGGGATTCGAAAGTAGTGATCGATCGATCGCGACAACGTATGAAAAGTGCATGCGAAGTAGTGCTTGATCTCGAGGCCCGCGCCGGGCCGGCCGCGAGGGGAAAATGTGGCGCGCGAGTGCTTGGCATGCCCTCCGTCAGAGGCTGGCGGGGAAGCTTAAGGCACCCGGCGTATCGTCTAGCCCAGATGGCTACGCAACCGAATGCGAGCGCGGTGCCGCCGGTGGAAGTCGTCCTGAGCGAGGTGGTCGCCAACCTCGGCTTCCTCGCGCATGCCTATCTGAATCCAGTCGATCCGGACGTGGACGCCGGGCCGGATCTGGAGGCCGCGGAGATCGCAATCGACGTCGCCGGCCGTGCCTACGACCGAATACAGCCAAGGTTGAGTCCCGACGAGCGGTCTGCCGTCAGCAGATTGCTCACCGACCTGCGTTTGAGTTATGTCAAGAAGCGGGGCCTATGAGCCTCGCTTCTTGCGTTCGAGCCGATGAAAGGCGATCGTGACGGACGTCCTAGTCCTCAATTTCACCTACGAAGCCCTCAACATCACAAGCTTCCAGCGCGCGGTGAAACTGCTCTTTTCCGGCAAAGCCGAAGTGGTGCACGGGCGTTCGCAGATTCTCAGTTCGCCGAGCTTCGAGATGCGCATGCCTTCGATCATCCGCATGCTGTACTACATCCGCCGGCCCACGCAGAAGGTCGCCTTGACCAAGAAAAACATTCTGCTGCGCGACGACTACACGTGCCAGTACTGCAGTCTCAAGGGCGAACGCCTGATGACGGTCGACCACGTGATTCCCAAGAGCAAGGGCGGTCCTTCGACCTGGGAAAATCTCGTGTGCGCCTGCATGCGCTGCAACAATCGCAAGAACAACCGTATCCCCGAGCACGCGAACATGACGCTCCGGCGCAAGCCAAAGGCACCGAAGTACATTCCGTGGATACGAGTCAAGCGCAACACGCTTCCCGGTGAGTGGCACAAGTTTCTGTTCCTCTACAACGTTTCCATCGACGAACGGGTCGAATAGGGGCCCTTGTCGCGGCTGCGCCCAGCGGCCGTCCAGCCGGCGATTGTTGTGACGCCTGGGCGGAATTTCGAAGCGCTAAACTGAACGGTCCCGCACGTGGACCAGTCGCGGACGCCGTACTTCGATGTCCTACTCGATTACGTGGACTCCGGCGTCATCCCGTTCCACACTCCCGGTCATATGCAAGGCCGCGGCATGGACCGCACCTTCCGGGATTTTATCGGCGACAACGTCCTCGCCATCGACCTGACGCAGATTCGCGGGCTCGACGATTTACTTCAGCCGACTGAAGCGATCGAGGAGGCCCAGGAGCTGGCTGCCGAGGCATACGGCAGCGACCACTCGTTCTTCCTGATCAACGGTTCGACGAGCGGCAATCAGATCATGATGATGGCGGCGCTCAATCCGGGCCAGAAGATCGCGCTGCCGCGCAACTCGCACAAGAGCGCGATGGGCGGTCTGATCATGAGCGGCGTGCATCCGGTGTGGATGAAGCCCGAGGTCGACGACGCGCTTCACATGGACCATACCGTTACTCCCGAGATAGTGCGGGCGACGCTCGAAGCGCATCCCGACGTTGCCGCCGTGTACGTCGTCAGCCCGACCTACTACGGTGTCGCCGCCGACCTCGAGGGCATCGCGGAGGTCGCCCACGAGTACGGGATCCCGCTGCTCGTCGACGAGGCGTGGGGCCCGCATTTTCATTTTCATCCAGCCTTGCCGATCGACGCCCTCGAAGCGGGCGCCGATCTCTGTATCAACTCGACGCACAAGATGCTCGGTAGCCTTTCGCAGACGGCAATGCTCCATCACAAGGGACCGCGGGTCAAACTCGATCGCCTCAAAGCGGTCGTCAAACTATTTCTGTCAACCTCGCCGAATCTGGTATTGGTCGCTTCGCTCGACGTGGCGCGCCGCCAGATGGCAATGGAAGGCCGAGCACTCCTCTCGCGCACGATTGAAATAGCCAACGACGCGCGCCGCCGGCTCAACGCCATCCCGGGCATCTATTGCTTCGGCGAAGAGCAACTTGGGAAGCCCGGCGTCTTCGACCTCGATCCGACCAAGATCACGATCACGGTGAAAGCGCTCGGCTACACGGGCTACGAAGCTGAAGAGATTCTTCGCCGGCGCTACAACGTGCAGTGCGAACTCGCCGACCTGTTCAACTGCCTTGCGCTCTTTACGATCGGCACGACGCAAGAGGCCGCCGACCGCCTCGTCTACGGCGTCAAGGAACTCTCACGCGAGGACCGGCCGATCGACGTGTTCTCGCCGTCGGGTGTCCTCGAGCGGCGCTTGCAGACCGGCACCTACAACCTGCCCGCAATCCCACCGCTCCGCATGAACCCCCGTGAAGCCTTCCTCGCCGAGACCGAAATCTTGCGTTTCAAATCGAGCGCGGGCCGAATCTGCGCCGAGGTCATCACGCCCTATCCGCCCGGCATCCCCGTAATTTCGCCGGGCGAAGCCATCACGCCGGAAATAATTTCCTACCTCGACCTGGAAAAACGGGCCGGCGTCCGGATGCAAGGCCCCTACGACTCGGAACTTCGCACGATCCGGGTAGTAAGAGAATAAGTGATAACGGGCGTCTTCTCCTCAGCCGGGCCGCTTGCTCGGTGTTGGGGGGATTCCCGCAATTTTGAACTAATAAAATCTGTAACGGTTACGGCCGGGAAAAAAATCCGGCGCTGCCCGAATTTATGACGAGGATGTGCATTGGCCGTTAACGCCGAGTCCGTCTCATCGCACTGGGAACTCACTCAACTCCTCGATATCTTCCCGCTCCCCATCCGGCAGGCGCTGGTACGCCTCCCAAATCTCGAATCGCTCGTCGAAGTGGTGTTGGATCTCGGGCGCCAGCCCGAAGCCCGCTTCCCGGACGATTTTGTGTTTTTGTCGGATGCGAAGGTCACGTTCGAAGATATCGCACACGTCAATTCACGCTTGTCGGCGTTCGGCGCCGACAACCGTGCCGGTATCGAGCAAACGCTGCACCGCATTTCAGCAATTCGCAACCGGGCGGGGAAAATCGTCGGCTTGACCTGCCGTGTCGGGCGCGCCGTTTACGGCACGACCGATATCATCCTCGACGTCGTGCGCAGCGGAAAATCGATCTGCTTGCTCGGGCCGCCGGGCGTCGGAAAGACGACGATCTTGCGCGAATGCGCGCGCGTTCTCTCCGAAGACCGCAAGCGCGTCGTTATCGTCGACACCTCAAACGAGATCGGCGGCGACGGCGACGTTCCGCATCCCGGCATCGGCCATGCGCGGCGCATGCAAGTGGCCGATCCCGCGCAGCAGCACGACGTGATGGTCGAAGCGGTCGAAAATCACATGCCCGAAACGATCGTGATCGACGAAATCGGCACCGCAGCCGAAGCGATGGCCGCCCGCACGATTGCCGAACGCGGCGTGCAACTGATCGGCACCGCGCACGGCAAGACGCTCGAAAACCTGCTGATGAACCCGACCTTGTCGGACGTCGTCGGCGGCATCAGCACGGTGACGCTCTCCGACGAAGAAGCACGCCGCCGCGGCACGCGCAAGACGGTACTCGAACGCAAGGCACCGCCGACCTTTAGCGTGCTGATCGAAATCAACGACCGCAACCACCTTTCGATCTATCAGAACGTCGCCGACACCGTCGATGCGTTGCTGCGCGGCTACCAGCCGCAGCCGGAAGTTCGTAAGCGCATGCCGGGGGGCGCCGTTGCGGTCGTGCAAGAAGCGCTCGGGGCACCACCGCCCAAGCGCATCCAAGCGGCCGCCCCGAAAGCGGTGCCGGAATCGGAGTTCGCGCTGGCCCTGCGCGAAGCCGACGCCGAGGACCGCGAAGACCGGGAAGCGCACATGCTGGTCTTTCCGTACGGCGTATCGCGCAACAAGATCGAGCGCGCGATTCACAACTTGGGCGTCAATGCGTCGATCGCGCGCAAGTGGGACGAGGCCGACGTCGTGCTGACGCTCAAGACGCTCGAGCGGCGCGAATCCGAGAAGCTGAAGTCGATCGCTGCGGAAAACGTTCCGATCTACTCGATCAAGACCAACACGACCGCGCAAATCATGAACGCTCTCAAGGACGTCTTCGCTCTGCCCTCGATCGACGCAGAAGAGATCGCGCTGCGCGAGGCAAGCGAAGCGATCTACAAGGTGTTGCTCGATAGCAAACCCGTCGAACTGACGCCGCAGACCTCGTACGTTCGGCGCATGCAGCACCAATTGGCCGAGCAACACCGGGTCATGTCGCGCAGCACCGGTATGGAACCGAACCGGCGCGTGCTCTTCTTTCGCTCGAACGACCTGCCGTATGGGGCGGGAGCTTCCGCGTAAGCGCAGCCGCTGCGAAATTCCTCGTGGTCGAGGGCATCGAGGGCAGCGGAAAGTCGACGCTGATCGCTGCCCTCGCCGCGCGTTTGGGGGAGCGCGGTTACAGCATCGTCGCCACGCGCGAACCTGGCGGCACGACGCTCGGGAACCGGCTGCGTAAAGTCTTCGTCGATCCGGCGACTACGATCGATCCGCTTGCGGAAGCCTTCGTCGTCAACGCCTCGCGCGCTCAGCACGTCGCCGAAATCATCGAACCGGCACTGCGCTCCGGCCGCTGGGTGCTTTGCGACCGCTTCACGGCAGCGACCCTCGCCTACCAGGGTTTCGGGCGCGGTGTCGACCTCGATACGCTGCGCACGCTCGCGGCCATCGCGACCCATGGCCGCGAACCGGATTTGACTTTGCTGGTCGACCTCAGTGTCGAGCTTTCACGCGAGCGCGTGCAGACCCGCGCGCGCGAAAGCGGCTCCGCTGCCGACCGCCTCGAGCGCGAAGACGCGGCCTTTCACGCCCGCGTTCGCGAAGGCTACTTGCAGCTTTCGCGAGAGGATGCCCGTTTTTCGGTACTCGACGGAACGCTTTCTCCGCATGGACTCGTCGAAGCGGCGTGCGCAGTGGTGGAAGCGAAGTTTCCGTCATGAGAGGCGTCGAGGGCACCTTCGAAGTGGTCGGCGCAAAGGCCGCTCTGACGTTCTTTGCGACACTCGATCCCGGCCGCTTGGCCCACGGCTACCTGTTCACCGGACCGGCCGGCGTGGGAAAGAAAACCTTCGCGCGCCGCCTCGCGCAATCGTTACTCTGCGAGGCACCAAAAGCGACGGTGCTGGGCTACGACGGCGTCTGCACCGGATGCAAACTGTTCTTGGCCGGAACGCACCCGGACTTCGTCGCCTCCGAAGGCACGATCAAAATCGGCAAGGACGGCGGCAGCGCGCTACACGACGAAGAACTCTCTTCGCGCGATCTCGTCCGCGAACTGTCGCTGCACGGATATCGCAGCGCCCATCGCGTCGTCTTACTCGGCGACGTCGCCTTTGCGACGCACGAGGCGGCGAACGCCTTGCTCAAGTTCTTCGAGGAGCCGCCCGGCGGGGTGCTCGTGATTTTGACGACAAGTTCGCCCGGGAGCTTACTCGAGACGATTCGTTCCCGCTTCGTCGAGCTGCCTTTCGCTCCGCTGCCGAGCGGCGACGTCGAAGCGGTACTCGTTAAGGACGGTGTTGTGCCCGAGAAGGCACGCATGGCCGCGGAAGTTGCGCTCGGCAGCATCACCCGCGCGCGCGCGGTCCTCAATGAGGACGAGCTCGGCGTGCGCGATGCCTCGTTCGCATGGTTTGCGGCTGCCATGCGTGGCGACGCCGTCGATTCGAGTTTTCTGCGGCTCGACGATCGCAGCTTGAGCGCCGCCGAGAAGCGCGGCTTCGTCGGCGAACTGATCGAACTCGTACGGGTGGCCGCGCGTGATTGGGCCGCGGTCGGACTCGCGGGCGACCAGGCGCCGCTCCTCGCCGCCGATCAGCGGGCGCTGATCGCGCGCGTGCCGGCACGCGAACCAAAGGCGATCGTAAGCGTGCTCGCGGCCGTGGGCGAAGCGGAACGCTTGGCAAAGACGAACGTCTCTGCGGGCCTCGTGGTCGACTACCTTCGCATGCAACTCGCTCCCTTACCGGAACGGGTCGCGGCGGGAAACGCTTAGCGGAAGCGCCCGTAGGAAGCGTCGTCGTACATCTTCGCGAGCACGATCGAGACGTAACCCAGAATCAGAGCTTCCGCGATCGCGGTGATGATCGACACGATCGAACCCGCGTAGGCGGAGTCAACCGAGAGCAGTGCGGGCAGGAGCGGCGTGACGATCAACGACGGTGCGAAGAATGAGAAGACGAACAAGATCGTGACGAGTCCGGTGGCAAGCGGTGCACGTTGCGCGCGCTCGAGCGACGCTTGCAGGCTCGCACCCCCGGGAATGCCGCCGATCGCCGCGGCCGGCAGCGCGTAGATGAAGAAGAAGAGCGCGACCAACATCATCGCGGCCGATCCGATGAAGCCGAGTACGGAGCCGATAAGCGACGCAACGTAGATGATGAAGGTAAAGCCGAGCGTCGCGAACAGGATGCTGCCGAGCTTCGCGCGCGCTTCGTCCCAGGCGTCATCGAACGGCGCGCGGCCGCGCCGCCAGGCGCTCTCGGCGACGATCAGAGCCACCGAAAAACCGAAACCCTGAACGAGCTGCGCGATCAGACCCGCCAGGCCCGAGTTGGCCGCCCCAAGGAGCCCGTCGTCCGAACCCGACGGCAGTATCTTGAAGAGCAGCACGCGGAAAACGGCTGCGAGCAGCGGTGCGAGCGCGATCTGCGGATGACGCGCGAGCAGGACGAAGCCGCGCGCGTAGGCGGACAGATCGACTTGCCCGAGGCGCCGCACCGTTACCGGGCGCTAGCGAGCGCGTTCCCGCAGTTGCACGAACGCTCGGCCGGGGTCGCTTCGATGATCTTGAAGATCGCCTGCTTGACGCGGTCGTTGTTATCGGCGAACACCTTGAGCACTTCCTCGTGGGTAACCGGCGGCGCGCCTTCGAGTCCGACGTCGTAGTCGGTGATCAACGAGATGTTCACGTAGCAGATCTCGAGCTCGCGCGCGAGGTAGCACTCGGGGTACTGCGTCATATTGATCACTTCCCAGCCCGCATCTTGGAACCACTTCGATTCCGAGCGCGTCGAGAAGCGCGGACCCTGGATCACGACGATCGTGCCGCGTTCGTGCGTCGTCACCCCGATCGACTTCAGCGCACCGATCGCAATCGGCCGCAGTTGCGGGCAGTACGGGTCGGCGAAGCTGACGTGGGTTGTGATCGGGCCGTCGTAAAACGTGTCGGTGCGACCCGAAGTGCGATCGACGACTTGATCGGCGACGACCATGTGGCCGGGCGCGACATCTTGCTTCAGCGAGCCGCATGCGGTCGGCCCGATGATGCGCGTGACGCCGAGTTCCTTCATTGCCCAGAGGTTGGCACGGTAGTTTATCGATTGTGGCGGGAAGCGATGGTCTTTTCCGTGACGCGGCAGAAACGCAACGGTCTTGCCGGCGACCTGACCGATCGCGACCTTGTCGCTCGGCGCGCCGTAGGGCGTCTCGATCCACACTTCGCGCGCGTTCTCGATCAGCGAATAGAAACCGGAACCTCCGAAGACCCCGATCTCGGCCCGTTCTTTACTCAACACAACCTCGCGAAAATAAAGCACGGCACAGCCGTGCGCTGGGTAATCAACTCCGCCACGTTCGCGAGGTTCTGCGATGCTCCCCGTTGACGTTTGTCGCTGCGGACCTTACTCGCGAAAATCGCCGGGCTTGAGTTCTTCGATAAACTTCTTGAAGCGCTGCGTCTCCTCGGCTTCCGCTTTCTTGTCGGCGACCGTTTCTTCGAGCACGATCTTGTCCGACACGTAGATCGGGGCTTGCATGCGAAGCGCAAGCGCAATGCCGTCGGAGGGCCGCGCGTCGATCTCTTGCGTATCGCCGTTTTGGCGGACGACGAGCTTCGCGAAGAACGTCGAGTCCTTGATGTCGTGAATGACGATTTGCTCGAGCGAGGCGTGCAGCGACTCAAGCATCGTTCGCATCAAGTCATGGGAAAGCGGTCGAGGGACGGTCGTGCCTTCCAGCGCCAAGGCAATCGCGGTTGCTTCGAACGGTCCGATCAAGATCGGAAGGAACCGCTTGCCTTCGAGATCCTTGAGGATCACGACGGGGTCGTGGGTTAGCAGGTCGATGCCGAGCTTGTCGACCTTCATTTGGCGCATAAGCCAAAATCCTACGCATCCAGGACGAATCCTTGCCCCGAGCGAACCCGCTGGGTCGTCTCGATGGCACTTGCATGCGGTATCGTCGGCCTGCCGAACGTCGGTAAGTCGACTATTTTTAACGCTCTCACCCGTTCGGCGCAAGCGCTTGCGGCGAATTATCCCTTCGCCACGATCGAACCAAACGTCGGTGAAGTAGCCGTTCCCGACGATCGCCTCGAGGTTTTGGCCGAGCTCGTGCACTCGAATCGAATCGTGCATGCCAGCATGCGTTTCGTCGATATTGCCGGTCTCGTGCGCGGCGCAAGTTCCGGAGCCGGCCTCGGTAACGCCTTTCTCAGCCATATTCGCGAGACCGACGCCGTCGCGATGGTCGTGCGCTGCTTCGAGGATCCCGACGTTTCACACGTCGAGGGAAGTCCCGAGCCGCTCCGCGACATCGAGATCATCAATATCGAAATGGCGCTGGCCGATCTCGCCACGCTGGCTAAACGGGTCGAAAAACTCGAGCGCGAGGCTCGCGTCAACGCCAAGCTAGCGCCTCGTCTCGAGGCGGCCAAACGCTTGCGAGCCGCGCTCGAGGACGGCATCCCGGCCCGCTCCTTTGCCGTGGACTCCCTCGAGATGGAGCTTGCTCGCGAGAGCTTTCTGCTGACGGCAAAGCCCCTGCTCTTCGTGGCCAATGTCGACGAGGCGCAGATAGGCGACTTGGGCCCGCTGGCCCGCAGCGTCTTCGACCTGGCCAAGCGCGAGGGCAGCCGTGCCATCGCCTTCTGCGGAAAGATCGAGGCGGAGCTCGCCGGCCTGAGCGAGGAAGAAACCAAGACTTTCCGCTCCGAGCTCGGTATCGAGCGCAGCGGGCTCGACCAGCTGATCCTGTCCGCCTACGACCTGCTCGGCCTGATGACGTTCTTGACCGCCGGCGAGAAAGAAGTCCGGGCCTGGACGATCGACAAGGGCACGAGGGCGCCCCAAGCGGCCGGCAAGATCCACTCCGACATCGAGCGCGGCTTCATCCGGGCCGAGATCGTGTCGTACCCCGACTACGCACGCCTGCGGACGATGGAAGCCCTCAAAGCGGCCGGCTTGCTGCGCAGCGAGGGCAAGGAATACGTGATGCAGGAAGGCGACGTCGTCAACTTCCGCTTCAACGTCTAGCGAGCAACCCGTTAGAAACCCAGGAAGCCGGGACTCGACATTTGGTTAATAAGAATCGGTCATAACTATCCACTTGTAGGGTAATAGCCGATATTTCGTAAAGTGAAATGTCGATGCTAATAGTTGACGGGGGTCCTGGCGCGCCTATGATGACAGCGGTTCGAGAAGTCTCGGTGTTCGGTGACGCGATCGTTTACTTCAACGAAGCGGCGGCACTGCTCGACCTCGAGCCCGGAATGCGCCGGCTCTTGACCCGGCCCTCGCGCCAGATCATCTTCTCGATCCCCTTTCAGCGCGACAGCGGCGAACTCGAGGTCTTCACCGGCTATCGCGTTCAGTACAATTTCGCGCGGGGGCCCGCTAAGGGCGGCATCCGCTTTCATCCCGGCGTCACCCTCGACGAGGTAACGGCGCTTGCTTTTTGGATGACCTGGAAGTGCGCAGTCGTCGACCTGCCTTTCGGCGGCGGCAAAGGCGGCGTCACGTGCGACCCGGGGGCGCTCTCGCTCGGCGAACTCGAGCGCATCACGCGCCGCTACGCGGCGGAACTGGTCGAAGTCGTCGGGCCCGACAAGGACGTCCCCGCACCCGACGTCGGTACCACGCCCCAAATCATGGCCTGGTTCATGGACACCTATTCGATGCACACCCGTCAGCACGTGCCGGGCGTCGTAACCGGTAAGCCCATCGAAATCGGCGGCTCGCGAGGGCGCGTCGAAGCGACCGGCCGCGGCGTTTCGCTCGTGGCTCTCGCCCAAATGCACCGGATGGGCATTCCGGCGGCGAACGCCTCGGTGGCGATTCAGGGCTTTGGAAATGTCGGTTCGGTCGCCGCGAAGATGTTCTCGGAAGCCGGTTGCCGCGTCGTAGCGATTTCGGACGTGACGGGCGCGTACTACAACGCCTCCGGTCTCGACGTTGCGGGTGCGCTCGCCTATGCGCAAGAGCACCATTCACTCGACGGCTATCGCGGCGGCGACAAGGTCACCAACGACGAGCTGCTCGAGCTGCCCTGCGATGTGCTCGTTCCGGCTGCACTTGAAAACCAGTTAACCATTCAAAATGCGCCGCGGGTCAAGGCAAAGCTGATCGTCGAGGGTGCCAACGGTCCCACGACGCCGGAAGCCGATCATATCTTCGGACAGCGCGGCATCATCGTCATTCCGGACATTCTCGCCAACGCCGGCGGTGTCACGGTTTCGTATTTCGAGTGGGCCCAAGACCGTGCCGGATATTTTTGGAAGGAGTCGGAGGTCAACGAACGGCTCTCCGACGTGATGCTGGAGAACTTCGCAAAGGTCTCGGAACTTGCGCAGTTGCGCTCGGTTCCCTTACGGACCGCGGCCTATATGGTCGCGATCAACCGGGTCGTTCAGTCGATGAACGTCCGCGGAGTCTACGCGTAGTTCTCGGTCCAGTCGCCCAGCGCAACGAGCGCGGGCATCAGTGAGTGGCCCAAGGCGGTGAGTTCGTAAAGGACGCGCAGGGGGGGACCGGGGTCCACCCGCCGGGCAATCAGACCGTCGGAGTCGAGTTCGCGCAAGCTGCCGCTGACGGTCAGCTCGGGCACGAAGTGGACCTCGGTCAAGAGTTCGTTGAAGCGGCGGGGGCCGCCGGCAAGGGCTCGCAGCAGCGCCGCATTGGGATGCCGTGCAACGAGGCCGAGCGCCACCGTAAACGTAGGCGCATTGGTCTGACGCGGCGACCCGGAGGTGGCGGCGCGGAGTCCGTGATCGGCTGGTTCGTACACTCGCATATCGGGACTTTCGGCCTAGTGACCCCCGGGGGCCACCCTTCAACCCCTGCCCGGACCTGGAAGTAACCAGCCTCACAGGACGACGAAAAGGTAGTATTTAGGAGTAAGGCAGGTGGTAGGAGGCGTTCCGCTTGCGATATAAGTAGCTCGCGTGGCCCAAGAGAAGCGTATTCTCAGGGTGACATTTTGGCGCGCTCGCCCTCTCGCCGAACGTCTATAAAGGGAGCCCGTCCATGCGAAAGCTCGTCGTTCTCGCTGCCCTGCTGGTCCTCGGGGGCTGCAGCGGCGGAGGTGGCGCCGGCAGCGGTGGTGCTCCCGGATCGAATCCACCGCCCTCGATGCCGGGGCCGCCGGCCGGAACCCTGGTCACGCCGAAATTCACGCTGGTTGCCTCCTCGAAAACAGCGGCGACCACGAAGACGCTGGCCGGAGGGCGGGCGCCCGCCTTCGTGTCATCGGGGACGCTGTCGATTACGATCACGTTGACCTCGGTCGGCGGCTCGGTTCCAATGGTGACTCCGGTAGCGGTGACGACGAATATCAGCGGCGCGACCTGCAGCGTGGCGGTGCCGTGCGTCGTCGATGGGCCGCCCTCGCCGCCCGGAGAAGCTGACGCCTACAGCATAACGACGTTCGACGCGGCCGGCGGCACGGGGGATGCGCTCGACATCGGTTCGACCGTCTTCACGCCGACCGCGGGAATCGTCAACAACGTGACGATCACGCTGCTCGGTATTCCGTTCTCGGTCGCGATCAGCGGGGTTCCGGCAAACTTCAGTGCCAATACGCCCGCCCAGAGCGCGGGCCTCACGGTAGCGGTCGCGGATCACGCGGGTCAGACGATCACGGGCACCTACGCAAATCCTGTCCGGGTCACCGATCCCGATGCGCAGACCACGAACGGAACCCATCTTAGCGGCACGCATGCCGGCAGCGGCTGCACGAATTCGTGCGTCGACCTGCAAGCGAGCAGCGACACGATCACGCTCGGCTATGGCGGCCTTGCGGAGAATCCGGTGACCCTTACCTCGAGCGGAACGGGTATCGGAAGCGCCGGCACGGCAACATTCACCCCGCTTCTGCAAGCGATCGTGTTCGACAACGGCACGACGTCGTTACTCGGCGGCAACGGGATCGATCTGTTTACGACCGACAGCGGTTCGCCCGTGGGCTTCAGCGGAACCGAACAATATACGGAGCTCGGCTTTACCAACAGTCCCTATCTCGATTCGCTTGCGATCACCGGCGCTGCTGCCTGCAGTAGCTTCGCGACGCTCACGACGGGAGCAAACGATCCGACTCACGGTACGCCATTCACCGCGACCGCGATCGCCGCTGCCGTTGCCGGCCAGTGCACGATCACGGTCACGGACAACCTGACGGACCAGACGCACGCGTTACCGACGTTCGTGGTCGACTACACGACGTCGTCGTTCAGCGCCGATGGGAAACCGCGCCGTCGCTGATCCACGGTCCCTGCCATCGAGCATCGTTTCCATCGTCGCCGCGCTATCGCGCCTGAGGAACCATCGATGAGACAAGCCCGCGCCAAAACATCCTCAGCGCTCGCTGCGCTCGCGCTCTCGGTTGGTCTTCTCGCCGGTTGCGGCGGCGCGCACGGTGCGGCCGCGTTGCCACAAACTCCGGCATCGAATTCGAGCGTCTACAATGGGCCCGTCGCAAGCGCGACCTTTCACATCACGATCCCGGGGCCCGTAACGGCGGACGCCGGAAAGCGAAAGCCCGCCTACGTTTCATCAGCGACGAAATCTCTCGACTTCGTGCTCAATAGCAGCAGCTCGCTGAACGCGGGACAGGTGACAAGCTACAACGCGCGTCTTTCCGCCGTGAACGTGGGCACGCTGCCGAATGCGAACTGCCCGGCCAGCGGCCCCAATTTCCTCTGCACCTTTAGCGTGAAGTTCCCGCCCGGGAGCGACAGCATCACCGTAAGCGCGTTTGACGGAACCGGCGGCAGCGGGAACATCCTCTCGCAACAGACGCAAACCTTCGTGCTTGCCGCCGCCACCGCGAACTCGTTTAGCATCACGCTCGATGCGAACGTGGCCACGATGCTCGTGAGCGGCAGCGGAAACTGCGACGTCGGTCCCGTGGGTGCGGAGTTCGGATCCGTCGGTACGACGCCGGTCACGTTCTCGGTCGCCTACACCGATCCGGACGGTAAGACGGTCGTCGGTCCGGGGCTGCCGCTCCTCGAAGTCGAGGACCAGACCTCAACCTTCCAATCCTCGACCGGTACGATCGCCGGTACCGGTGGTTCCGTCGCTTTTTCAATCAACCAAGACTTGCAGACGGTCACGCTGACCCCGAGCACCAGCACGACGACCGGCGCGGTCGTGAACATCAAAGCAGTGCAGCCGAACTCGAACGGCGCCTCCGACGGTCTGACCTTCACGAAAACGCAGTCGTTCACGTTTTCGACCGGCGTCGCTCCGCCGGTACACACGTTTCTTGCGGCTGTCGAGCAGACCGGGTCGTCGTCCGGGCAGATCAATTTCTACAGCATGACCCTCGGGGGCAGCGGTGCAGCGGATACCTTCAGCGCGTTCTCCCCGGCGACGCTGGCCGTAACGAACTCGAGCAATCAAACCAAACCCGACGTCGACAATCCGCAGGCGATCGCCTGGGATTCTTCGGGTGATCTGTTGATCGCAAACGGCGGCACGACCGTCGGCGGCGATGACGGTAACTTCGCCTGCGTTCCGGCCGGTGCGATCAGCACCGGCGACGACACCGCGACGACCGTGACCACCGACGTCGACGATGCGATATCGATCGCCCTCGGCACGGACGGTAGCGTCGCGGTGGCAAACAATCCGGTGAGCGCACCCGTGCAGCTCGATGAATTTCTCTTGAACGGTGACTACACGGCGGCGCCGCTCTCGCGCGACGTCACCCACTCGGGGCAGGGCAGCTTCTCGGCCATCGCCCTACCTTCGCTCACCGCGGGGACCTACGCGGCCGCGCTCACGACCGGCACGCCCATTCACAACGGCGGTTCGTCGGAGATCGCGGTCGATGGCCCATCAGGACTCAGCTACAACATCACCGATCCTACGATCGACGATCCGATGGGTCTCGCTTGGGATGCGCAAAACGCTCAACTCGTGATTGCAAACAACTCGTCTTTCAACCTCGACCTCGATTTCTACACTGTTGGCGCGAGTTCAGCGGCGCAGGTCAAGGTCATCAATACCGGGCTCAACAACTACATCGTCGCAGCCTCTCCGGACGGGCACATCGCGGTCGGCGGAGCAACCGATCTCGGTACGAGTCAGGTGCTCATTTTCGACAACACCTCAGCCCGAACGCAGCTCGGCCTGATTCCGTTCAACGGCACGACGACGAGTTGCGGATCGACCTACATCTTCGACTCGGCGGTCGTCGCGAATCTCACTTGGCTTTCGAACACGAAGCTCCTGATCGCGCTCAAGATCGGACCCTTGACCCCAAGCGAACGTGGGCTCTACATCTTCGATATTTCCGCGACCCAGTCGTTCGCGGGATTCGACGACGATACGTGCGCCGCGTTTCCAAACGGACCCAAGCAGACCGGCTTCCAGCAGTTCACCAACACGCCGCTCGGCGCAGCTTACAAACCCTAGCTAAGCGAAAGAGGATCACGTATGGGTCAACCGTTTGTCGGCGAGATACGCATGTTCGCCGGCAACTTTCCGCCCTCCGGCTGGGCGACGTGTGATGGCCAGTTGATGGCAATATCCGAAAACGAGGCGCTCTTCACTCTGATCGGCACAACCTATGGCGGCGATGGGCAGACGACCTTCGCGCTTCCGAGCCTAACGGCACGTGTGCCGCTTCATATGGGAAACGGCGGTGCGACGACGTATGTCATCGGCCAGAACGGCGGCGTTACATCGGTAGCGCTGACGATCAATCAGCTTCCCGCCCACTCGCATTCGGTCGTCGCCGACGGCAACAGTGCGACGGGCGGAAACCCGGTCAACACGTTTCCGGCTGCCTCCGCGCCGACGCTTGCATACAGCGTTCCGAATTCTTCGGGGAATCCCGGGCCTCCGGTCTTTCGTAACCTCAACGCCTCGACGCTGCCGCAACAGGGCGGAAACCAACCGCACGATAACCTGCAACCGTACCTTGCGGTCAATTTTATCATTTCGCTCTTCGGCGTCTTTCCGAGTCAGAACTGATATGTCAAATCCATTCGTGGCCGAGATTCGTATTTTTCCGTTCAACTTCGCGCCCAGGGGCTGGGCGTTTTGCAACGGACAACTTCTCCCGATTTCGCAGAACACCGCACTCTTTTCGCTGCTCGGAACCAACTACGGAGGCGACGGAAGAACGACTTTCGGGTTGCCGAACCTGCAAGGGTCGGTTGCGATCCACACGACGGACCGCGCCTCGTCGCCCCTTGGTACCTTCCCGCTTGGCAGTTCCGGAGGCGAGGACAGCCTGGCGTTGCTCATCTCGGAGATACCGCAGCATACCCACAGCGTGCAAGCGGAGTCTTCACACCGAAACACGCTCGCGACGAGCCCGAGCGGCGCGGTTTTCGGCGACCCGTCACCGACCCTGCTCTATTCTCAGTCGACGACCCCGACGCTATCGCCGATGAACCCAAGTATGGTCTCAGTCGCCGGCAGCAGTTCGGCGCACAACAATTTGATGCCGTACCTGGCTTTGAACTATTGCATCGCCATGCAGGGCGTTTTTCCGGCGCGTAACTAGCTACTCGCTTAAGGCAGAGGGAAGATATGGCAACCCCTTTCTTGTCCGAGATCAAGATCATGTCGTTCAATTTCGCGCCAAAGGGTTGGGCGATGTGCAACGGCCAGTTGCTGCCGATCAACCAGAACCAGGCACTGTTCTCGCTGCTCGGCACGACATACGGCGGCGATGGACGCGTGAACTTCGCGCTTCCGAACTTACAAGGCCGGGTCGCAATGCACATGGGCAGCGGTCACGTCCTAGGGGAAGTGTCGGGCGAAGAGAGTCATCTCCTCAGCATGGCGGAGATGGCGGCTCACACGCATCCGGCGACGGCCGACAGCGCGGCGGGCCACGCAACCGCTTTCAATCCTAACAACGCCTTGCTCGCGAATACCGCGCCCACCCAGCTCTACTCTTCGGGCAGCAGCAACATGGTTGCGATGTATCCCGCGATGGTCACAAGTGCCGGCGGGAGTCAGCCGCACGAAAACCGGCAGCCATTCCTCGCTTTGAACTTCTGCATCGCTCTCCAAGGGATATTTCCGAGCCGAAACTGATAAGTACGATAGCTTGAACGCCGGTCGAGGACCCTAAATTGAAGCGTGCCCCATTTATCGGTGCCGGTATGGCTACGGTTCTTACGGGCTGTGGCGGCCGCGGCGTGTCGGGGCTGCCGGGCCTCGGGCCTGCGGCCGTGGCGAAAGCTCCGGCGGCGGGTGCCCTGCGCCTCGTACCGGATGTCCCGGACCCGATTCCGGCCAGCGTCCTCGCTGAACCGATCGTCGGCGAAGCTCGCCGGTACGCCGGCACGACGGCTCCGAACGGATGGCTCTTCGCGCGCGGTCAAACGCTCGAAATCGCTCTCTATCCCCATCTGTTTTCCGTGCTCGGGACGATCGCCGGTGGTGATGGCAAGAAGACGTTCCTTCTGCCGGCTCCCCGCTTTCCGCTGATCGTGGCGACCGCCGGGACCTTCATGACCAGCCCCGCGATGCTGGCGTCGTCAGCGCGCCATCTGAACGCGGCTGCCTCCGTCATTCCCGGTGCCCGCCCGGCCCCAGCCCGCGTCAAACAAGAACGTCCTGGAATTGAAGCGGCACGCCTGCTCGCTGAGAACGCGATTGCGGCCGGGCCCGCCCGCTCGAGTCCGCTTTCTTACGACATGTCGGCACGCATCGCGAACGCGACGGCAAACGCACGTGAGGCTGCAATGGCTTGGCTTACAGCAGCGAACCGCAGCCTCGTCAGCCAGACGACGGCCACTGTCGTGGCCGGGGGCCTCAGCCCGGGTGATGCGGTCGCGCGAATGGCTGGCGCGCTAAGCACGGCGGAAAGCTCCGCGCTCCTCGACGTGAACGACAAGTACATCGCAATCTTTCGGGATCGCCCAAGCGAGGCGCTTCACGAGAACCCGCAACTTGAAGCGGCGCGCTTCCTGATGTCGGTAGCGTACACGGCCGACCAAATCGACGCTCTCGAACTGCGCGAGCGCTAGGGGAAGAGAATTGGGAAAGGTCGTCAACTTTCACGTTCCGGCCGACGACGTTGAACGAGCCGCGACGTTTTACCGCACCGTGTTCGGCTGGGAGTTTGCGCCCTTTCCGAATTCGCCGGTTCCATATCTCGTACACGATGGCTCGGGTAGCGAAGGTGCCGGCATTCCCGCCGCGATCACCGCTCGGCAAGATATCGTGAAGGCGCCGACACCGACGATCGATGTCGGGGACATCGATCAAGCGATGGCGACAATCGCGGTGAGCGGCGGTCAGCAAGGTCGCGTTGCGGACATCGAAGGCCTGGGCCGTTTCGGCTACGCGATCGACTCAGAAGGAAACATCATCGCGCTGCTGCAGCGCGTTTGAGCGCCGCGTAGCGTTCATCGAGCCACTCCGCAGCGCAGCGCTCGATCTGCGGGGAGGCCTGCTCGCCGCTTGCGCGAGCTGCGTAAAGACGGCCCGGTTCCTTTGCGTCGTTTCGCGCAACGGCGCGCATTCGTTCGACGTCGCCGGCGGCCGGCCTTATGCCGAAGAACGTTGCGAGAGCAAGCGCGCCCTCCGGAAGCGTATCGTAGTCGATGAACGAGGCGCACGGGAACGCAGCCGCGCGGAGCGCCGCGTCGCACAAGGCAGCGATGACGCGCGCGCTGTAGACGCCGGGCGCAAGTTGATAGGCAAGCGCCGCATCTAAGTCGAGATAGGCCGGATCGATCGTCCCCGCGATGACTTCGGTACCGGGATTGCTCTCTTGCGATCGCAAGACGGCGCGCGGCTCGCGAAACACGAACGCCCACGGAACGCCGGGAAAGGCGCGCAGGATCAGCGGTAGCTCGAGAATGTGCCAGGCGCGAAACTTTACGAACAGTCGCTCTTCGCCGGCTCGCGGCCGGCCGAGCGCGCTGATCATGTCGCGAAGCAAGCTGACCAGCGTTTCCTCATCGAGGCCCGGCGCCCGCCGCCGCAAAGAGAGGAGTGCGTCGAGCGGTTGCGCTTCGGAAAGGACGATCGTCGCCGGCAACTGCGCCAGCATCTGCGAGATCAAGGTCGACCCGCAGCGCGACATATGGAAGATGAAGCCGGCCGGGGCAAGACCCTGCGCGCTGCGGCGCAGAGCTTCGAGCGCCGAAAGCGGCGTCGTGCGCCCGAAGACCTGGTTGAACGGGTGCTGCATCGCGCGCTGCGCGGTCTGTTCGAAGAACGGCTCTGAGAACGGCCCTTCGATCAGCGCCCAGTCGACGGCTGGTGCCGCACCGCCCAGCCGTACGTGGACCGGAGTCCAGCCGGCGAGGGTCGCGGCCTCTAGCGTATCCAGCGCATGACCCAAGCGTGGCGGCCTCGTGCGATCGATCCACGCAGATCGTCCTCGCTGACATCGAGGCCGAGGCGCGCGCTTTCCCGCATAACTTCAGCGACGAAGCGTTCCGGCTCGAGGGCCCGCAAACGTTGCGCGAAGGCCGGATCGCCGCTGACGCGACGCTGCAATTCTGCGAGCGCTTCACTCGCCACGGGGGCGCTCGCGAATCGCAACAATCTGCGGACGCATCAGATGCTCGAGGCCGGGCACGATTTGCGGGCGAGCGACCACGCGGAAACCGGCCCGCTCGAGCAGTCGACCACTGCGGAAATTGTCGGGGTGATAGTACGCGCTGATCAGCTCGAGGGCGAGCGTGTCGAACGCATACGAAACGATACGCGAGACGGCTTCGGTGCCGTAACCCTTTCCTTCGAAATTCGCATCGAGCGTGTAGTCGATCATCGCGCTCGGCGGAAGATCGCCGAATCCGTTCAACGTTACGACCCCGGCAAGCAGCGAGCTTGCCGGGTCGAATGCGAGAAACGCGACCGGGTGACCACTGTGCCGTTGCGCTTGCCGCGCCGCGATCCAGGCATGATGTTCGGCCACGTCCGCGGATCGCGGCGGATCCCAAGGAGCGAAGCGGGCGGCGTTGCGTTGATAGTAGTCGCACAGCGCCTCGGCGTCGGCGGCTTCGGGCTCACGCAAAATCAGCCGGTCGCTTGCGGCGGCTCTCAGCACCATCGGTCTTTGGGCCGGCATCGTGCTCCTCCGCATGCGCCGCTTGTGAATCGCCTCGAGTTCCGCGTAGGGCTTGCCGACGTAGCGTTCAAAGGCCGAGCGCATTTCGGTTGTCACCTCGCGTTGTTTCTCTTCGACGTCGGAGCTGAATTGCAACTGCGGCATCTTGGCATTGCGCTCGAGCGAGTTGCGTAAATTCAACTGCGCTTGGGGCGTGAGCTCGATGCCGAAGCGCGGAAGAATTCGTTCTTCGATCGCAGCCGGAAGCTCGTCGTACGCGACGAGCGCATCCGGCGTTATATCATGCGCCACGACCGCTTCGCAAATCTTCCCGAGCATGCGCGCATGGTACTCTGCCCTCGGCATGAGCTGTGCTTCGGCTAGCGATATCCCGAGCAGGCTCGGCGCATTCAAGGACGCCATGAACAAACTGAAGTGGCGCGCGTGTGAAACCATGATTTCGAGCGGGTCACGATACATAAAAATCGAAGGCACGCCCGGAAATGCGCGCTCGAACAGCGGCAGGTCTAAGGCGTGCCAGGCGTCGAGTTTGAGCACGAAATTCCGCTCGGGTCCGGAGCGCATGCGGCCGAAGGCCGCAACGATCGCCCGCAACCGGCGGACTTGGTCTCGCTCCCTAACGCCCGCTTCGAAGCGGCGAGCGCGCACGATCTGATCGATTGGGGCCGCCTCGGAAACAACGAGGTTTTCCGTTGACGCGGCCAAGCTCTGCGACACGAGCGTTGAGCCGCAGCGCGAGAGATGAAAGATGAAGCCCGAGGGCGCGAGTGCGCCCGGATCGTTCTCGGCGAGTTCGTCAAGCGGCGTCAGCCGCCGGAACGCGAGGTTGAACGGATGGTGCAAACAGCGTTCCACCGTTTCATCGAAGAACGGCTCGACGAACCGGTGGCTGCCGAGCCGGCACCAATCGACGAGCCAACGGCCCTCCTCGCGGAAAACACCGATCGGAAACCAATCGCCTGCGGGCCAGCCGTTCACCCGTTGCGGGAGTTGAACCAGCGCAAGCGCGCCTCGTGCATCGTGCTTGCTACTTGAGCGTCCTCGAATGGTAGACCGCGCTCGCGTCCTAGTTCAACGGCGCGCGCTGCGAACGAAACGAGATCGTCTGTCGCCCAGAGCGCCTCCTCCAGTGCCGGCTCGCGTTGGACGCGTTTTGCGAAACGCTCGAAGGCCGTGACCATTGCGGTCGCGAGCGTATCACGCAACCAATCGTTGACGACGCAATCGATCACCAGATGCACCCGCGGCGACGCACCATGGTTCGTGACGTGATGCGGCTGCGTCACGTCAACGTACCAGCAGTCGCCGGGACTCATCGCGATGCGTTGCTCTGCCAAGACGAAGTCCACTTCGTCACCCGTTTGCACGGGTATGTGAAAGCGGATCTCGCCGACATCAAAACCGATCTGATAGTCGCGATGCTCGCGAATCCGTGCGCCCGGGCCGAGGCGCAGCAGCCGCACGGATAACAGCGGGCACTTGAAAGAGGCAAGGGCGGCCTGTAGATGCGGGCAACGCTCAAGCCACTCGGTATCGGTCCACGGATTCTTCGCGTTCGGGTCGGAAAAGAGCGCTACCGCGCCGCCGCTCGAACGCAGCGGCACGCCGCTCCAATCACCTTCGTAGTAGTCGGTGTTGAAATGAGGCTGCCAAGCGTCGTCGGGAAGCGCGGCAACTTCGCGCCCGAACTCGTCGGGCGCGAAATCAAACGGTAAGAGCAAGCGATCCGGTATGTCGATGTGCCATACGCTTCGCAGCCGGCGGCTCCATTCCCAGGCGGCAAGCGTAGTTGCGTCCCTAGCCCGGCGCAGCGCCGGCCGCGCTTGCGAAGCCGGGTCGTAAGCGCGTGCTGCTGACCGCGCAAGCGACGGCAGCGATGAGAGCTGAAACGCCGATCGCAAAATGGGCTGGACCGGCGAGCATCGCCGATGAGCCGTCTGCTCCGGCGGCGGCCGAGGTACCGAGTGCCAGCGCCACGAGCGCCGCCCCGAAGGTCTGGCCGCCCACCCGCACCGTTGCGAGGATTCCCGAGGCGGCACCGCTGCGCGTGCGCGGTGCCGATCCTAATATCTCGCGATTGTTCGGCGCCTGGAAGAACCCGAAGCCGAGTCCGCAGACGATGCCGCGCCAGATGACATCGGCCGGATGCGGGTGCGGCGGCAGAAGTGCGAGGCAGGCAAGTCCAACCGCAAGTATTGCAAGCCCCGCGGTCGACAGGCGCGCTGGTGAGATGCGATCGGCAAGTCTGCCGGCTATCGGGGCTACGACCGCGATCGAGAGGGGCCACGGCGTGAAGAGCAAGCCGGATTGAAACGCGGAGAAACCGTCCGCCCCTTGTAAGAGAAACGGCAGCGCAACGAAGGCGAGGCCCTGTGCGATGAACGAACAGAACGAGGTCGCGACGGCGAGCGAAAAGCGCGGAACCGCGAACAGTTCGAGCGGCAGCATCGGATCGGCGAGCTTGCGCTGGCGCGTAAAGAACGCAATCCCGAGCCCAGCACAGCCCGCCAACATCAGCGCGATCCAGCCGAGCGGAAGGCGGCGCGTGAAGCCGTCGAGCCCGAGAATCCCAAGAGCCAATGCGGGCACCGAGAGAAGAGCGCTTGGGAAATCGTAGCGTCCGCCTTTCCCTGTCGCGCCCGGGAGCGCCCGCGTCGCGAAGATCGAATCGAAGAGTCCGAGCGGAACGTTGATCGCAAAGAGCCACGGCCACGGCGCAACCGCAAGGATCGCCCCGCCGATGGTGGGGCCGGCGGCACTGCTCGAGGCGACCGTCAGCGCGCTGATCCCGACCGCGACGCCGAGCATGCGCGATGGGAAGATCGTGCGCATCAGGGCGGGTGCGATGCTCATGATTGCTGCACCGCCGATGCCTTGTAGAACGCGTGACAGCACGAGAAGCAAGAGCGTCGGCGACAGCGCACAGAGCAACGAACCGACTGTGAAAAGCGCGATGCCCGCCGCGTAGACACGCCGGTAGCCGATCACGTCACCGAGCGCCGCGAACGGCAGCAGCAACATCGCTGAGATTGCTTGATACGCATTGACGACCCAAACGGAACTGGCCGCGTCGGTATGCAGTTCCCGTGAAATGGTGGGCAGGGCGACGTTGGCAATGGAACCGTCGAGGACGCCCATCGTCGTTCCGATCACGACGACTGCAACGGCAAAATGGCGTCGCGAGGCCGGAAGGCCGTCTTCTTGGGTGTTCACGGGCGGGGACTGCATCCGATCGTCCTTAGGCACGATGCTCGTCGACTCATACGAGCGCATGCAACAGGCGCTCTCGCCAAACGTTTGCCGGCTAAGCTACGTGAACGCCTGCTCGGCGTGATACGAGCTGCGCGAGAGCGGGCTGCTGACGACTTGGCGAAAACCTTTGGCCAGGCCGACGTCGCGAAGACGCGCGAATTTCTCGGGCGTCACGAACTCGATCACCGGAAGGTGCCGTTTGGTCGGCTGCAAGTATTGGCCCATCGTGAAGATGTCGACGCCGGCCACCCGTGCCGCGTCCATCGTCTCTGTAATCTCCGCCTCGTTTTCGCCGAGACCGAGCATCAGTGACGTCTTGGTGTAGCGCGCGCTACCGCTGCGGTGCGCTCGCTCGAGGATGCTCAGTGATTGGGCGAAGTTCGCGCGTTTGTCGCGCACGGTCGCTTGCAACCGCGGTACCGTTTCGAGATTGTGCGCGAGCACTTCGGGTCGTGCGTCGAGCACGATGTCGAGCGCCCCGAGGTCGCCCGCGAAATCGCCGGTCAGGCATTCGACCTTGGCGCCGGGCGAAAGCTTGTGAATCATGCGCACGGTGCTCGCGAAGATTGCGGCCCCACCGTCGGCGAGATCGTCACGGTCGACTGCCGTGAGAACGAGATATTTCCAGCCGAGCGCCCTGACGGCTTCAGCGACGCGCTTGGGTTCGAGCCAATCGACTTCCCCGCGCGGGCTGCCGGTCTTGACGTTGCAGAAGTGACAGCCGCGCGTGCACGTGTCGCCTAAAATCATGATCGTTGCCGTGCCCGCGCCCCAACACTCTCCGATGTTCGGGCACATTGCTTCCTGGCAGACCGTGTGCAGGTCGAGCGCCTTGACGTCGCGCTTGAGGCGTTCGTAATTTTCGCCGTGCGCGAGCCGCACTTTGAGCCAATCCGGCTTACGTCCCGGGGACGGGGCGTTTGCGGGATCGGTGAGATCGATCATCCCTTATAGGAACCAGCCAAATAACGCTTTCGTTCCACCACGTATGCCAAATATACGGGCGAACGCTCGTAGGCGAAGAGCAGCCCCGCCAGCCCAAGGCCGATTGCGCCGCCTACCGGAACCGCCGCCACGGCCACGATGCCCGAACTCGCAAGCCCGGTTACCGCGAAGATCGTCATCACGAAGGTGATCAGGACGACCAACTCCCCCCAACCGAATTGGCGCTTTGCCCGCGCGCGCGCAACCGCGGTCAGCGCGACCGCGCACGTCCAGGCGACCAGGCCACCATAAGCACCGGTCGGTCCGAGGGCACGAATCGCTAGGCAGTAGGCGACCACGATCCCAAGGGCGATGGCACAGTCGAGCAATATCTTCCGGCCGATTGCCGGCCGAGTCTCAGCGATCACGCGACAGCTCCTGAATACAAAAGTTAGCAGGCCCGGGGGCCCTCCTCATTCCTTTCGTCACCAAACCCGCCCGGGCTGAAGCCACCGCCGCCGATGTGACGCGAAGGAGGGCCTCAGCCGAGCAGCAGCCCGGCTAAGGCGCGCTCCTCTGAAAGCTTTCGACCGCGTTCTTGGCGTCGGCCAGGCCCAAGCCCGTCGCCTCCCGTAGCCGCTTGATAGCCTCGATCTTCCGCCGCGGATCCCGCGCCGCCGCCAAGAGCTCAGGACTCCACGTCGCCGGATCGGCAGCGCTGCCGGCCGGGGCCGATGCTTGGGGCACGCCTCGCGCGCGAACCATCCCTTTGAATGTCGCAATGACGGCGATCGCCACGATCACCCCGATCGCTCCACCCGTCAGCGCCTCAGGACTCATGCCGCAGAAACCGTGCCCGCCGTAAACGAGACTTGGAACCGCCGTTCGAGAGCCGCGAGCAGCGCATCGCGTCCGTCCACCCAGGCAACCGGCATTCCCGCTTCCCGCTCGATCGACGTGATCCCAAACTGCGGCGTACCGCACGGCGTGATCAACCGGTCATAATCCAACGCCGTACCGACGTTGAGCGCGAGCCCATGCATCGTCGTCATTTGCTTCACCGTCAACCCGACGGCACAAATCGAATTGCGGCCGACGTACACGCCACGATGCTCAGCGCGCTGCTGCGCTTGAATGCCAAACGTCCCCACGGCAGCAATGGCCGCATCCTCGAGCATCGCAACGAACGGTACGACCTCACGAAACCGCTCCAACCTCACGATCGGATAGACGACGACTTGGCCCGGTCCGTGGTAGGTCACGTCGCCGCCGCGCTCGACCTCCACGACATCGACCCCACGAGCAGCCAACGCCTCCTCGGAAACGAGCAGATTCGCGCGCTTAGCATTGCGGCCGAGCGTAACAACGGGTTCGTGCTCGACAACGATCCAAGTGTCGGCATCTTCGCCGCGAGAAACTCTTGCGTGAAGTTCGCGCTGAAATGCCAACACTTCGCGATATGGCCGCCGACCGAGGTCGAGCACGCGAACGCTCTTCACAAAGCTGACTATCGGCTAAGCGACGAGCGGTCCCGCGGGACCAATACGTGCGGTCACGCCCCGGCCGCCACCGGCGCCTTCGGCTTCGGATTGATGATATGAATCGCTTTAAAGTGGGCCGCTTCTGCCGCTTCCATGATCGATTCGGTGAGGGTGGGATGCGGGTGAATCGACAGGCCGATGTCTTCGAGCGTTGCGCCCATTTCGAGGGCGATGATGCCTTCGCCGATCAAGGATTCCGCTTGCGGTGCGATGATGTGCATTCCGAGGAGCGCGTCGGTCTTTGCGTCGCCGACAAGTTTTATGAGGCCGTCGGACTCGTTCATCGTGCGTGCGCGGCCGCTTGCGATCAGTGGGAACTTTCCGATGCGGACTTCGTAGCCGGCGGCCTTGGCTTCTTCCTCGGAAAGGCCGACGGTTGCGACTTCGGGGTCGGTGTAGACGCAGTTCGGTACGGCGACCGGATCGTAGGCTGAAGCGCGATCGCCCGCGATCACTTCGGCTGCGACGACGCCTTCCTTCATTGCTTTGTGCGCGAGCAATGGGGCGCCGGTGACGTCGCCGATGGCGAAGATGCCGTCGACTTTCGTGCGGCGTTGGGCGTCGACGTCGATGAAGCCGTTGCTGTTGACGGTGAGGCCGGCGGCTGCGAGGTTGAGATTGTCCGTGACCGGGCGGCGGCCGACGGCGACGAGGGCGCTTTGGAATTCGCGCGTTTCGTCTTTGCCGTTGGTGAATTCACCGTTGAGCGTTGCTTTGACGCCGGTTGCGGTTTTTTCGAGCGCGACGACCTTCGTCGATAGGGCGATTTCGACGCCCTGTTTCTTGAGGATACGCGCCATCGTTTTTGCGATCTCGAGGTCGGTGCCGGTGAGGACTTGGGGCATCATTTCGACCACGAGGACCTTGGCGCCGAGGCGCGTGTAGACGGTCGCGAATTCGAGGCCGATGACGCCGCCGCCGATCACGAGGAGGGACGTGGGGATGTCTTTCAAGCGGACGGCGTCGTCGGAGTTTATGATCGTCTTGCCGTCGCGGGGCCAGGCTTTTACGTCGACGGGGGCGCTGCCGGTGGCGATGACGACGGCGTCTTTGGCTTCGTAGGTTTCCGTCGTGCCTTCGCGGGTTTTGAGGCTGATGCTTTTGGGGCCCGTGAAAGATGCTTCACCGTAGGCGAAGGTGACTTTGTTGGCCTTGAAGAGTTGGGTGACGCCGCCGACGTTCGATTTTACGACGGCATCGGTGAACTTGACGACGCCTTCGCGGTCGACCTCGGGGGCGGCGACCTTGAGGCCGATTTCGCCCGCGTCGCGGATGTGGCGCGCGACTTCGCCGACGTGAAGCAGCGCCTTGGTGGGGATGCAGCCCCAGTTGAGGCAGACGCCGCCGATCTCGTCGCGGTCGAGGCAGACGACGCTCTTGCCGAGCTGACCGAGGCGGATGGCGGCATGATAGCCGCCGGGACCGGCTCCGATGACGATTGCGTCGACTTGCTGGTTTGCCAAAACGATGTTCCTTTCGAGCCGCGAGCGCGGGCGCGCTGCATGCGCCTTCGGTGTGCCGGGCCCCATTCATTTGACCGGGCGGCGGCCTGATAGTTTTCACTTGGCGCAAGACGGGAGCCATCCAATGAACGCCGAAATGGCCATCCAATGCGTGAGCTCGGCTGGCCCTCTGCTATGCCCACCATCGACCGCGACAGCATCGTTCCGATCTATCAACAGATCCACGAAGAGCTACGCGAAGCGATTCTTACCGGCACACTGCCTGAGTCGACCCGGCTTCCACCCGAGCGGACGCTGGCCGAGAAGCTCAACGTCAATCGCAGCACGGTCGTTCATGCGTACCGCGAGCTGGTCGCCGACGGTTTGATCGAGCAGCGGGTCGGCTCCGGGTCTCGGGTGGCCCGTAGCGTCGGACATCCGCCGCGCTCGGCCGACGTGCCCTGGTGGATTACGCTTCCGCCGTGGCGGGTGGGCTCGTTTCCGCAAGTTCTGGGAGAACTTGCCGCCACGTTTCACGGCGAGCGGATTTCATTCGTGCAGGGCGTGCCGCCGGTCGAACCTTCGCCGCTTGCGGAGCTCGCAAAATCGTTCGAGCGCGTTGCCGGCGATCCGGACTACGTGCTTTCGTATGGGGATTCCGAAGGGCACGCGCCGCTGCGCGAGGCGATTGCGGCGCGCATGCGCGCGCGCGGTTGCACGATCGACGCACGCGAAGTCTTGGTGCTGACCGGTTCGACCCAGGGAATTGCGCTCGTCGCGCAGTCGCTCGCGGAGCCCGGCGACGAGATCATCGTCGAACAACCGACCTATCCCGGTGCGCTGCAAATTTTTCAGATCGCGGGCTTGCGAGCGATTCCGGTTGCGGTCGACGACGAAGGTATGCGTGTCGATCACGTCGAGGCGATCTTGCGAACTCGCCGGCCGCGCTTCATCTACACGATGCCGACACTGCACAATCCAACCGGGGTCACGATGAACGCCGACCGGCGCGAGCGCCTGGTGACGCTGGCCGAACGAGCGCGCGTACCGATCGTTGAAGACGACCCGTACGGCGAACTGGCCAACACTTCAGGGCCGCCGCTCTTCGCCCAATCGCCGAACTACGTGATCTACTTGAGCACGTTTTCAAAGACGATCGCGCCCTCGCTACGTTTGGGCTGGATCACGGCGCCGCGGCCGATCTACGAACGCCTCCTGCTGCGTAAGCAATCCTACGACATGGCCACGAGCCTGTACGTGCAGGCCGGAGTTTGCGACTATCTTTCACGCGCCTACGACGAGCATGTCGTGCGCTTACGTGACGAGTTGACGGCCCGCCGCATCGTTGCGCGCGAGGCGATCGCGGCCCACTGGCCCAAAACGATGCGCCTCGCCAACGGCGCCGGGGGATTCTATCTTTGGGCGACGGCACCGCGCGAAATGCGCGCGCGAGCCTTGCTCGATGCGTCCGAACGTAACGGCGCGACGTTCCTCTTCGGCGAGGCGTTCTTCGCGACGAACGGCGGCGATCATAACTTTCGCTTGGCCATCACGCCGGTTAGCCGGGAGCACTTGGTCGAAGGCATTCGCCGCATCGGCGAATCGATCGCGCAGGTTGCGCGCCGTTAAACCTGCGGTGACCTTCGGCGCCGCGCTGATCGAGTGGTTCGAGCGGCACGGGCGCACCTGGTTGCCATGGCGCACCGAGCGTACTCCATACCGCATCGTCGTCAGCGAGTTCATGCTGCAGCAGACACAGGTCGACCGGGTCGCGCCGATCTTCGAACGCTTTGTCGGGGCGTGGCCTTCGTTTGAGGATCTCGCTCGGGCGACGCAAGCCGATATCGTGCGCGCTTGGAAGGGACTCGGTTACAATTCCCGCGCGGTGCGCCTCCATAAGCTCGCGCGAGCCGTCTGCGCCCGTTTCGGAGGCGTCCTTCCGAACGACGAACGGCTGTTGCGCGAATTGCCCGGTATTGGGCCGTACACGGCGCGTGCGATTGCCGCTTTCGCCTTCGACGCCGACACGGTCGCGCTCGACACGAACGTACGGCGCATCGTGCACCGAACGCAACTCGGCCTCGAGTGGCCGCCGCGCGCTTCGGATGCCCAGCTCGACGCGCTTGCGCTCGGTCTCGTACCGGCGGGCGCCGGCTTCGCCTTCAACTCCGCACTGATGGATCTCGGTTCGACGCTGTGCAGCGCGCGTGCGCCGAAATGTCTGATCTGCCCCTTGCGCCAGAACTGCGCCGCCGCACCGGTCGATGCTGCGGCGCTCGCGGCGCTGGCGGCGGCTCACGCCCCGCGGCGCACGCCGCAGGAGCGGCTCCCGTTCGAGCGGACGACCCGCTACGCGCGCGGCCGCGTGCTCGACCGGCTACGGGAACTTTCGCCTGGACAATGCATCTCGTTGCTCGATCTCGAGGTCGATCTTGCGAGCATGTTGCCCTATCACGATGCCGAGGCGCTGGCGGGCGTCGTCGGCGCCCTTGCGAGCGAGGGAGTCTTGGATCGCACCGGACAGGGCTTGCGGCTGGCGCACTGAGGCGGATTTAACGTGTTCCGGAAGGGTTATCTCTTTCGGGGATGCTAGGTCTCTTTAGCGGGACACCGAGCTATCGGGGAATCCCGAGTTCCCATTTTTCTTCGCAAGAAGTGAGGTCGCGCGTGGCTTTGGTCGATCGTGCCCAAAAAATGCTGACGACGCCGAAAACGGAATGGCCCGTTGTTGCGGTGGAGCCGGCGACCGTCCAGACGTTATATAGCGGTTACATCATTCCGCTGGCGTTGATCTCGCCGATCTGTTCGTTCATATCGACGCTCGTGTTTGCGCACCGGTCGATTTTGTTGGCGGCGGTCATCTCGATCGTGTCCTTCGTACTGTCGCTCGTCATCGTCTACGTCGTGGCCCTGATCGCAGATTACTTGTCGCCTTCGTTCGGAGGCACCAAGGATCCGATCCAAGCGCTGAAATGGATAGCCTATGCCTACACGCCGGCGTGGGTTGCCGGCGTCGCACTGTTGATTCCGGTCGTCGGGCCGCTGATCAGTCTGCTCGGCGGGCTGTACGCGTTGTACGTGCTGTTCTTAGGCGCGAACCCGGTGATGCGCGTCCCTCAGGAAAAGGCACTCGGCTACGTGGCCGTTCTCATCATCCTCGAAATCGTCCTGACGTTTATCGTCGGCGCCGTTCTCGGAGTGCTTGTCGCGGTGCTGTCCGTCGGTGCAGCGATCCAGGGTGCGCACTAACGGCGCGCCCGAGCTACCCGAACCAGCTCGGTAGATCCGAGTAGCGTTCCTCTTTCCAGGGGTCGGCGTCGTTGTTGTAGCCTCGGGTTTCCCAGAAGCCCTTCCGATCGTGATCTAGGAACTCGATTCCCTTCACCCACTTCGCCGACTTCCAAAAATAGAGCTTCGGTACGAACATGCGCACGGGGCCGCCGTGAATCGGCTCGAGCGGTTCGCCGTCGAATTCGTACGCAACCATAACTTCGTCCCCGAGCATCGCTTCGAGCGGCAGGTTCGTGGTGTAGTCGTTGTCGGCGTGCTGCAACACGAACTTCGCCTCGGGTTTCGGGCGGGCGCGTTCGACCAATGTCTTGAAGGGAACGCCGCGCCAGATCGTGTCTTTCTTGCTCCATCGCGTCACGCAGTGGATGTCGCCGCGCCACTCCTCGCTCGGGAGCGCGCGCAGCTCATCGTAACTCAGTTCGAAGGGGTTCTCCACGAGTCCATAGAGGCGCAAGCGCCACGTCTTGGGATCGAACCGCGGAATATCGCCGACGTGCAGAACCGGGAAGCCGGTCGTCAGGGTCTGGCCGGGCGGGATGGTTGGGTCCTTCGTCTTGAAGAGCGCCATATCATGACTGAGACTGCAGCAGAGCCCCCCGTGGTTTCGGAGGAGCCACTTATCCCGTTCCCGACGAAGAAGGTCCCCCGGGCGACCGCACTGCGGGAACTGGCGATCTTGGAGCAAGCCTACCCGAACGCCGAGACCGCCCTGCACTACGATTCGCCGTTCACCCTGCTGATCGCCGTGATCCTAAGCGCCCAATGCACGGACGCGCGGGTGAACCTGACGACGCCACACCTTTTCGCGGCCTACCCGACTCCGGCCGCGTTAGCGGCTGCGCCGGTCGATGACGTCGAGCGCATCATCAAATCGTGCGGTTTCTTCCGCATGAAAGCTAAGAACATTATCGCGGCGTCGCGCGCCATCGCCGAGGAGCACGGCGGCGAGGTCCCTAGCGGCCGCGAGCAGCTCGAAGCGCTGCCCGGCGTCGGACGCAAGACGGCCAACGTCGTCCTCTCCGTCGCCTTCCACGAAGCAGCCTTCGCGGTCGACACGCACGTGTTTCGCGTTTCGCATCGCTTGGGTCTGACGCTCGGGAAAACCCCGCGCCAAGTCGAGGACGACGTCGTCAAGCTCGTACCGCGTGAAAAACTCCGTCACGCCCATCATTGGCTGATCCTGCACGGACGTGCGATTTGCAAGGCTCCCATACCCCACTGCGACATCTGCCCGGTCAATCAGATTTGCCCCACGGCACCCGTAGTCGATCGCATCTTGCTCAAGAAAGCGCGCACCAAAACACGTATGCTGCTGGCAGAGCGCAAGAAAGCTACCGCGAAGAAGGCGAGTACAAAAAAGACAAGTGCAAAGAAGCAGAGCGCAACCAGGAGGGGTACGAAGAAGTAGGCCCTGCAGTGTAACAAAGCGGCTTATGCCGCGATACTGTAGCCGGATGGGACACTTCCATATTTACCTTCTCCAGAATTGGTACATATTTTTGGGTTCATCATTACTAACAACCACTGGTTTAGTACTATACCGCCAGGTCTACCGGGAGGCGAAGGAATACGAGGAAGCGATTCGGTCAAAACGACCCGGCAGCGTTCAGCGGTCAGATAATCTGGCCATTATGGATCCCTTTAATACCGGCGTTCCGAACGGCTATCGCTTTAGGGGCGCCATCATGATTGTAATGGGAACCGTCGGAATGATTGCATCAATTTTCGGAGCCCCGCGTCACCTCTAACGCGACGCTGCTCTCTCACACGAACATGTCCTCACTTTGGGGCGCCTCGCGCGAACCCAGGGCTTGCGGGCGGCCCAATCCACGCGGCGTCAAACTATTGTGGTGCCGGTGTACTCATGGCTGTCTCTATTTGTTCGGATGTTAGAGTTTGATCGGGCCTAGGTCGTCGAGGTGGGCGGGGCGGGGCAATTGCGCATCCTCTGCGATCGTTTTGAGGAGCGTCGTGGGGGTTACCGCGTCGCCATAGCCGGCGTCGGTTGATAGCTTCGAGAGGTTGATGAGCGCCGGCACTGCGGAGCCCGTGTCGAATTGGTATTCGCCGTCGAATCCGACGCCGCGAATCAGAATCAGTTGACGCTGCGGGTCGACGTCGAGGCTGATGCGTTTTTCTTGGAAACGTAAACGCACGCGGAGCGGGCTCTCGAGACGCACGAAGCGGACGCCGTCTTTGCCGAGGATGGAGTTGAGCCGGCGGGCTCCGATGCTCAGCGCTTCGGCGAAGGAGCCGAGGAGCTCGGTTGCGCTCGTGCCGGCGGTCGCTTCGGCGCCCGGAGTGCCGGACTCGATCGCCGACTCGACGTCCTTGCGCGCGCGAATCCGCATCGCCATGGCGACGATCGGATTGGGATTGAGCGGTTTCTCGTCGGAGGCCACCTCCCCCATATTCGGGGTGGCCCGAGCGCCGCGCCTCCGCGGCGACCGCTCGTCCGGCGCAGGCGGTTCGGTGCGCCTAACTTTTTACTGAGGAAGGCCTGCTCTCGGGGGCTACGGGAACGTCCCAAGGGTGGTGGACGATCGGCAGAATTCCCTTGCGATCGAGACCGACAACCGCGTCGTAGATGTCGCCGGCGGCGGTCGTCACGCGGCGCGCATTCCCGACACCCCCGAGCGCCAACGCCTGGCCAAGCAACGTGGGATTCGCGAAATCGTCTTCGGCGCGCAGGATGGTATTCTCACAACGCTCGGTATCGTGACCGGCGTGAGCAGCGCGGCGCCCGAGCGCGCGACGATCTTGATTACCGGGTTTCTCTCTTTACTGGTGGGCGCGATCTCGATGGGCGTCGGCGAATATTTGGGCGGCAAAGCCGAGCGCGAGGTCGTGCAAAACGCAATCGACTTCGAACAGCGCGAGATGCTCGAAATGCCCGACGACGAGTTCGCCGAGCAAGTTTCCTACTACCGGCTCAAGGGCTTCACCGACGACGAAGCGACCATGATCGTGCGGCGCTTAGAGAAGAACCCCGACATCTGGTTGCACGAAATGGTGCGCGACGAGTTCGGCATCGACGTGCGCGAAGCTGAAGGCGGCGACTTGCGCTCGGCGCTTGCGATGATGGGGTCCTTTGCGTTTGGAGCGGTCCTGCCGGTCTTGCCGTACGCGTTCGGGATTTCGATCGGCTCGGCCATGTGGGTCGGGCTCGCTCTTGCCGCCGCGGCGCTGTTCGGCATCGGCTATTTCGCGGGAACGCTGAGCGCACGGCGACCGGTCGTCAAAGGCCTGGAGATCGTCGCTTTCGGAGCGGCCGTGTTTGCTATCGCCTGGGCGGCGGGACGCTATATCCCGCCGCTGTTCGGACATTCCGCGGTCAGCGTCGGCGGCTAAACGCCCGCTAGTTCGCGGGCCCTTTCCACTTGCCGACCATCGAGCGCGCGATCACCAAGCGCTGGATCTGCTGTGTACCTTCGTAGATCTGGGTGATCTTGGCATCGCGCATCATGCGCTCGACCGGGTACTCCGTCGAGTAACCGAAGCCGCCCAAAATCTGCACGGCGTCGGTCGTCACCTTCATGGCCGTGTCGCCGGCCTTCAGCTTGGCGAGCGCCGCCCAAAGGGTGAGGTCTTCCGCACCTTGATCGCATTTGCGCGCGGCCTCATAGAGCAGTAGGCGCGCCGCCTCGACTTCGACCTTCATGTCGGCCAGCATGAACTGAATGCCCTGTTGCTGTCCGATCGGCTTGCCGAACGCCATCCGCTCTTGGGCGTAGTTGGCAGCGTAGTCGAGCGCGCCTTGCGCGATGCCGACGGCCTGCGCGGCGATACCGGGGCGCGACTTGTCGAGCACCTTCATCGCCGTCTTGAACCCGGTGCCTTCGGGTCCGATCAGATTCTCGGCGGGTATTTCGCAATTCTCAAAAGACAACTCGACGGTCGGTGAGCCGCGAATGCCCATTTTCTTTTCGAGTTTTCCGACCTTGAAGCCGGGCGCGTCCTTGGGGACGATGAAGGCGCTGATCCCGTTCGGGCCTTTGGCGGGATCGGTCACCGCGAAGACCGCGATCACGTCGGCCACGCCGCCCTGGGTGATCCAGATCTTGCTGCCGTTGAGCACGTAGGTATCGCCGCGCTTCTCGGCTCGCGTACGCATGGAGCCGGCCGCGTCCGAGCCGCTGCCCGCTTCGCTCAGCGCGTAGGCGGCGATCCACTCGCCCGAGGCGAGCTTGGGAATGTACTTCGCCTTCTGCGCATCGCTCCCGGCGATGATGATCGGCAGCGAGCCCAGTTCTTGGACCGCGATCATCAAGCCGCTCGAAGCGCACGCTTTGGAGACCTCTTCGACGACTTTGACATACGTCAGAAACGACAGCCCGAGGCCGCCGTACTCCGCCGGGAAGGGGATGCCGAGCAGGTCGTTTTCGGCGAAGAGCTTGTAGATGTCGCGCGCGAATTCGGCCTTTTCGTCGATCTCGGCTGCGCGCGGGGCGACGCGGTCGCGTACGAGGTCGCGCACGACCTCGAGGATCATCGCATCGTCGTCGGTGGGTACGCTGCCATGCGGAGGCGCTGCTATTGCCATGCCGTTGCTCCCAAAGCTAAGGTCGCTACGGTCGTTGGTTCGCGGCCCGAACGCGAGGGCCCGTTTCCGGTGGGCCGCTCCGGCAGGCTCCCGGACGGTTGCCCCCGCTCACCGGCCGGAAGGCGGCTTGGAAAAGAACGTAGCGCGCCGCCGGATTCGGCTGCGCGCTACGGGATTGAATATTGCGAACAAATAACGGGGAAGTGTCTACTTCTTCTTTTTCTTCATTGCGGTTTTCTTTGCTTTTTTCTTGGCTGCCATGTGAACTCACCCCCCTCCAAATAAAACTCATCGGCTATCTCTAGGCCGCCGACCGCCTTTACAGGTTGTCGGGAGTGAGTCCTCTCCAGACAAGGCGATAACGCTTCCGCTCTTCGGGGAGTTCCCAAAATATCTCGAAAATGCACTCCCCGGCCTCGCGCGGAAATTGGCAGCACGCATGCCGATAATTGAGACCGACCATCTGCGGAAGGTCTTCCGGTCGATCAAACGCGAGCCGGGACTCGGCGGCGCCGTCGCGGCCCTGTTTTCGCGCGAATACGAAGAGAAGGTAGCGGTCGAGGACGTCAGCTTCTCGCTCGAGCCGGGTGAGATCGTCGGCTACATCGGGCCCAACGGCGCCGGCAAGTCGACCACCATCAAAATGCTGACGGGCATCCTCGTGCCGACCTCAGGCTCGATCCGAGTGGCCGGGCTCGTGCCGCACGAACGGCGTCAGCAAAACGCGGAGAACATCGGGGTCGTCTTCGGCCAGCGCAGTCAGCTCTATTGGGATCTGCCGCTGCGCGAATCGTTCGAATTGCTGCGCTCGATCTACGACATCCCACGTGCTCGCTACGAGGAAAACCTCCGCACCTTTAGCGACATGCTCGATCTCGAGCGCTTCATGGGAACGCCCGTGCGGCAGCTGTCGCTTGGGGAACGGATGCGCGGCGACTTCGCCGGTGCGATGCTGCACGATCCCAAGATCGTCTTCCTCGACGAGCCGACGATCGGGCTCGACGTGATCGCGAAGGAAGCGATTCGCGAGTTCATCTGCGAAGTGAACCGCGAACGCGGGACAACCGTCATCCTGACGACCCACGATCTAGCCGACGTCGAGCGCCTAGCGAGCCGCATCATCTTGATCGACACCGGAACGGTGATCTACGACGGCCCGCTCGAGCGGCTGCGCGAGGAGTACGGAACGCACCGAACGCTCGTGATCACCCTCTTCGAACCCGAAGCGGACTTGCAAGTGGATGGCGCCGTGGTCGAGAGCCAGGAAGGGAACGTGGTTCGGCTGCGCTTCGACCGGCGGGTGACGAGCGCCGAAGTCTTGGTGCGCCGGGTGATGGACCGCTATCGCATCACGGACCTTGCGATTGCGGAGCCTGAGATCGAAAGCATCGTGCGGCGTCTTTACCTCGAAGGCTACCGCTCTTCGAGCCCCGCCGCGCCGGCATGATCGCGACGCGACGGCGTTTCCGGTTCGATCCCTACGTTCAGTTCATGAAGAAGTCGATGGCACGCGAAGCGACCTACCGCTTCAACATCTTCACGAGCCTCGGCTCCTTCGCCGTGCGCGTGTATTTGCTGCGGACCGTCTGGGTTGCGCTCTACGCGCACAACGCCGCTCCGCGCGGCCTGTCACTCGGCGCGATCGTGACCTATTCGACGGTCGCGCTGCTGCTTGGCTTAGTGCTCGACATCGACCAGACGCGAGCGCTGCACGATCGCCTGCACGACGGCAGCATCGCCACCGACTTCATGAAGCCCATCAACGTTCCGCTCTTTTTCTTCGCCGACGGAACGGGCGAGGTGCTCTTCCACGCGCTCTTGATGGTACCGGCCCTGGCCATCGCTCTGCTGTTCGTCCACATCACCGTCCCCCCAGCGGGCGTGCTCGCGGCCTTTGCGCTCAGTTTCTTGCTCGGCTATTTCGTCGGGTTCTTTTTGAACTTCATCTTGAACCTGACCGCCTTCTGGACGCTCGAGATCTCGGCGATACAGCTGATAACGACCTGGTTGACCGATTTCCTGGGGGGCCAGATCGTACCGCTCGTGCTCTTTCCGGTCGCACTGCAGGGCGCCGTCTACGCGCTGCCGTTCGCGGCGATGTTTTCGACGCCGCTCTTGATCTACATCGGGGTGATACCGCCGGCGCGCTATCTCGAATCGATGGCCGTGCAGGCGGCCTGGGTCATCGTGCTCGCGGCCATTTCGACTGTGATGTGGCGGGCGGGCTCGCGCCGAATCGTGGTGCAGGGTGGCTAGCCGTTCACCCGTGCGCCGCATGCTTGGCGCCTACGGCCAGTATTGGCGCATCAACGTGCTTACCACGCTCGAGTACCGCGAGAACTTCATTTTGTGGTCGCTCTTCACGTTCGTCTATCACGGCTCGGCGATCGCGGCACTGTGGATCATCCTGAACAACTTTCCATCGATGAACGGCTGGACGTTTCGCGACATGGCCTTCTTATACGGCCTCTGGATGCTCGCGCACGCCCTGCACAACACGCTGTTTTCCAACGTCGAGGGCATCCCCGAACGGATTCGAGAAGGCGACTTCGACCGTGTGCTCATTCGTCCGCTGGACGCCCTGTTCGGCGTGATCGCGACACCGGGCCAGTTCTTTCCCGACGAGCTGATCATGGCGCTGGTCTATTTCGCGGCGGCCACCTGGTACAGCGGGATACACGTCGGCCTCGGGTTCGTCACGATCGTGCCGCTGATCGTGGCGGGTGGGGCTTTGATCGATCTCGCGCTCAATTTGATCGTCGCGACCTTGGCCTTCTGGTTCGTGCGCGTCGACGAACTGCGCTGGCTCGTCCTGCAGCTCGAACAGGAGTTCACCCGTTACCCGATCTCGATCTACTCCCGCGGCGTGAGCTTCGTGCTGACCTTCGTACTGCCGTTTGCCTTCATGAACTACTTCCCGGCAGCATACTTCTTGCACAAAGGCGATCTTGCGCTCGGGCTGCCGCGTGAAGCCGGCCTGTTCGCGCCGTTGATCGGGCTCGTGTTCGTCGTGGCCGCTTACGCGTTCTGGCGTTTCGGCCTCGACCGTTACCAGGGCGTCGGGCACTAAGCTTCGGCGAGATCGGGACTCGTGCTAGCGGCGGAGCGATAGCGTTCCAGCTCGATCGTGTTGAGGGCGATCGAAGCATGCGCGATGACGCGCACGAGCAATTCTCGCTCGTCGGGGTCCAAGTCCAGGCCGCTCACGTTTCGGCCATAGACGACGATCGCGCTGACCGAGCGGTCGAAGAAGAGCGGAGCTATGAAGGTGAGCCGCTCGGTCGGAAAGGCCCGCTTGATCAGTTTTGTCTCTTTGCTCGAAAACGTGAGTGCGCCGCGCGAGCGCGCGATCGCTTTGGTCAGATCGTCATTCGCCGGGAGTTTCACGACGCAGTCGTCGGGCCAGCCGTAGTTGTAGCTCAACTCGTAGGCGCCGTCGCGGCGGCGTGAAAGGATTCCGCCGAAAGCGAGCTTCAGCGCGTGGGTCGCGTCCTCCAGCAACGCGCGGTAGACGTCTTCGGTCGTTTCGGCGTCGAGGATGTAGCCGGCGATGAACTCGAGCGCTAGGCGCTGCTCGCGACGATGGCGGAAGATGAAGCGGTCGACCACCCGGTCGAGCAGTTCGCGAATCTTGCCGGTCAACGAGCCGATGCCCATCGAGATCGCGATCAGGAAGCCGTACGCCAAATCGGTGTTTTGGTAGAACACGTACGTGCCGATCTCTTCGGCCAAGGATATGGTTCCGATCACCGAGGCGGTGAGCGCGACGTAAACGATCGCCCGGCTGACCACGAAGTCGACGTTGAAATAGTTGTGCCGGATCACGGCTAGCCACACGACGGCAATCGGAAGCGCCGTAAGCGTCAAGAGCAGTCCGTTTTCCCATGGGGTGATGCGCGTCGGGAAGAAGCTGTCGGACGCGAGGCGCGCAGCGCCGGCAAGGGCAAAAGAGACGACGATCCAGGCGATGCGGGGCCGTTCGTCGCCGTGTGCGCGCACGAAGGCGACGATGAAAATGGCGATCATCAACGCGGTGAGGATCTGCGACCACAAGGCGTAGAGAGAGACGAGCGGCTGCGACGGCAAGGCACCGTAGGTGAAGCGCCAATCGGCATACGCGTGCAGGGTGCCGAGCAAGAACCCGGCGATGAGCGCGGCACACGCGAGCAGGCGCTGGACACGCGGCTCCTCGATCAGAAAGCAGAGCGCAAAAAGCACGAGTGCCGCGCGTGCGACGCCGGTGAGGGTGAAGGCGATCCATTCGGGGATCTGGCGCCACGGATTGGGTATAATCAGACCAGCGTACGTGGTCGGAAACTCCGCGCCGAGGCAATAGACGAAGACGGCAGCCGTCGCGATGCTCGGCTGAACGAGAAACAGAATCGCGCCGAGTCCCACGATGATGATAAAGAGCAAGATCTTTATGACCGTCGTTACGCGGCTCGGCACGGATTCGGCGCGCGCGATCAAATGCACGATCCGCTCGTGGCCGGCGCGCTCGATCGGCAAGCGACGATCCGGATCATCGTAGGTGTAGCTGCCCATGCCGGCGAGCCCCGGTTTACGGTCGAACGGTTTGATGCGGTCGAGCCGGACGCGGTCGCCGGCGAGGAGCCGTTGCGAACCTTTAGCCGGCTCCTCGGCGACGCGCACGACCGTGCCGTTGCCGTCGGTCACGTAGCCGAATATGGAAAGCGGATAGACGACCCGAATCCCGTCAGCGGCGACGCGGGCGATCGCGAAGACGGCCAATAGCCCGACGACGACCAGGCGGATCCATTGAGCGCGGCTGAGAGAGATCTGGGGCGATGCATGGGCTTCCGAGGGCATTCGAGCCTTTATACCCGTTTAACGAGGTTTTTTGATTTGGCCGCGCTTATCTAGCGCGACGATGGACAAAGTGGTTTCAAGCGCTGCGGCAGCGGTGGCCGATATTCCGAACGGCGCGTCGATTGCCGTCGGCGGCTTTGGGCTAAGCGGCGTGCCCTTCGTGCTGATCGCAGCGCTCTTCGAAGCGGGCGCAACCGACCTTGAGACCGTTTCGAACAACTGCGGCGTCGACGGCTGGGGCCTCGGCGTGCTGCTGGCGGAGAAGCGCATTCGGCGCACGACGGGCTCCTACGTCGGCGAGAACAAAGAGTTCGAACGCCAATATCTCTCGGGCCAGTTGGAAGTCGAGTTGGTACCCCAAGGAACGCTTGCCGAGCGTCTGCGCGCCGGCGGATCGGGCATTCCGGCCTTCTACACGCCCGCCGGTGTCGGCACGCAAGTCGCCGACGGTGGCCTTCCTTGGCGCTACGCGCCGGACGGTTCGGTGGCGCTCGCTTCGCCAAAGAAGGAGACGCGTATATTCAACGGGCTTGAATACGTACTCGAAGAAGCGATCGTGTGCGACTTCGCCTTGGTCCGCGCGAGCGTCGGCGACCGGCACGGGAACTTGCTGTACCACAAATCGACGCGCAATTTCAATCCGCCCTGTGCGATGGCCGGGAAGATCACGATTGCCGAGGTCGAGGAATTGGTCGAGCCGGGCGAGATCGATCCCGAGAACGTGCATACGCCGGGGATCTTCGTGCAACGCGTCGTCGTGGTCGGCACCGAAGGCAAGCGTATCGAGCGAACGACGACGAGAAAGCGCGAGAACTAACGGTGGCACTGACGAGAGAACAATTGGCGGCGCGAGTTGCCAAAGAATTGCACGACGGCGAGTACATCAACCTGGGCATCGGGCTTCCGACGCTCGTGCCCAACTATGTCGACAGCGACGTGACCTTGGTGCTGCAAAGCGAGAACGGCATCCTCGGCATGGGGCCCTACCCCTATGAGGGCGAGGCCGATCCCGATCTGATCAACGCGGGGAAGGAAACGGTCACGGTGCTTCCGGGCGCGTCGTTCTTCGATTCAGCGGCGTCGTTTGCGATGATCCGCGGCGGTCACATCGATCTTGCAATTTTGGGCGCGATGCAAGTCTCGGCGCGCGGCGACCTCGCCAACTGGACGATCCCCGGCAAGATGGTCAAGGGCATGGGCGGCGCGATGGATTTAGTCCACGGCGCGAAGCGCGTGATCGTGATGATGGAGCATGTCGCAAAGGACGGCTCGCACAAGATCGTTGCGGAGTGTAGCCTTCCGCTTACCGGCAAACACGTGGTTCACTCGATCATCACCGACATGGCGGTGATCGACGTGACTCCCGAGGGTCTGGTCCTACGCGAATGCGCGCCCGGCGTCAGTGTTGACGAGGTGCGCGCCGCGACGGGCGCCCCGCTCACCGTCGCCGTCTGAGAAGCGCGCCCCGGTTACTGCGCGTTCGCTGCGCCGAGTTGCGCGCCGTGCTCGCGGAAGCGGTGCGAGGCAAGTTCGATAACGAGCGCGCCTTCGACTACGAGCGTTAGCGCGAAGGTGAACGCTCCGAGCGGCTCATTGACCAAGCCCGCGAGCGTCGAGAAGAGGAGCGGCGGCGCAACATAGAGCGCCGTCAACAGGAGGCGGATCAAGAGAACCGGCCCGCGCGCGTCGACTTGATGCGGAAACACGGCAAGCAATCCGACGCCAAGGCATTGCAGCGACCAGTAACTTGCAAGCGAAAGCGGCAAAGCGCCGAGCGCGAGCGGAAGGTCGCCCGAAACGATTCCGGCTGCCAAAGGCGCAAGTCCGATCGCGAGCCCTCCGCGCCAAGCGCGGCCCAGCGTCCAGGCCGCAATGCGTGAGCGTAGCGACGCGCGTGAAAGCCAAAAGAGCGGCTTTGCGAGGTCGCTCGCGAGCCCGCGCGCCGCGCCGAACGAGGCGCCGAGCAGCACCATCAGAGCGGATGCGACCGCGAGCGTTACGATCGGCGTCGAGTCGCTCCAGGCCGCTCCCGCCAGTGCGGCACCGGCTCCGCACAACGTCCAGAAGACGCAGCCGGCAACCCAAAGCGCGACGACCCCGCGACCGCGGCGGAACGCGACCCAGTCCTTCCAGGTCAGTGCGAGCGCACCCGAGGGGATCCGCGGGTTCCGGACGGAGGCATCGGCGTTAAAGCCGGCGAGAGATGTGCCGCGCGGACGTCGCATCGGGTGCGCGTTCGATCGCGTAAACGCTTCGTAGAGTTCGGGTAGCGCGTCACCGCCGAGTAAGCCGATGGACGTCACGAAGACGGCAAAAATGAGGGCGAACACCGCAATCGCCGCCGGAGCGCCGGCGAGTACCGCGCGCACGCCCGCTCCCGGATCGAGACCCGCGGCTGCCAGCGGCCCGAGGAAACGGCTGCCGAACAGGGTTCCGGCCGCGCAGATGAAGCCTGCGCCCGCCAAGGCCCAGCCGGCCACCCGCACGGGCTGCTTCAGGCGTCCGCGCGCGAGCAAGAAGGTCGGTAACTCGCAACCGATGTG
>Ga0302324_100002538_pt1 | contig 41938 bp, 30 predicted proteins | sample Palsa_T0_1_FD_201949 | JGI IMG/M metagenome (GOLD analysis project Ga0302324, IMG submission 201949) | Peat permafrost microbial communities from Stordalen Mire near Abisko, Sweden - Palsa_T0_1 | ecosystem: Environmental > Terrestrial > Soil > Palsa > Peat permafrost | place: Sweden: Abisko...
TCACCTTCGTCAAGGCTGCCGTCAAAGTCGTCTTGCCATGATCTACATGACCAATCGTCCCCACGTTCACGTGCGGCTTCGTTCGCTCAAACTTCCCCTTCGACACGGCAAGTACCTCTCAGAAAATTAATTGGTCCGTTACGATGCTTTCTTCATCACGACGTCGGCGACATTGTTCGGCACTTCCATGTACTTCGCGAACTCCATCGTATAGTTCGCGCGCCCCTGGCTCATGGAGCGCATCGCCGTCGAGTACTGGAACATTTCCGCAAGCGGCACCTCCGCGGTCACCACCTTGCCGGACGGAGAGTCCTCCATCCCGATGATCTGCCCGCGCCGGCGATTCAAATCGCCGACGATGTCGCCGTAATAATCCTCGGGCGTCACGACCTCGACCTTCATGATGGGCTCGAGCAGCACGGGCTTCGCGCGGCGAAAGCCTTCCTTGAAGCCCATCGATCCCGCGATCTTGAAGGCCATCTCGTTCGAGTCGACATCGTGATACGAGCCGTCGAACGCCGTTACTTTCACATCGACGATGGGATAGCCGGCGATCACCCCGGTCTGCACGGCCTCTTGAATGCCCTTGTCCACGGCGGGGATGAACTCGCGCGGTACCGCACCGCCGACGATGCCATTGACGAACTCGTAGCCCTTGCCCGGAGGCAGCGGCTCGAGCTTGAGCCACACGTGACCGTACTGACCCCGGCCGCCCGACTGGCGCACGAACTTGCCTTCGGACTCGACCGTGCCGCGGATGGTCTCGCGGTAGGCGACCTGCGGCTTGCCGACGTTGGCCTCGACCTTGAACTCGCGCTTCATGCGGTCGACGATGATCTCGAGGTGCAGCTCGCCCATGCCCGAAATGATGGTCTGACCGGACTCCTGGTCCGTGTGCACGCGAAACGAGGGATCCTCCTTCGCGAGCCGTTGCAAGGCGAGGCCCATCTTCTCCTGGTCGACCTTGGTCTTCGGCTCCACGGCCACCGAGATGACGGGCTCGGGAAACTCCATCTTCTCGAGGATGATGATCTTGTGCGGATCGCACAGAGTGTCGCCCGTGGTGACGTCCTTCAGGCCCACCGCCGCGGCGATGTCGCCCGCGCGCACTTCCTTGATCTCCGAGCGTTCGCTTGCATGCATCTGCAAGAGTCGCCCGATGCGCTCGTTGCGGCTCTTGTTCGGCACGAACACCTGGTCGCCCGAGTTCAGAGTGCCCGAGTAGACACGGAAGAACGTCAAGTTGCCGACGAAGGGATCGTTCAGGATCTTGAATGCGAGTGCCGCGAAGGGCTCGGCATCGTCCGCCTTGCGCGTCAGATCCTCGCCGCGCTCGCCGTGTCCCGTCACCGCCGGGACATCCACGGGCGATGGCATGTACTCGACGACCGCGTCGAGCACGGCCTGCACGCCCTTGTTCTTGAACGCCGACCCGCAGGTGACCAGGCAGATCTCGTTCTTGAGCGCACGCGCACGCAGGCCCCGCTTGATCTCCTCCACCGACAGATCGCCGTTCTCGAGGTACTTGTTGAGCAACTCGTCCGCGCCCTCGGCGGCGGCCTCGATCATTTTCGCGCGCCAGTTCTGGCATTCCTCGAGCATGTCCGCGGGAATGTCGCGGTACTCGAATTTCATGCCTTGAGTTTCCTCATCCCAGAAGATGGATTTCATCTTGATGAGATCGACCACGCCGACGAACGCATCTTCGGCGCCGATTGGCAGCTGAATGGGAACGGGATTGCCGCGCAGGCGGGTACGAATCTGATCGACGCAGCGCAAGTAGTTCGCGCCGGCGCGATCCATCTTGTTGACGAACGCGATGCGCGGCACGCGGTACTTGTTCATCTGGCGCCAGACCGTTTCCGATTGCGGCTGCACACCCGACACCGCGCAATAGACGGCAATAGCCGAATCGAGCACACGCAGGCTCCGCTCGACTTCGATGGTGAAATCCACGTGCCCCGGGGTGTCGATGATGTTGATGCGATACTCGGGGAAGCTCTTGTCCATCCCCTTCCAGAAGCAGGTGGTCGCCGCGGCGGTGATGGTGATGCCGCGCTCCTGTTCCTGCTCCATGTAATCCATCACGGCCGCGCCGTCGTGCACCTCGCCGATCTTGTGAGAGACCCCGGTGTAGAAAAGAATGCGCTCGGTCGCGGTGGTCTTGCCCGCATCGATATGTGCAGAGATACCGATGTTGCGATATCGCTCGATGGGCGTCGTACGTGCCACGGTAGTTCCCAGGCGCTTACGCGCCGAATTTAACGGGGTCGAAGCGACCCCGTCCGATAAATCGATATGAGGCCAAGCCGCCGTTTTACCAGCCGCGGCCTCCCCTGCCGCTCGCTACCAGCGGTAGTGCGCGAACGCCTTGTTGGCCTCGGCCATACGGTGGGTGTCTTCGCGCTTGCGGACGGCGGCACCGCGATTCTCGGAGGCCTCCAGGAGCTCGGCGGCCAGCCGATGCGCCATGGACTTCTCGCTGCGGTCGGTCGCGGCCTCGATGACCCAGCGCATGGCCAAGGTCTGGCGGCGATTGGCGCGCACTTCGACGGGTACCTGGTAGGTGGCGCCGCCGACGCGACGCGACTTCACTTCGACCACGGGCTTGACGTTGTCGAGCGCCTGCTGCAAGACAGCGATGGCATCGCCGCCTGCGCGGCCGGTCTTGTCGCCGATGCGGTCGATGGCGCCATAGACGATCTTCTCGGCCACCGACTTCTTGCCCCGCTCCATCACCATGTTGATGAACTTGGCCAACATGTCGTTGCCGAACTTCGGATCCGGAAGAATGGTGCGATGGGGTGCTGCTGCTCTGCGAGACATGGGGAAACCTTCTAGCCTCTAGTTGGCTTATTTCTTCGGACGCTTGGCGCCGTACTTGGAACGTCCTTGGCGACGATCGCCCACGCCGGCGCAATCGAGAGCGCCGCGAACGGTGTGATAGCGCACGCCCGGCAGATCCTTGACGCGGCCGCCGCGGATCAGCACGACCGAGTGCTCCTGCAAATTGTGGCCTTCGCCGCCGATGTAGCTCGACACCTCGTAGCCGTTGGTCAACCGCACGCGGCACACCTTGCGCAGCGCCGAGTTCGGCTTCTTCGGCGTGGTGGTGTAAACCCGCGTGCAGACACCGCGTTTCTGCGGAGACGCGGCCAGCGCCGGAACCTTGGACTTCCAGGCAGGCTCATTGCGTCCGGTACGGATCAATTGGGTCGTCGTCGCCATAAATGCCTTATTGAGGGCGGTTCGAAATCGAGTCCGCCCGCTAGAAAAAACGTAAAGCTATCCGCGCCTCTAGGGCAAGGCGGCAAAGAGCGGCGATTTTAGGAACCGGTCGCCCGGGTGTCAAGGCGCGCGCCGGCCTAAAACGCGGGCCCCGCGAGTGATGTTGCCACGCAGCATCATTACCACGCCCCCGCGCGTGCAGCGCCCCGGTAAACGACCCCCGCGCAAGGGTTCGCACCCAAGTTATAGCAGAGCTCCGCCGGCCGCTCGATCCGCCAAAGAGCGAAATCGGCGCGCTTGCCCACCTCGAGCGTGCCGATCTCGGACTCCCGCCCGAGCGCTCGGGCCGCCACGCGAGTCGCGCCCGCCACCGCCTCCTCCGGCGTGAGGCCGAACAGGCTGCAGGCCATGTTGAGCGCGAGCAGCATCGACATCCCCGGAGAGGTGCCGGGATTGCCGTCGGTCGACACGGCCATGGGCACCCCGGCGGCGCGCAAGAGCGGCACCGGCGGCGGCGTGTTCTGCCGCAGGGTGAAGTAGGCCCCCGGCAAGAGCACCGCCACGGTGCCGGCTTGGGCGAGTGCGCGCGCGCCGTCCTCGCTCAGGTACTCGAGATGGTCGGCGGACAGCGCGCCATAGCGCGCGGCCAGCTCCGCAGCACCCATGTCGGTGAGCTGCCCGGCGTGCACATGGGCGCGGATACCCACACGCCGCGCGGCCGCAAGAAACGCTTCGGTCTCATCCAGAGTGAATGCGATGTTCTCGCAAAACGCATCGACGGCGTCCACGAGGCCTGCCGCGGCGAGCGACTCGAGCCACGGGCCGCATACGGCGGCGACGTACTCGCCGCGCCGCTCGCGATACTCCGCCGGCAGAGCATGCAGCCCCAAGAACGTGGTCTCGATCGAGAGGGGCAGCTCGCGCGAAAGTGCACGCGCGACCTCGAGCATGCGGCGCTCGGTGGCGAGGTCGAGACCATAGCCCGACTTCACTTCGAGGGTGGTGACGCCCTCGGCCATGAGGCGCCGCGCGCGCGACGTAGCGGCCGCGGCGAGCGACTCGAAATCGGCCCGGCGCGTCGCATTGACGGTGGATTGAATGCCGCCGCCGGCACGCGCGATCTCCTCATAGGGCACGCCGCAAAGCCGCTGCTCGAACTCCGCGACGCGATTGCCGCCGTATACCAGGTGGGTGTGGCAATCGATGAGACCCGGCGTCATCCACAGGCCCTCGGCCTCCTCGATCGGGACCCCGCGAGCCCGTGCAAGAGTGCGCGCCTGCTCGGCACTGCCGATCCAGGCGATACGCTCGCCTTTCACCGCGAGCGCTCGATGGTCAAGCTTGCCATAGGGAGTGCGGCCCGCGACCATGGTCGCGATGCTCATCCCGATCCACACCCGATCCCATTCCACCGTGGACGATGTCTCTTGCACAAATGCGCCTGCACTGGCCGTTGTGGCCGCGGGGGTGATGATACGGCAAGCTGGCCTGACTATACAGGTATAGGCAGGCATCCATGGAGCGGCATTACCGGTTGGCTGGGGCGCTTCTCGAAGGCGGATGGCGGTGCGATGTGGGCGTGGCGGTCGACGAGCACGGCCGTATTGCCCGCATCGAGACGGAGCCTGCGCGGACGGGAGGAGCGGTCGTCGGGTCCCAGCGGGCGGCAAACACCGAGCAGGTCGCGGGTTTCGTCGTGCCCGGCATGCCCAACGCGCACAGTCATGCCTTCCAGCGCGGCATGGCGGGCAATGCCGAGTACCGGCTGTCCACGCGCGACAGCTTCTGGACGTGGCGCCAGGCCATGTACGCGCTCGCCCGGCGCGTCACCCCTCCCGACCTCGAGCTGCTCGCGGCGCAGCTCTTTGTGGAGATGCTGAAAGCGGGCTACACCTCGGTCGCGGAATTCCACTACTTGCACCGCCGGACCGACGGCACAGCCTATGCGGCAACGAATGACCTGTGGGAGGCGATAGCGAGAGCCGCCGACACGGCGGGCATCGGCCTCACCCTTCTGCCGACGCTCTATCAGACCAGCGACTTCGGCTCGCAGCCGCTGAAGCCCGAGCAATCGCGGTTCGCCTTGACCACCGACGAGTTCTTGCGCGCCGTCGAGACTCGCGTGAGCGCGGAGCGCCACCTCGCATCGCCGCGCATTCGCACCGGGGCGGCCTTTCACTCCTTGCGTGCCGTGCCGCTCGAGACGCTGCGCGAGGCAGTGCGGGGCCTTATCTCCATCGATGCGGAATTGCCGGTCCACATTCATATCGCCGAGCAGCAGAAGGAGGTCGAGGCATGCCGCGCAAGCACCGGCCGCCGGCCGATCGAGCTCTTGCTCGAGACGGGCGTCGTTAACGAGCGCTGGTGCCTGGTGCACGCGACGCATGCGACGCCCGCCGAGCTCCGGGGCATCGCCGCCGCGCGCGCCGCGGTGTGCGTCTCGATCAGCACCGAGGCCAACTTGGGCGATGGCTTCTTCGATGCGGCGCGCTTCTTCGCATCGAATGGCCGCATCTGCGTCGGCTCCGACAGTCAAGCCACCGTGTGCCCCGCGGAGGAGCTGCGCTGGATGGAGTACCAGGCGCGGCTGCGCAAACGGCGGCGCGGCGTGCTTGCCGACTCCGAAGAGCCGCACGTCGGAACACGCCTGTGGCGCGACGCCGCGCGCCACGGAGCCGCGGCTTTGGGTCAGCCCGCCGGAGTGATCGCGGCCGGCGCGCGAGCAGACTGGCTGGTGCTGGACCCCGAACACGCGAGCATGGCCGGCGCGCGCAACATCACGGCGCTCGACCACCTGGTCTTCGCCGGCGGCAGCGCCGCCATCCGCGACGTGATGGTCGCAGGGCGCTGGGTCGTGAAGGATCGACGGCACGCAGCCGAGGAGCGTCTCGCGGAGCCTTTCAAGGAGCTGATGGGAAGGCTGGCACTCGAGGGCGCCTGAGCTTTGCGTAGCCCGGTGTGCGCCGCTCGAGAAAGAGCGGCCTTTTCTCCCAAAACGCGCACCAGAACTTCGCTAATAGTGAAACATGTAGCGCAGCTCGGCGTAGATCTGGAACGGATTGTTCCAGTGAAGGCCGCCGAAGGTCAGGCTGTTGTCGGTGAGCAGGTGCCGGTTGGCGACGTTCAGCGCCGTGATCGACACCGACAGGTCACGGCTAAGGTTGCGGCCCGCGGTTAGGTCGAGCACCGCGTAGCCCGGCAGGTGGGTCGGCGGCGCGAAGCCGTTGGAGAGTCCCGAATTGACCGACAGGTTGGAACCGACGAAGAACTGCAGCGGTAGGTTCCCGTTGTATCCGAGATTCAGCGTATTGCGCTGATCGTGGTCGAGCGCGATGGGGGGGCTGCCGCAGGCGGTGCCGGCGACCACGAGACCCCCGGTGATCGACCCGGAGCAATCCGCCGTCTGGTTCGAATAGGCGAGGTGCACCTGTCCGTACGGCCAGAAGGCGGGTGAGCGCACCGTGAGCTCGCGCCCCTCGATGAGTGCCCCCTGGTCCGTGATCGGCAGGAAGATGTTGGATTCGCCGAGCGGGTTGTGGTCGAAGAAGTTGGTCGACTCGGTGACGAAATAGTCCGCCTCGATAGTCCAGCCCTTCACGGGGATTGTCACGCCGAACAGACGCTCCGTGTCGCGCTCTCCGTGCAGCGGCAGGAAGGCGGTGTCATTCGAGGTCGCGTAGGCGACCAAAGGTCCCGACAGGGTCTCGAGCGGCGGGGCCTGGTAGTACTTGCCCCAGAAGGCGCTCAGCACCCAATCCAGCCGCGGCAGTTGGACGGTTGCGCCGAGCCGCGGGTCGGTCGCATTCTCGGTGAAACTTCCTTGGAAGTGGGACTGGCGCACGCCGGCCGATAGGTTGAGCCAACGCGTGACTTCGAACGTATCCTGCACCCAGGCGGCGATGAGCCCGCCGGTGGGTCTCTCCACCTCGCTGAGCGTCGGCGAGCTCAAGTCGGTGAACGCCAGGTTGAAGTCGGCCCGATCCTGCTGCGCGAAGCCGAAGAGGCCGGCATCCAGATGATTGCGGCTGATGTCCCACTTCAGCTGCTCTTCGCCGCCCTCGTATTGCGAGCTGTGGTGATACGTGGTGATGGTCGGATAGTCGCCGGCGCCCCCGTCATAATCCGCCCGGTCGAAGTGATACATCAACGAGGTCGTGAGCACCGCGTTGTTCGTGAAGGTGTGGGCCCAGGACAGCACCGCGAAATTGTCCGCCTCACCCTGCACATCGCCGAATTGCCCGACGCAGCCCGGGTCGTCGGCGAGCGCCGCCACGGTGCAGTCCGGTATCTGGTAATCGTCCTGCCGCAACTGGGCGATGAGGCTAAACGCATCCTGCTCACTCGGCTTGTACTCCAGGTTGGTGAACACACCATACCCGTGCGTCTCGTCATGGATCACCTGGGAGACCGGAGTCTGCAGGCCGAGATCGCTGCGATTGCCCTCGACACTCGCATAGTACGCGAAGTCGTTCGTGTGGCTCGCGACGCTCATGTAGTCGTCGGTCTGGCCGAAATTCCCCCCCTTGAGGTCAAGATCCGCTTGGGTTTTGCTGCTGAAGCCGCTCTTCGGGATCACGTTGAAGATGCCGTAGGTGCGGTCGCCCTCGTCGGCCAGGTAGCCGCCCCGCTCGATGCCCAGGGTCTGCACGTCTTGCGGATTCAACTCAGGGCCGAGGTTCTCCGCAATGTTGGTGTTCGGAATCTCGACCCCGCCGAGCAGCCAGTTTGTCTGATGACCGCCGCGCACGTGCAGCATGTCATGGGCTTCGTACGCCCCCGGAACGTAGTCGGTGATCATGGCGAGACTGTTGACGTTGCTCGCTCCCGGGGTGTTCTCGATATCCTCCTGGCTCACCATCGTGATCGGGGTGACCGAGGCGACGACCGGCAGCCGGGTCGCCGTCGCGATCACCTCGGTAAGCTCCGAAGGAGGCCTCAACACGATGTTCGCGAACGGAAAGTATCCCGCCTCCACCGTGACCGGCTGGCTGAGGGAGGCGAAGTCGCGCTGCGAGATGCTGAGCAGGTAGTGGCCGATCGCCACGTTGGGAAAATCGAAGCGGCCCGTCGAGTCCGTCTGCCGCTCGATGATCGCGTGGCTGGCGGACTCGAGCACCACCTTGGCTCCCGCTACTGGCCGATCGTTGTCGTCCCGGACGATGCCGCTCACGGTTCCGTAGGCCGCGGCCCAGCCACGCGCCGGCAGAAGGAACATGAGAAGCACGAGGACTGCCGCCCCGGAGGGGACCCAATAAGCTCGGGGCCGGCGGCGCTCGCGCGCTGGCGGCGCTTTGATGCGATATATCACCTGAAAACTCCTCGGGCTCGCCTTCCGGGCGAAGCCCTGCAAACCGTTGGGTCGAGCGCACCTCATTCGCGGCGCGCGCAAGAATTAGGCCGGCACGAGACTCAGCCGATGGAGATCAGCTCAACGACCCGGGGGGTGCTCGGGGCTGCGGGAGATGGACGACGCGGACGGCGACCGCGATCGACGCGAAGGCGACCGCGCGAAGCTTTAGGGCGGATGAGAATTCGCTCGGCAGCGGGAGGTGAGGAATTGGCCCGGCACTGCAGGCCGTGCCGAACACGCAATGTTCGCTCTGTGAGGGAATTCCGCGGTGGTGGTGCGGTCCCTGCTGAGGGCCGTGGTGGGACGTGGAAGGCTCGACATGGGCGAGCATGTCGGCGGAAAGGCCCTCCCAGCAGATCTCGATCGAGAACGGCCTGCCGCTTGCCGGCATGAACCCCGGCGGAATGAGCGCGCGCGAGGCAAACGCGACCAGCATGATGCTGGCCATGAGCGTTCGTACGTTCCGCTTGCCGGGGCTCAAGCGATCTCCCACGGGGTTATTCTTGGCGGGCAAATTTTACCAGCAAATGCAGCCAATGCGTCGTCGCGTCGACGCCGTTATCTTAGTATGGCGCAGCAAGAAAACTGTAATTCGCTAATGCGGCGGAAGTGTAAGCTAGTTGTTCCGCAATCATCCAACGATGAAAGAGATGCCCCGCATCAAGAAATCAGGTTGGGCCTCTCTGCCCGTCCTCGGGCTTCTGTTCTTGCGCGCGCTGGTTCCTGCCGGGTTCATGCTGGCGCCCGTCGATGGAAGTCTGGCGTTCGTCCTGGCGACTGCCAGCAGCCGTCACGCAGACCCTCCTGAGTTTCGGACCGATACGCCAGCCCTCTTCCCGCGGCCCTCCGCACCTCGGCTGACCCTGCAGGTTGGCTGCTGCGCTTGACGCAAGCCCCGTTTGGCGGCTCGCGTAGCGCATCGCTCTATTCATTTGGGCTTGAGACGAGACCACCCGTAATTCGCATGAAGATCTACTCTGCAGGAGCATCCTTTGGCCTGCACGCGATCGTCATCGCGATGCTGCTGCACGATGAGCCCATTCAGAAGCCACCACCGTCCCTGACGCTTGCGATGGTAGCGATGAATGATGGCATCCTCGTCTCACCAAACGACATCGGCGGGAGCTGCCCGGGACACACCTACTTCGGGATTGGGATCCGGGCTGATGAGGGCGGCTTCATCATCCAAGCGCCACCCGGATACCCAGCTTACGACGCGGGTATCCGGGTAGGTGATGAGCTAGTGGATCCAGACTTCAACGACGACACGAAGATCGCCGTCCAGGTGGTAGAGGTCATTCGCAACGACGTGGTCCTCTCGTTCGAGGTCAAATCGACAGTCGTGTGTCTCAAATGAGTCGGCCTTGTCGCGGCACGCTCGCGCATGCGCGACGCGGCGCCGTGCGGGATCACAAACATAGTTTGCGCAAAGAGTTGACTGTACCTGTCTATACAGGTTACGCTTCGACCCATGAACACCAAGGCGAGCGCGGCCCTGCAGCCTCTCTACCTCAAGGTCAAGCGCCACATCCTGGACAACATCGGCTCCGGCAAGTGGGCCGTCTCCTCGCGTGTCCCCTCGGAGAACGAGATCGTCAAGAAATTCGGCGTATCGCGCATGACCGCCAATCGTGCGCTCAAGGAGCTGAGCGACGAGGGTGTGCTGGTACGCATTGCCGGGCTCGGCAGCTTCGTCGCCGATCGCCATGCCCGTGCACATCCGCTCGAGATCCGCAGCATCGCCGACGAGGTCCGCGAGCGCGGCCACGTGCACCGGGCCGAGATCGTGAGCCTCGAGCGCATGCGCGCCGCCGCGGATCTCGCCGAGGACTTCGGCGTGGCGCCGCGCAGCGAGCTGTACCGCTCGCTGATCGTGCATTTCGAGAATGACCGGCCGGTGCAGCTCGAGGACCGGTATGTAGCGCCCGTGCTCGCGCCCGGTTACCTCGACGTGGACTTCAGCCGGACCACGCCCTACGAGTACTTGATCGCCGTCGCGCCTCTGCAGGAGGTCGAGCACGTGCTGCGCGCCGTGATGCCGGACGAGAAGACTCGCAAGCTCCTCGCCATGAAGCGCGAGGAGCCCTGCCTTCTCGTGATCCGTCGCACGTGGACGCATGGCGCCATCGCGTCCTTGGCGCGCCTCTACCATCCCGGCTCCCGCTATGAGCTGTCGGGGCGCTTCCGCCCCTCTTTCGCCCCTAAGGAGTGAGACCATGCTCGCACCCGCAAAACCCCGACTCATACGCGCTCCCCGCGGATCTTCCTTGAGCGCCCGCTCCTGGTTGACCGAGGCGCCGCTGCGCATGCTGATGAACAATCTCGACCCGGACGTCGCAGAGAACCCCGCCGAGCTCGTGGTGTACGGTGGAACGGGTAAGGCCGCGCGCGACTGGAACTGCTACGACCGCATCGTCGAGACGCTCAAGCGCCTGAACGAGGATGAAACCTTGCTGGTGCAATCGGGCAAGCCGGTCGGCGTGTTTCCGACGCATGCGGACGCGCCGCGCGTGCTCATCGCCAATTCGAACCTCGTGCCGCACTGGGCGACGTGGGAGCACTTTCACGAGCTGGATCGCCGCGGGCTCGCCATGTACGGTCAGATGACCGCAGGCTCCTGGATCTACATCGGCAGCCAGGGCATCGTGCAAGGCACTTACGAGACTTTCGCAGAGATGGCGCGGCGCGATTTCGGCGGCCGCGCGGCGGGCAAGTGGATACTGACCGCGGGCCTCGGCGGCATGGGCGGCGCGCAGCCCCTGGCGGCAACCATGGCGGGCTTCAGCATGCTCGCGGTGGAGTGCCGCGAAAGCCGCATCGCGATGCGCCTCAAGACCGGCTACCTCGATGCCCGGGCGGGCAGCCTCGAGGAGGCGCTCGCCATGCTAGAGAGCGCGAAGCGCGCGGGCAAGCCATTGTCGGTGGGATTGCTCGGCAACATCGTCGACGTCCTCGAAAGACTCCTCGAGCGCGGCATCCAGCCCGATGCCTTGACCGATCAGACCTCCGCTCACGACCCCGTGAACGGCTATTTGCCGCAAGGCTGGACCGTCGATCAATGGGACGAGCGGCGGGAAAGCGATCCGCGAGGCACCACCGATGCCGCCCTGCGCAGCATGGCGAGGCACGTGGAATGCCTGCTGCAATTCAAGGCGCGAGGCCTGCCGGTCTTCGACTACGGCAACAATCTGCGGCAAATGGCCAAGGATGCGGGCGTCGAGCGCGCCTTCGACATCCCGGGCTTCGTGCCCGAATACATCCGCCCGCTCTTCTGCCGCGGCGTCGGACCGTTTCGCTGGGCGGCACTCTCGGGTGATCCGCAGGATATCTACAGGACCGACGCGAAGGTCAGAGAGCTGATTCCGGACGATCCGCACCTGCACCAGTGGCTGGACATGGCGCGCTCTCGCATCCACTTCCAGGGCTTGCCGGCCCGCATCTGCTGGGTGGGCCTCGGGCAGCGCCATCGCCTGGGGCTCGCGTTCAACCAGATGGTCGCCGACGGCGAGCTGTCCGCCCCCATCGTCATCGGCCGCGACCATCTCGACTCCGGTTCCGTCGCGAGCCCGAATCGCGAGACCGAGGCCATGCGCGACGGCTCCGACGCGGTCTCTGACTGGCCGCTCCTCAATGCGCTGCTCAACACCGCGAGCGGCGCGACCTGGGTTTCCATCCATCACGGCGGCGGCGTCGGCATGGGCTACTCGCAGCATGCGGGCGTCGTGATCGTTTGCGACGGCACGGAGGCGTCCGCGCGCCGCCTGCGGCGCGTGCTGTGGAACGACCCGGCGACCGGCGTCATGCGCCACGCGGATGCCGGCTATCAGCTCGCCATCGATTGCGCGCACGAGCAAGGACTCGACCTGCCGATGATCGAGCCGCGGCAGCCTACGTGAGCGCCGAACTCGACGTGCGCGCCGGCAGCCTCGAGCTGCCCTTGCTGCGGCGGATCTACGAGAAGCCGGCGGCGCTGCGGCTCGCCGAGGCCGACCGCGAACGCATCGCCGCCGCGGCGCAATGGGTGGACAAGATCGTTGCCGCCGGCGAAGCGGCCTACGGCATCAACACGGGATTCGGCCTGCTCGCACAGACCCGCATCCCCGATGACCAGCTCGCTCAGCTGCAGCGCAATCTATTGCTATCACACGCCGCGGGTGTCGGTGAGGCGCTGCCGGATGCCGTGGTGCGCCTCATCCTCGCGCTCAAGATCAACGCCCTCGCGCGAGGACATTCCGGTATTTCGCTCTCACTCATCGATGCCTTGCGTGCGCTGCTGGCGCACGAGGTCTACCCCGTGGTCCCGGCGCAGGGCTCCGTCGGCGCTTCAGGCGATCTTGCCCCTCTCGCCCACTTGAGTGCGGTGCTGCTCGGCATCGGCCAAGTGCGCGTCGGCGGCAAGATTCTGCCGGCGACCGCAGGTCTCGCCCGCGCAGGACTCGCGCCTTGCACGCTCGGCGCCAAGGAGGGCCTCGCGCTCATCAACGGCACGCAGGTATCGACCGCGCTCGCCCTGGCGGGCCTGTTCGGCGCGGAAGACGTGCTCGCGTCCGCGGTCGTCGCGGGCGCTTTGTCGGTCGATGCGCTGAAGGGGAGCGATTCACCGTTCGATGAGCGCATTCACGAGATCCGCGGCCAGCCCGGACAGATCGCGGTTGCGTGCGAATACCGCGCCCTGACTCGCGGGAGCGAGATCCGAGCCTCGCATCGGGACTGCACGCGCGTGCAGGATCCCTACTCCTTTCGCTGCCAGCCGCAGGTGATGGGCGCATGTCTCGACCTGCTGCGCCACTGCGCCGAGACATTGCGCATCGAGGCCAACGCCGTCACCGACAACCCGCTGCTGTTCGAGGGCGGCGACGTGATCTCCGGCGGGAATTTTCATGCCGAGCCCGTGGCGTTCGCCGCCGACACGCTCGCCCTCGCCTTGGCCGAGATGGGAAATCTCTCGGAGCGGCGCACCGCGGTGCTCGTCGATCCGAAGATGAGCGGTCTGCCCGCTTTTCTGGTGCAGAACAGCGGCCTCAATTCCGGATTCATGATCGCCCAGGTGACGGCGGCCGCACTGGTTGCGGAGAACAAGGCGCTGGCGGCTCCCTGCAGCGTCGACTCCATCCCGACCTCCGCGAACCAGGAAGACCACGTCAGCATGGCCACTCATGCCGCGCGGCGCTTGGGACCCATGACCGACAATGCCGCCGCCGTGATCGGCATCGAATTGCTCGCATCTGCCCAGGGCATCGACTTTCACCGCCCCTCGCGCTCCTCCGCCGTGCTCGAGGATGTGCATGCGGCGATCCGCGCCGAGATCCCCCATTATGCGGCCGATCGCTATTTCGCCCCGGACATCGAGGCAGCGAGGCGCTGGGTGCGCTCGGGCCGCTTCTCGACGCTGGTCAAGGGACTGCTCCTTTCGAGACAATGAGACCATGAAGCCGAGAGTCGCCCTGCCGAGAGTCGCCCTGCCGATCGCCATCCTGCCGCTCGCAGCCCTGCTGGTCGCCGCCTGCCTCTTCCCCCTCGCCTCCCGCGCCGGGGAGCTCAACCTCGCGACCTTGAGCTGCGACAAGTACGAAAATGAGATCGTGGGCTCACCGGACGGGTCCGCGGCCGCCGATCCCTCCAAGCGCCCAGACCCCATCGACACCGTCATGTGGCTCTTCGGCTATTCGGTCGGCCTGGCGGGAGACCATGTCATGTACGGCGATGCGCTCACCTCCTTCGGCTTCGCCCTCGATGCGGAGTGCAAGAACAATCCGAGCACGAGCCTCCTGCAGGCGCTCCATACCGTGCGGCCCAAGCGCGACAAGCCGATGGATCTCATGACGCTCAACTGCAAGACCTTCGAGGCGCGGCACGCCGATTCGATGCAGAGCGATCCCCCGAGCGCGAACACCATCATGATGTGGCTGTTCGGTTATTCGGTCGCGCAGTCCGGCAGCCATCTCTTCGATGCGGGCAAGATCGCGCCGTTCGCCACGACTCTGCAAAACCGTTGCGGCGAGCACCCGGAAGAAAGCTTGTACGACGTCCTGGCGGACGTGAGTCACGCCAAGCATTAGTCCCGGCGAATCCGCGGCGGGGCTTCGTCCGACGGTCCGACGCGCTATAGTCCTACTGTATTGGATTCTCATCCGTTCGAAGAATGCGAGGTAGTGTCCCGGTCAACAGGAGAGGGGTATGAGCACAACGTTCGAGAGCAATCGACCCGCCGACTCGGAGCGGTCGCAGGGTCCAAACGGCAAGTTGGGCGATCAGTTCCAGGAGCTTTTCGATGGGGTCGAGGATCTCATCAAGCGCGTGTCCGAAGTGGACAGCCCAGAAATTCAGAAGATCCGCGCGAAGGCACGGGTCGCCCTGATGATGGCGAAGAGCGCGATCGCGGATGGCGCGACGCAGGTCGGCAAGCAGGCACGCCGCGCCGCCGGCTCGACAGGGGACTACGTGCGCCGTGCGGCCGGCTCGACGGACGATTACGTACGCGAATATCCCTGGTACGCGCTTGGCGCGGGAGCGGTGCTCGGCTTCGCTCTCGGCGTTCTCGTGTCGCGCTCGCGCGACTGAAAGCGACCGCCCGCACGATTTGGGAAGCGTCCTACAGAGGGTGTCTGGAACCGAGCGATACCCGAGTGTCGCCGCGCTGCCTAGAGTGCGGCTATGCTCAACGCCGGAAAAACGCTGGCAAAATTGGTCTGTTGCGCACTATGTTGTGCGGCCGCCGCGCGCTCGGTGCAGGCGGCTCCGCCGCCGGGTAGCAACGGCGGCGGCCTGCTCGAGCGAGCCTCGGGGCTGCTCGGCGGCAAGCCTTCGCGTAGCCCGGCGAGCCGACTCGACCTCCAACGACTCGATCTGCGACCGCCCGAGACTTTGCCTGCGGAGCGTGCGCCCACGGGGATTGAGAACTCTGCAATCGCATTCCCCTCGGCCAAGCGAGCGCGAAGCGCCTCCGACAGCCGCGTCGAGGACGACTTGCCCACCCTGGGCGGCGGCGTGCGGATGCGCACGATGAGCAGGCCGGAGGAGATGGCGCGACGACTGACCCGCGAGGGTTTACCTGTTGCCCGGCTATGGGAAAGCCATTCCGCACTGCTGCACGTCGGCTTGAGCCCCCGTGGCAAGCCCGGACTGTGGTTGATTCAGAAACTGCCGTGAGCCGCGCACGGATGATGCCACGGATGATGCTACGTCATCAGCGGCGTGAGTCTTGCCAAGCCAGCTCGCGGTCGACCTCGGTCTCGGCGGCGACCCAATCCTGCAGCTCTTGGCCGGGCGCGAAGTTGCGCCGCTCGGCGCGGAAGTATGCGGCCCGCGCGATCATGTTCCGCCGCTCCGCCGCGCTCACTCGCTCGACCGGCAAGCTGAACCGCAGCGGGTTGAACGCGGGCCGTCGAAAGTAAAAGGAGGGTTCGGTTGCCACGGCCTCATTCCCCGTAAAGATGCCGGCGGGTGAGCGGCATTGGGGTCTCGGCACCGCGCTTGCGAGCCAGGATTTGATAGATGCCGAGGTTCCCCGACTCGAATTCCAGGGCGCACGCGGACATGTACAGACGCCACACGCGATAGGTCGCCTCGCTCACGTACTCGAGTGCGCGCGAGCCGCGTCGTTCCAGCCGCTCTACCCACGCACGCAAAGTGAGCGCGTAGTGAGCGCGCAGCCCTTCCACGTCCGCGATCTCGAAGCGCGCATCCTCCATGAACCGCTGAATGTTGCTCACCGCATCGAGCTGTCCGTCGGGAAATACGTAGCGATTGATGAACTCGGTGGACAAATTCCGGCGCCACCCCGAGTGCTCGTGCGTGATGCCGTGATTCAGGAATAATCCACCGGGCTTCAGCACTCGCCGGACGGTGTCGAAGTACACGGGCAGGTTCTTGAGCCCCACGTGCTCGAACATGCCGATGCTCGCCACCTTGTCGTAGAGAGCCTCGCCTTCGAGCTCGCGATAATCGCGCAGCTCGACCGTCACCCGATCCTCGAGTCCGGCCGCCGCTATGCGCACGCGCGCGAGCTCGAGCTGCTTCCCGCTCAGCGTGATCCCGTGGGCACGCACACCGTGGCCCCGAGCGGCATGGATCAGCAGCGCGCCCCAGCCGCACCCCACGTCGAGAAATCGCTCGCCGGGTTTCAAGAGCAACTTGCGGCAAATGTGCTCGAGCTTGGCCTCCTGCGCATCGTCGATCCCGGCTGAGGGGCGCTCGAAGTAGCCGCAGGAATAAACCATGGCGCGGTCCAGCCAGAGCTTGTAGAACTCGTTCGAGACGTCGTAATGAAACTGAATCGCTTCGCGATTCTCGCCCTTGGAATGCGCCCTGACCGCGCGGCCGCGGGTGTGCGCGCGCTCACGTGCACCCTGCACGCGGGCCGAACCCCTGGCCGCCGGGCCCCGGTTGAGCGATCGCAGCTTCAAGGCCATGAAAAGCGCGCTAAATCGCTCTGCCGGCGAGAGCCTCATTTCCTCGAGGTGATCCCTGAGATCTAGCGCGGCGAACAGTTCTCCTTCGATATCCACCTCACCGCGGAAATACGCATCGGCGAGGCGCAGGGGGTCGCGGCCGAGCACGAGTGACACAACGGCCCGGGGAGTTCGAAACCACAGCACGAAAGGCGGCTCTCGTGCGGAATTCTCGGCGGTCGTATCCGCCTCGCCGCCCGCACCCACGCGAAACGTCGGCCCGCTCCAGAGTCGAACGGCAATGCCCATGCGCACGCGCCTGAATATCTTGGCGAGCAAGGCCGCCGCGAGATCCTGCCCCGCGTAACCTGCCTGGAAGGGCGAATACAAACCCTCGGTCCCATCCGCGATGATCGTATTCGCCCGCCCGAGCGGACTCGGACATGTGGAATCGCCCATACTCACCCGCCCGGATCGATGCTCGAATGGTCCGCGGCGTCAAGATTTCTTCTTGCGCTTCGGGACCTTCTCTCCCGCCCGTCGCGCCTCGGACAATCCGATCGCGATCGCCTGCTTACGGGACTTCACCTTCTTGCCGGATCTGCCGCTGCGCAGAGTTCCGGCTTTCCGCTCATGCATGGCCTTGGCGACTTTCTTGCCGCTGGCGTTGCTATATTTGCGCGCCATCGGTGCCTCTTTCAAGTACGTCTTCACCGACCATATTCCACCGGGGCCGGCGCCTGGCTGTCAGCCGCGCTCTGATATGCTTGTCGGAATTCGTCAGGAACCTCGCGGCACCCGGACGCTTACGCGGGTGAGCGGGTCGCGCCCGGTGTCGACGTCGACCCGGCCGCCATGGGCGTTCACAATTTGATATACGATATACAGACCCAGGCCGAGTCCCTCGCTGCGCCCTGCCGGGAGCCGCCCGGCACGAAACGGATCGAAGAGGTGCGGGACGACCTCCGGCGGTATGGTGCCGGTGTTGGTGACCATCAACGACACCTCGCGCGCGCACGTGCCGTCCACGCGTACCACGACGGGGCATTTCGCGTCGCCGTGCTTCAATGCGTTGCCGATGAGGTTGGACGCGACCTGCGCGATCCGCTCGGCATCCCACTGGCCGAGGCAATCGCCCTCGCAACCCGTGTCGATGACACGCCCGGGCGCGGCCGCCTGATGCTCGCGCACCACTCTCTCCACGAGGGTCTTGATGTCGGTGGGCTCGCGCTTGATCACGATGCCTCCGGCGAGGCGTGCGCGCGCCAGGTCGAGCATGTCCTCGATCAAGCGGCCCATGTGGCTGCCGCTCGATAGAATGCGAGCTGCGGCCTCCTGTGCAGCCGGCTCGGTAGTGCGCCGCTTGAGCAGCTGCGCCGAGGCCAAAATCGCGCTCAAGGGATTGCGCAGATCGTGCGCAAGCAGCGCGCTGAACATCTCGTTCAAGCGCAACGTCTCGCTCTTCTCTTTGAGCTCCTGAGCGAGCTGCTGGCGCTGACGGTAGAGCTGGAAGAACACGTCGGCCTTGTTCTTGAGAATGTGCGGCTCGATAGGCTTGTAGATGAAGTCGACCGCCCCCGACTCGTAGCCCTTGAACACGCGCTGCGCCTCGCGCGCGCCCGCGGTGACGAAAATGATCGGGACGTGGCGGGTACGCTCGCTACCGCGCATCAGCTCGGCCAGCTGCAATCCGTCCATCTCGGGCATCTGCACGTCGAGAAAGGCGAGCGCGAAGTCATGGACGAGCAAGAGCTCGAGTGCTTCCGGTCCGGATTGCGCGGTAAACGTATCGACGTCCTCGCTCTGCAGAAGCGCGGCCAGCGCGAGCAGGTTGTCCTCGAGGTCATCGACCAGTAAGCATTTGATTCGCGGCAATCCGTCCAAGGCTCTCAAATCCTCCCGCGCGGCTCGCTCGAGCACACCATGGGGCGGCGCTCAAAGGATGGTAAGCCGATGCAAGCATGAGATAAATTCTGCCACGAGTGCCCGCTGCACCAGCTGCAGCCGTGCAGAAGAAAATTCCTGACATGATGAAGGAAAAAGCCTACAGCAAGTGCTGGTGACCGAAGCAACGTGAAGCAAACGGTGATGGCCCGGGTCTCCCAGGCCAACGGTTCCCTAGTTACCCAGATTGAGCAACGCCGTGTTGCCGCCCGTCGCGGTGGTGTTCACGGTCAAGGTTCGCTCGCTCGCGAAGCGCGTCACATAATGCGGGCCGCCGGCCTTGGGTCCCGTACCCGAGAGTCCGGTGCCCCCGAAAGGCTGTACACCCACGACCGCACCGATCATGTTGCGGTTGACGTACGTGTTGCCGATGAACGTGGCGTCGAACACTTTTCGCCAGAACGACTCGAGACGCGTTTGCACGCCCAGGGTGAGCCCATAATGCGTCGCGCGGATCGCGGCGAGCACATCGCCGATATCGCTCGATCGATAACGCACCGCGTGCAGGAGCGGGCCGAATTCCTCGCGCGTCAATTGCGCGGCGTCGGTGAGCTCGATCAGATGCGGCGCGACGAAGCTGCCGTGAGCGTGCGACTCACCGAGCCGGCAAGCCTTCACGATGCGGGCCTCGCGGCGCATGCGCTCGACATGCCGATCGAGTCCGTCGCGCGCCGCCGCCGTGATGACCGGTCCGACGTCGGTCTTGAGCTCCACCGGATCGCCGATCACGAGCTCATCCATCGCTCCCGCGATCATCTCGAGCACCGTATCGGCGATGTCTTCCTGCAGGAACAGCAAGCGCAGCGCCGAGCACCGCTGCCCCGCGCTCGTGAAGGCCGAGGTGATCACATCGTCGGCCACCTGCTCCGGCAGCGCGGTCGAGTCGACCAGCATCGCATTCATGCCGCCAGTCTCGGCGATGAGCGGCACGATGGGGCCGTTGCGAGCGGCGAGCATGCGGTTGATGGTGAGCGCAGTTGCGGTCGACCCCGTCATGGCGACGCCCGCGAGCGCCGGGTGGCTGAACGCCGCCTCGCCGAAGATGCGTCCGGGGCACGGCGTCAGCTGCAGCACCTCGGCAGGCACGCCTGCCTCGTGCAGGAGCCTTACGAAGCGCGCGGCGACGAGCGGTGTGGGCTCGGCGGGCTTGGCCACGACGGCATTGCCCGCCGCGAGAGCCGCCGTTACCTGACCGGCGAAAATTGCGAGTGGGAAATTCCAGGGACTGATGCACGCAAAGACACCCCGGCCGTGCAAGGACAGCTCGTTGTGCTCTCCCGTGGGCCCCTCGAGCCGCTCGCCGTGAGCGAACTCCTCGCGCGCGCGCGCCGCGTAGTAGCGGCAGAAATCCGTTGCCTCGCGCACCTCGGCGACCGCGTCGGACAAGATCTTCCCCGCTTCGCGGATCAGTAGCTCGTAGAAGTCGAGCCGCGATTTTTCGAGCAGTGCCGCCGCCCGATCCAGGCACTCCGCGCGCACGACCCCGCCGCGGGCGTCCCACGCGGGCTGCGCGCGCGCAGCGGCATCGAAAGCTTGGCCAATCTCGGCGCCGGTCGCGTCCCGGGAACGGCCCACCGTATCGCGCCGGTCGGCCGGATTGGTCACTGCATGCGTCTCGCCGGCAAGCATGACCCCATCGATGAGGGGACCGCTCGTGTGCGCGAGCGCGCGCCGCGAGGCGATGCCGGCGCGGGCGGCCTCTAGCGCGTCCGGATTGCCCATGTCGAGTCCGATGGAGTTGCGCCGCTCCGCATAGAGCGCGACCGGCACCGGCAGGCGCGGGTGCGCATAAGAGTCGAGCCGCTCGAGCTCGGTGATGGGATCGCGCACGATGTCGAGTACCGGCACCTGCTCGTCCATGAAGCGGTTCACGAAGGAGGTGTTGGCGCCGTTCTCGAGCAGACGGCGCACCAGGTAGGCGAGCAGGTCTTTGTGTTCACCCACCGGCGCATAGACACGCACGGGCGGAAAACCCTCGATCTGGCGCTCGGCCTCCGCATAGAGGAGCCTGCCCATGCCGTGCAGCCGCTGGAACTCGTACGACGCACCGCGCGGTGCAAGCTCCAGCACCGCCGCGATGCTATGGGCGTTGTGCGTCGCAAACTGCGGGAACAGGACGTCGGTATGCCTGAAGAGCCGGCCCGCGCAGGCGAGATAGGAGACATCCGTGGTGATCTTGCGGGTGTATACCGGATAGCCCTCGAGCCCGCGCTCCTGGCTGCGCTTGATCTCGCTGTCCCAATACGCGCCTTTGACGAGGCGCACCGCCATACGCCGGCCTTCTCGCCGAGCCATCGCCGCGACCCAGTCGATCACGTCCAGCGCGCGCTTCGAATAAGCTTGGACGGCGAGCCCGAGTCCCGGCCAGTCCTTCGTTGTGGAATCTGCGGCGAGCGCCTCGATCACATCGAGCGAGAGATCGAAGCGATCCGCCTCTTCGGCATCGATCGTGAGCTGAATGCCGGCCTCGGCCGCGCGGCGCGTGAGCGCGAGCGTCTTCGGCACCAGCCGCTGCATCACTCGATCCTTCTGTAAAAGCGTGTAGCGCGGTTCGAGCGCGGACAGCTTGATGGAAATGCTCGAGCGCTCGTGCGGCCGGCGCCCGAGGCCCGCCCGGCCGATCACATCGATGGCGTGCTCGTAGGAGGCGAGATAGCGTTCGGCATCGGCGAGCGTCCGCGCGCCCTCGCCGAGCATGTCGAAGGAGCACAGGGCCACATCGGGCTCGCGTTCGCTGCGCTCGAGGGCTTCCTCGATGGTCCGTCCCACGACGAACTCGCCGCCGATGATTTTCATCGCCCGGCGCACGGCGAGGCGCAACAGGGGCTCGCCCGCCTTGCGCGTGAGCTTGCGGATCCATCCTGGCGCATCGTTCTTGATCGCCGGATCGAGCTCGAGGATGCCGCCCGTGAGCATGAGACCCCACGTCGAGGCATTGACGAACAGCGATTCCGATCTGCCGGCGTGCGCCGCCCAGTCGCCGGTCGCAAGCTGCTCGGCGATCAAACGATCCGCATTCGCATCGTCCGGAATTCTGAGGAGCGCCTCGGCAATGCACATGAGCGCAATGCCTTCCTGATTCGACAAGCCGAACTCCTGCAGGAAGGCGTCGAGGAACGGCCGCTCGTCGCGCCGCGCACGCGCTCCTTCGACCAGCGTAACGGCCCGCGACACTGCCCGATGACGCGCGCCTCCAGTGAGCTCGAGCGCATGCAGCAAGCGCTGCACGGCTTGGTCCTCGGGCCACAGTGCGTGCTCACGCGCAGCGGCGCGCAAGCTCTCCGGCGAGGCGGGGGACGCGTACTCATTCAAGCTGGCGACCATGGCGAGCTTCCTCGAAAAAAGGCGGTGAGCTAGTATCGGTAAGGACGGCCGGGAACACCAGCGGCCGTCCGCAACGCTGCCTCAGGCGAGTGCCGCGGGCCTGCGCGGGAGCGCATCGCGCGCGGCTCTGGCCTCGTTCGCGGGACGCCGCATGAGCGTGCTCTTGCCGAACAGCGATTCGACGAGGTCGACCGCGAGCGTCGCAGTCTTGTTGCGCACGTCCAGCGCGGGGTTGAGCTCCATGATGTCGAGCGAGCTCACGAGCCCGGTGTCCGCGATCATCTCCATGCACAGCTGGGCCTCGCGGTAGGACATTCCACCGGGCACGGTGGTGCCGACTCCGGGCGCGATCTCGGGGTCGAGCACGTCGACGTCGAAGCTGACGTGCAGGTGCGTGTCGTCCTCGAGGTCCTCGAGTGCCAGCTCCATCGCGTGCCGCATACCCATCTCGTCGATGAAGCGCATGTCGAACACCGCCAGCCGCTGCTCGTGCACGAACCGTCGCTCGCCCGCATCGACGCTGCGGATACCGACCTGCCGCACCCACTGCGGCTTGATCGCCGGGGTGACACCACCGAGCTGCACCAGCTCGCCCGGCCCGAAGCCGCAGAGCGAGGCCACGGGCATACCGTGCAGGCTGCCGCTCGGAGTCAAGTCGCTGGTATTGAAGTCCGTGTGCGCATCGAGCCAGACGATGCGCAGGGCGCGGCCCGTCTCGCGGCAATGACGGGCCACCGCGGAAATCGATCCGATCGAGAGGCTGTGGTCGCCCCCCAAGAGGATGGGCAAGCGGCCCGCGCCGAGCTCGCGGTGCACCGCGCCGTAGACCTCGCGGTTCCAGGCCGCGACCTCGGCCAGGTGCCGATAGCCGCCCACCGCGGCGCGGCCGGGGTTGGGCGGGCCGCTCAAGTTGCCGCAATCGCGCACGTCGAGGCCGCGCGCCGCCAGCGCGGAAACGAGACCCGCGACGCGCAGCGCCTCCGGACCCATCGAGGCGCCGCGATCCCCCGCGCCCACGTCGGTCGGCGCGCCGATGAGGCTCGCCTTGGTGGCGGCGGCAGTCATGCCAGACTCCCTTCGCGCGCCGCCCCGGGTGTTGCGATGGAGCCGCCGAGCTTGAGCTCGCCGAACAGATCTTTCGGATCGTCGAGCCGCGGAATGAGATCGATGACACTCCCGCCACCGTGCTCGCGCTCGAGACGGTGCAAGTAGCGCAGCGAGGAGAAGTCGTTGAGCGCGAATCCGACCGAATCGAAAATCGTCACTTCCGCGGGCCCGAGCCTGCCGGGCAGCTTGCCGGAGACGATGTCGGCGAGCTCAATGACGCGCGCAGCGGCGTCGAGCTGCTGAATCTCGCCCTCGATGCGGGCCTGTGGCTCGAACTCGACCACGACGCGCGCATCGGGCCGTCGCAAGATGTCAGCGTGCAGCTCCGTCTTGCCGGGGCAATCGCCGCCCACGGCGTTCAGGTGCATGCCCGGCTCGATCAACTCCGGCGTCAAGATGCACGCATTGCGCTTGTCGGCCGTCGCCGAGGTCAGGATGTCGGCGCCGCGGACGGCTTCCGCGATGCTGACGCACGAGCGCATCGTGAGACCGGGCAACCCCAGCGATTCGAGATTGAGCTTGAGCTTCGCCGTGGCTTCGGTGTCGGTGTCGAACAGCCTCAGGTCGCGGATCCCCAGCATGTGGTGGAATGCGACGGCCTGGAACTCGCTCTGCGCGCCATTGCCGATGAGCGCCATGCTACGGCATCCGGGACGCGCCATGTAGCCGGCGGCGAGCGCCGAGACGGCGGCGGTGCGCAGCGCCGTGACGAAGGTCATCTCGGACAGCAGCATGGGGTACCCCGTGGCAACGTCCGCGAGCACGCCGAAGGCCGTCACCGTGAGAAGACCGGCGGCCGTGTTCCTGGGATGACCGTTCACGTACTTGAACGAGTAGAGCCGCCCGTCGCTGGTGGGCATGAGCTCGATGACGCCGCCCGGAGAATGACACGCATGCCGCGCCGATTTGTCGAACTCGGCCCAGCGGCGGTAGTCCGACTCGATCTCGCCGGCCAGGGATTCCATGAACCGCGCCACGCCCTGGCGTGCTACCAGTTCGCGCAGGCGCGCGGTGCCGATGTAATTGACCATGTGGTTGCCGCTCTGGTTGGAATGCGCTACGCCGGCTCACCAGCCGGCTGTGGCAGTCTCGCGCCACGGCCGGCCAATAGATAGCCAGAAAAGTGATCAAAAAGTTGGTATACTTACGCAAATAGTTACACATTATTGGCGTTTTGTGGATACCACCGATCACAAGCTCCTGTCCCTGCTCCGCGAGAACGCCCGCATGCCGGTCGCGTCAATGGCGAAGGCCCTGGGCGTATCGCGCGGCACGGTGCAAAACCGCCTCGCGCGGCTCGAGGCGGACGGCACCGTGCAGGGGTACACGGTGCGTCTCAAGCACACAGCCGACGATCAGCGCATTCGGGCCTTCATGACTGTCGCGGTCGAGGGCAACCGCACCGACGAGGTGCTGAAAGCGCTGCGCGGAGACCCCGCGGTGTGCGCGCTGCACACCACCAACGGCCGCTGGGACATCGTCGCCGAGCTGCGTACCGACAGCCTCGAGGCGGTGGACCGCGTGCTCGGCCGCATCCGGTTAATCGACGGCATCTCGAGCACGGAGACCAGCCTTTTGCTCTCGACGCACAAGTACTGAGGCGGCTCGAGCTCCTGACGGCGCTCAGCTCAGGGTCGCGAGGAATACGGCGCCGGCCGCGTCCTCGCAACGCGCGATGCGCCCGGACAGCGCGGCTGCACCGCCGAGCACCGCGAGATCCCACGGCTCGAGCACCGTTGCGTCCCCGTCGCCCGCCCGTATTTCGACGCCGGCGTCGATGGGAAATACCACCATCGATTCCTCCGTCCGGAGAGCGTAGGAGAGCGGCCGCTGCAATCGCTCGATGCGTGCGCGCACCGGTCCCATCGCGTTCGAGGTCATCAAGTTCAGATCCACACAGGGTCCGTCCAAGAGTTCGCACTCGACGCCGAGCGCGCCGTCGAACTGCGCCAGGTCGCCGGCCGCGCGCATGATGCGGCGGGTACCGTCCGACAGCTTCAATGCGATGCCCGCACCGCGCAAGAGAACCATCGTGCGCGCGTAGCCGGCGAAGTCGGAGAACGGACCGGACGTATCGATGTGCGCCACGCTCACGCGCCAGCGAAAGGCATCGCCTCGCGAAGGGCTGCGCATCGCTTCGCGCGTGATGCCGCCGCCGTTCTTCCACGGCAAGGACTTGAACTGCGACTGCCGGACGATGCGCATGCGCTAGAATCATACCGACATATGCAAGGCGAATATGACGTCATCGTCGTGGGCGCGGGCGCCGCGGGACTCGCCGCCGCTGCGAGGCTCGCGCAGGCGGGACGGCGCGTGGCACTGCTCGAGGCACGCGACCGGATCGGAGGGCGCATCTTCACGCGGCATTTGCCCGCGGAAGAAGGGCACGCGCCGCTCCGCGTCGAGCTGGGCGCGGAGTTCATCCACGGGTTGCCGCCTGCGACCTGGTCGCTCGTCGGCGAAGCCAAGCTGTCCGCCTACGAGCTCGAGGGTTCGGAACTGTCGTTCGTGAACGGCAATTGGGCGCCGCCCATGAACGGTCCCGCGATCCACGTGATCGCCGACATGACGACATGGCTCGAGGCTCGCCCCGGCTGCGACATGAGCTTCGCCGAATATCTCGCCGCCAATCCCACCGATGCGGCAAGCGCCGCGGCAGCCGCAAGCTACGTCGAAGGGTTCAATGCGGCGGATCGCAATCGCATCGGCATCGCGTCGCTCGCCGTCCAGCAGCGCGCCGAGGACGCCATCGATTCTGATCGGCTGTTTCACGTGGGCGAAGGCTACGACGCAATCGTGAAATTCCTGGCCGCGCAATTCCATGCCGCCGGCGGCGAGCTCGCCCTCGGGACGGCCGTGCGACGCATCGAGTGGCAACGCGACAGCGTGCGAGTCGAGAGCGGCGCGGGCGGCGAGACGCTCCACGCGAGACAGGCGTTGATCACGGTGCCGCTGGGACTGCTCCAGGCGGACACCATCGACTTCGCGCCGCGGCCCGCGGATATCCTCGCGCACGCCGAGCGCCTGGCGATGGGCGATGTGGTGCGCATCGTGCTCCTCTTCCGCGACCGCTTCTGGCGCTACGCCTCCGCGCCTTCCATTCCCGCGGGCGTCCGGCGCAAGCTCGCGGATCTCAGCTTTCTGTTCACACCGGCCGAGGTGCCCCCGACCTGGTGGACACCCCATCCCACGCCCACGCCGATGCTCACCGCCTGGATCGGCGGCACGAAGGCGACGGAGCTGCGGCGCTCGATCGCCGCGAGCGGCGAACCCCTGGCCCTGCCGCGCCGATGTATCGCGACGCTCGCACGCGTATTCGAGGTATCGTTCGCGGAGCTACAGAATCTGCTCGTGGGCTGGCACGAGCATGACTGGTCGGCCGACCCCTACTCCCGCGGCGCGTACAGCTACGTGCCGGCGGGCGCTCTGGATGCGCCCGCAAAGCTTTCCATGCCCGTCGAGGAAACGCTTTATTTCGCGGGCGAGCACACCGACGTCACGGGACACTGGGGGACGGTACATGCGGCGATCGGGACGGGGGCGCGGGCGGCGGAGCAAATTCTGGGTGCACGCGGCGGGACCGGGACCCGCGACGGTCTGTTATAGTCTCTCGCGAAGTCCTGCGCAGGAGCCGCCGCCGCACGCGTCGACGCGTCGAGGCAGAAAGTCTGTAGGGTATCCGCCAGCTCTAGAGGGCGGTGGCGCCGATGTTGCCGGCCAGTCCAGTCCTACAGCCTTTTCCGCTCGCAGGGCGACAGCACGCCGCCTCCAGCAAACTTATCTTAAGTAGCGTTACTTGCCTCATCATTTTCCGCACGGGAGCCCGTCACTTGCTGACCGAGCACGATATCTATCTGTTTCGCGAGGGCACCCACGGCTCTCTGTTCGATGGGTTCGGCTGCCACTTGCACCCGGGGGGCGCCGGGGCTTCCTTTGCGGTGTGGGCGCCCAACGCCGCCAAGGTATCGGTGATCGGCGACTGGAACGGCTGGGGGACGAGCGACGACGCGCTCGCGCCGCGCTGGGACGGCTCGGGCATCTGGGAAGGGTCCATTCCCGCCGTCCGGCACGGCCAGGCGTACAAGTACCGCATCACCTCGCGTTGGAACGATTTCAGCGTCGAGAAGGCGGACCCGCTCGGCTTTTTCTCCGAGCTTCCGCCCGCGACCGGGTCGCGGGTGTGGTCGCTCGACTGGGAGTGGCGCGACGGCGAATGGATGGCGTCGCGCGGGCAGCGCAACGGGCTCGCCGCGCCGATCTCCATCTACGAGGTGCACCTGGGGTCGTGGCGGCGCAAGGACGGCAATCTCTTGAACTATCGCGAGCTCGCGCACGAGCTCGCGCGATACGTGCGCGACACGGGCTTCACGCACGTCGAGCTCATGCCCATCACCGAGCACCCCTTCTATGGATCCTGGGGCTACCAGACCACCGGCTATTTCGCCGCCACGGCGCGCTACGGCACGCCGCAGGATCTCATGTATTTCGTGGACCATCTGCACCAGAATGGGATCGGCGTCATTCTCGACTGGGTACCTTCGCACTTTCCCACCGACGCGCACGGACTCATCTATTTCGACGGTACTCATTTGTATGAGCACGCGGACGGCCGCCAGGGCTTTCATCCCGAATGGAACTCCGCCATCTTCAACTACGGCCGCAACGAGGTGCGCGCCTTTCTCAGATCCTCGGCGCTTTTCTGGCTGAAGCACTACCACATCGACGGGCTGCGGGTCGACGCCGTGGCGTCGATGCTCTACCTCGATTACGCGCGTAAGGCAGGCGAGTGGATTCCGAACCGCTACGGCGGGCGCGAGAACCTCGAGGCGACCGAGTTTCTGCGCGCACTCAACAAGGCCGTGTACCGGGACCATCCCGACGCGACCATGATCGCCGAGGAATCGACCGCCTGGCCGATGGTCTCGCGGCCGACCGACATGGGCGGTCTCGGATTCGGCATGAAATGGAACATGGGCTGGATGCACGACACGCTCGCATATTTCAGCCAGGACCCCGTCTACCGCCGCTATCATCACGGACAGCTGACGTTCTCCTTGATATACGCCTTCAACGAGAACTTCGTGCTGCCGCTCTCGCACGACGAGGTGGTATACGGTAAAGGGGCGCTCATCGGCAAGATGCCGGGCGACGACTGGCAAAAGTTTGCGAACCTTCGCGCCTTGTTCGGCTACATGTGGGGCCATCCCGGCAAGAAGCTTCTATTCATGGGCTGCGAGTTCGCGCAGCGTCGCGAGTGGACCCACGAAGGCGAGCTCGAATGGTGGGTGTCCTCGCTCCCCGAGCATGCGGGCGTGCACCGTCTGGTGCGCGACTTGAACGCGGTCTACCGCAATGAGCCCGCATTGCATCAATTGGATTTCGGCCAGGATGGATTCGAATGGCTCGACGTCGACAATGCGGATGCGAGCGTGCTCGCGTTCTTGCGCAAGGCGGGCGACAGCCCGCCCGTACTGGTCGTGTGCAACCTCACCCCCGTTCCCCGTCACAACTACCTCGTCGGCGTGCCGAAACGTGGGATCTGGCGCGAAGTCTTGAACAGTGACGCGCACGAGTACGGGGGTGCCGGCTGGGGCAACATGGGCGGGGTCGAGTCGGTGCCGGTGGCAAACCGCGGGCGCGTCGAGTCCTTGAATCTGACGCTACCGCCGCTGTCGACCCTCATGCTGCGATGGGAATCGCATGGCTGAGAGAAAAGAGCCGCGCAGGGGCGCGAAGATGTCCCCCGAGGCATCGGCGCGGGCCGCGGATCCGCGCGTCGACGGGCGGGTGCGTGCGGTGATCGACGGTCTGTCGCCGAGCGTCGACGGTGGCCGTTTTCCCGCCAAGCGCATCGCCGGCCAGCCGGTATGCATCGAGGCGTTCTGCTTCGCCGACGGGCACGATCAGCTGCGCGCGGTACTTGCCTGGCGGGCGGTGAGCGCGGCGGAGGTGTACGAGGTCGAGATGCAGTCTCGGGGAAACGACGTGTGGAGCGCCGAGTTCACGCCGCCCGCACCGGGGCGTTACCGCTGCACGGTCACGGCCTGGGTCGATCGCTTCGAGTCCTGGCGTAAGGAGCTCGAGCGACGCGAGGAGCTTGGCGACATTCGCGTGGCCTTGCAGGTGGGAAGCGCGCTCATCTCCGAGACCGCAGCGCGCGCCCGCGATGCCGACGCGCAAGTCCTGAAGGACTGGGTGGCGCTGTTGCTCGAAAGCGCGAAGCCGGAAGCGACCGTGGATGCGGCCTCGCTCAAGTCGCTAGGCCTCGATCCCGAGCGCGCGCGCCTGATGCGGCGTCATTCGGACAGGAGCGCCGCCGATTCGGCGGCCCTGGACATTTTCGCCGATCGAAAGCGCGCGGGCTTCAGCAGCTGGTACGAGCTCTTCCCCCGCTCGGCTTCGCGAGAACCCGCGCGGCACGGGAACTTCAAGGACGTCGAAGCGCGCCTGCCATACGTCGCCGAGATGGGTTTCGATATCCTGTACTTCCCGCCCATCCAGCCGATCGGACGGGTGAATCGCAAGGGGCAGAACAACGCGCTCAAGGCAAAACCCGGAGACGTCGGCAGCCCGTGGGCCATCGGCTCCGCGGATGGCGGCCACAAGGAAATCCTGCCGGAGCTCGGCACGCCCGAGGATTTCCGGCGCCTTGCGTCCAAGGCGCGCGAGCTCGGCATCGAGATCGCGCTCGACGTGGCATTCCAATGCGCGCCCGATCACCCCTACGTACGCACGCATCCGGAGTGGTTCAAGCATCGTCCCGACGGCAGCGTGCAATACGCGGAGAATCCGCCGAAGAAATACCAGGACATCTATCCTTTCGATTTCGAGACCGAGGACTGGCGTGCCTTGTGGGCGGAGCTGAAGAGCATCGTCGATTTCTGGATCGAGCAGGGAATCCGCATATTTCGTGTCGACAATCCTCACACGAAGCCGTTTCCGTTCTGGGAATGGCTGATCGGCGAGATCCAGCGCACGCACCCCGACGTCCTGTTCCTCGCCGAAGCTTTCACACGGCCGAAGGTCATGCACCGTCTCGCGAAGCTCGGCTTCACGCAGTCGTATACGTATTTCACCTGGCGCAACACCAAGCGCGAGCTCACCGAGTACTTCACTGAGCTCGGCGGCGGCGCTGCGCGGCAATACTTTCGGCCGAACGTGTGGCCGAACACGCCCGACATCCTGCACGAAACGCTGCAGTCGGGCGTGCGCGCCGCCTACGCCGCGAGGCTGGTGCTGGCGGCCACGCTGTCCGCGAACTACGGGATCTACGGACCGACCTTCGAGCTCATGGAGAGCGCGCCCCGCGAGCGAGGCAGCGAGGAGTATCTCGACTCGGAGAAATACCAGCTGCGATACTGGACTCTCGACCGGCCGGATAGCTTGCGCTCGCTGATCGCGCGCATCAACCGCATCCGCCGCGACAACGTCGCCCTGCAGTCGGACGCGACGCTGCGCTTCTGCGCGATCGACAACGAGGAGATCATCGGGTATGTAAAGAGCGATGCATCCTCGGACAACGTGATCATCGTGGCGGTGAATCTCGATCCCCATCACGTGCAGTCGGGCTGGATCGAGCTCGATCTCGCCGCGCTGGGGCTCGACGACTCGACGCCCTATCAGGTGCACGACCTGTTGAGCGATCAGCGCTATCAGTGGCATGGCCGCCGCAACTACGTGATGCTCGATCCGCAGCGCATGCCGGCGCACGTGTTGAAGCTGCGGCGGTACTTGCGCACCGAGCATGACTTTGACTACTTCTTGTGAGGACTGAGGTTGCGATGAACGATGTCGCCCAATCCGCCGCGCGCGACCCCGCGACGCTCTCCGGGCTCGATGTCGATGATGCGCTCTGGTTCAAGGACGCGGTCATCTATCAGCTCAACGTCAAGTCGTTCCTCGATTCGAACGACGACGGCATCGGGGATTTTCCCGGGCTCACCTCCAAGCTCGGGTACATCCGCGACTTGGGCGTCAATACCATCTGGCTCATGCCGTTCTATCCCTCGCCGCTCAAGGACGACGGCTACGACATCGCCGACTACAAGAGCATCCATCCGCCGTACGGGACGCTCGACGATTTCCGCACCATGCTGCGCGAGGCCCACCGGCTCGGGCTCAAAGTGGTGACCGAGCTCGTCATCAACCACACGTCCGACCAGCATCCCTGGTTCCAGGCCGCGCGCCACGCTCCGAGCGGGTCGCCCGAGCGAGGGTTCTACGTGTGGAGCGACACGGACCAGAAGTATCTCGGCACGCGCGTCATCTTCCTCGACACCGAGAGCTCGAATTGGACTTTCGATCCGGTTGCCAAGCAGTATTACTGGCACCGCTTCTTCAGCCATCAGCCGGATCTGAACTTCGACAATCCGCGCGTCATGGACGCGGTGCTCGACATCATGCGCTTCTGGCTCGACATGGGAGTCGACGGCTTCCGGCTGGACGCCATCCCCTATCTGGTCGAGCGCGAGGGCACGAACAACGAGAACCTGCGAGAGACGCACGAGGTGATCAAGAAGCTGCGTGCCGCGATCGATGCGAACTACAGAAGCCGCTTCCTCCTGGCGGAGGCCAACCAGTGGCCCGAGGACGTGCGCGAGTATTTCGGCGACGGTGACGAGTGCCACATGGCGTATCACTTTCCGCTCATGCCTCGCATCTACATGTCGATCGCCCAGGAGGACCGCTATCCCATCACCGAGATCATGCAGCAGACGCCGGATATCCCCGACAGCTGTCAGTGGGCGATCTTTCTGCGCAACCACGACGAGCTGACACTCGAGATGGTCACGAGCAAAGAGCGCGACTACATGTACAACACCTATGCCGCGGACATGCGTGCGCGCATCAATCTCGGCATCCGCCGCCGCCTCGCGCCGCTCATGGAGAACGATCGCGACCGCATCAAGCTCATGGATAGCCTGCTCCTGTCTATGCCGGGCTCCCCCATCCTCTACTACGGCGACGAGATCGGTATGGGGGACAACGTGTTCATCGGCGATCGCAACGGCGTACGCACGCCCATGCAATGGACCCCCGACCGCAATGCCGGTTTCTCGCACGCGGACCCGCAGCGGTGTTACCTGCCGCCCATCATGGATCCGGTCTACGGCTATGCGTCGGTCAACGTCGAGGCGCAATCGCGCGATCCGAACTCTCTCTTGAGCTGGACCAAGCGCATGCTCGCGGTGCGCAAGACCAGTAAGGCCTTCGGGCGCGGCACGCGCCGCTTCCTGCGCCCCGGCAATCGCAAGATCCTCGCGTACCTGCGCGAGTATGGCGAGGACAGTATCCTGTGCGTCGCGAATCTGTCGCGCTCTGCGCAGCCGGTCGAGCTCAATCTGTCCGAGTTCAAGAGCCGGGTCCCCGTGGAGATGCTCGGGCGCACGACCTTTCCGCCGATCGGCGACTTGCCCTATCTCTTGACGCTGTCGGCGTACGGTTTCTACTGGTTCAGACTGAGTACCGACGTCGAGGCGCCTGCGTGGCACGAGCAGATCATGTCCGTCGACGAACGTCCCGTGCTCGTGCTGTTCGACGGCTGGAGCAGTCTGTTCCGCGACCGCGTCGTACCTTGGCGCATCGCCATGGCGGAGAAGACGCGGGCGCAGCTCGAGACCGACGCTTTGCCGCGGTTCATCGAAACGCAGCGCTGGTACGCGGCCAAGGGCACTCCCATCGAGCGTGCCCGCATCGTCGATCATCTCGTGTGGCAGGAGGGCAAGATCAGCTGGGTCGTGGCGCTGCTCGACGTCGTCGCCGGGACTGAGACCGCGAGCTATTTTCTGCCGCTCGCGCTCGCCTGGGAGGACAAGGACGAGGATAGGCTGCGCAACCTCTCGACCGCCGCCATCGCCAAGGTGCGCCAGCAGGCGAGCGTCGGCGTCATGGGTGATGCCTTTGCCGACGAGGCATTCTGCCGCGCCGTGGTGGGGTCCATGCAGAAGAAGCGCGAGATGCCGACCGCGCAAGGGAAGCTCGAGTTCCGGCCCACGGCGGCCTTCGGCCGGCTTGCCGGCAAAAACCCTGCCTCGCTCCGGGCCGCGCGCCCGCAGGGATCGAGCTCGAACACCGTGGTAGTCATGGGAGAGCGCCTGATACTGAAGGGCTACCGGCGCCTGCGCGCGGGCGCGAGCCCCGAGCTCGAGATGGGAGTGTATCTCACCGACGTCGTGCACTATGCCAACTGTGCGGCGCTCGCCGGTGTGCTCGAGTACCGCGACAAGGACGGAGAGCCTCGATTGCTCGCGATGCTGCAGGCCTACGTCGCCAATCAGGGCGACGGCTGGACTTACGCCCTCGAGTACCTGCGGCGTCACCTCGAGGAGCATCGCACGGCGCCCGCCACCGATGCGTTGCCCGCCAACGCGCATGAGGCGTTCCTCGCACTCATGCGCCGGCTCGCGCTGCGCACGGCGGAGCTGCACCGGGCGCTTGCCACCCGCAGCGGTGATCCGCTCTTCGACCCCGAGAGTCTGGGGCGCGCGGACTTCGAGGCGTACCGGCAGCGTGCGGCCGAGGAGGCAAGGAATGCGCTCGCCCTGCTCAAGTCGAAGCTCGAGGAGCAGAACCCCGCGGAGCGGGAGAAGGCGGGCGCGATTCTCGCGCGCCAGGATCAAATTCTGAAGCGGATAGAGACGCTTGCCGCCGAGGATGCGAGCGGAACGAAGATCCGCATCCACGGAGATTATCATTTGGGCCAGGCGCTATTGAGACGCAACGACTTCGTCATCATCGACTTCGAGGGCGAGCCGGGGTGCAGCCTGGAGCAGCGGCGCGCCAAGCAGTCGCCTCTGCGCGACGTCGCGGGTATGCTGCGCTCGTTCAGCTACGTCGAGTCGAGCGCGCTGCGCAGCGTCGCGCACGATGAAGTGGAGTACGCGAAGCTTAAGCCGCTGGCGCACGCGTGGGCGGAAGAGGCGCGCACGGCTTTCCTCGCGGCCTATGACGAGACGGCGCGGGGAGCGTCGCTCTACGCAGAGCTCGCGCGCGGCCACGGCCTTTTGGGCCTGTTCGAGCTGGAAAAAGCGTTCTACGAGCTGCGCTACGAGCTCAACAACCGGCCCGGCTGGGCGGGCATTCCGCTGCAGGGGATTATCGAATCGGGCGTCCTGGGGTGATCGGGGGAAGCATGTATGCATAATCTGGATCTGTTGCCGCAAACGGCCGATGAGTTCGTGCATCGGACGGCGGTGCTCTTGCCGAACATCGCGATCGCGCTCGGCATCATCGTCCTCGGATGGCTCCTCGCCAAGGTGGCTCGATTCGCGGTCGAGCGTGCCCTGCGCGCGGTGAACTTCAACGTGCTGACCGAGCGCGCCGGCACGGACCACTTCCTGCAGCAGGGAGGTCTGCAGGGCGACACGACCACGTTGTTCGGACTTTTCACCTACTGGGTCGTGCTCCTGGCGACGTTCATGCAGGCTGCCTCCGAGGTGCAGCTCGTCCGGCTCACGGACCTTTTGGATCGAGCGCTGCTCTACTCGCCGAAGGTCCTGATCACGATGCTGATCGCGGTCTTCGGCTCGTACTTCGCACGCTTCGTGGGCAATGCGGTCTCCACGTATTGCGTCCAGGCACAGATCCCCGATGCCGACCACCTCGGCAAGATGGCGCAGTATCTCGTCATGGCGTTCGTCATCATGATCGCGCTGCGTCACCTCGAGGTCGGCGGCGATATCGTGGAGCTCACCTTCCTGGTCCTGCTTGGCGGGATCGTGCTCGCGCTCGCACTCGCATTCGGCCTGGGGGGAAAGGACTGGGCGGCGGCGTTGCTCGAGCGCTGGTGGCCTCGTCAAGCCAGCAAAGATCACTGAGGTGTCCGCGGGTTCGCACCGCGGCGGGCTGCGCTTTGCCCACGAGATGCCGTTCGGCGCGCAGCGTCTCCTTGAGGGCGGTACGCGATTTCGCGTGTGGGCGCCGAGCGTCGTGCGCGCCGAGCTCCAGGTCCTCGAGCCCGAGGCAGCCGCGCCGCGCTCGCGCCCCTACCCGATGCACGCCACGCCGCCCGGCTGGCACGAGGTCACCGTGCCCGAGGCGGGCGCCGGCTCGCGCTACAAGTTTCTCCTGCATCTCGAGGACGGCACCGCCTGGTCGGTGCCGGATCCTGCCTCGCGCAGCAATCCGGATGGCGTGCACGAAGCGAGCAGCGTCGTCGATCCGCGCACGCACGCCTGGCGCGAGACCGCGTGGCGCGGACGCGCGTGGGCGGATGCCGTGGTGTACGAGCTGCACGTCGGCACTTTCACTCCGGAGGGCACCTTCGCCGCGGCCGCCGCCCGGTTACCTGAGCTGGCGGCGCTCGGCGTCACTGCATTGCAGCTCATGCCCCTTGCGGCGTTTCCGGGCACGCGCAACTGGGGATACGACGGCGTACTGCCGTTCGCGCCCGCGGCTTGCTACGGCACACCGGACGAGTTGAAAGCCTTCGTCGATGGCGCGCACGCCCTTGAGCTGATGGTACTGCTCGATGTCGTCTACAACCACTTCGGTCCGGACGGCAACTATCTGCACGTGTATTGCCCGCAGTTCTTCAATCCGGCGTACCGCACGCCCTGGGGCGCCGCGATCAACTTCGACGGACCCTCGTGCCGCACGGTGCGCGACTTCTTCGTACACAACGCGCTCTACTGGACGGAAGAGTATCGCTTCGACGGCCTGCGGCTCGATGCCGTGCACGCCTTTTGCGATTCGAGCCGCCCGGATATCGTTTGCGAGCTCGCCCAAGCGCTCTCCGAGGGACCCGGCCGGGATCGGCTGGTACACCTGGTTCTGGAGAATAACCGGAACGACGCCCACTACCTCGCGCGCGATGCGCGGGGGCGGCCACTGCACGCCGCCGCCCAGTGGGACGACGACGTGCATCACGCCCTGCACGTCCTCTTGAGCGGCGAGGGCGACGGCTACTACGCCGACTATGCCCCTGAACCGCTCGCCGGCCTCGGGCGCGCGCTGGCCGAGGGCTTCGCCTATCAGGGTGAGCACTCCGCGTTTCGCGGCAAATCGCGCGGTGAGCCGAGCTCGCACTTGCCGCCGGATGCGTTCGTGGGATTTCTCCAGAACCACGACATGATCGGCAACCGCGCGTTCGGCGGTCGGATCGACAGCTTCGCGGACCCCCGCTTCCTCGTGACCGCTTATGCCTGCCTCCTCCTCACGCCGCTCGTGCCGATGCTGTTCATGGGCGAGGAGTTCGCCGCATCGACGCCATTTCTGTTCTTTTGCGACTTCGGTCCCGAGCTCGCCGCGGCGGTCGCGGCCGGGCGGCGGCGCGAGTTCAAGCGCTTTGCGGCCTTCGCCGACGAGGCCGCGACGGCGCGCATTCCCCACCCGAATGCCCCTGCCACGTTCGAAGCCTCGAAGCTTCGCTGGGCGGAGCGCTCGCAATCCCCGCATCGCGAGCGGCTGGCACTGGTGCGAGAGCTCCTTGCCTTGAGGCGGCTCGAGCTTGCGCCCCATCTTTCCGGGCTGCGGCACGGCGGGCGCTACCGGATCGAGAGCGGTGCGCTGCACATCGCGTGGGATCTTCCGGATGGGTGCGTATGGCGCCTGCTGGCGCACTTCGGCCCGGAGGCCGTGGAGATCGCACCAGGGCCCGCGGGCGGCGTGATATTCTCCGCAGGCGTTCACGACCTGCCGCGATCGCCCTGTGTACGTCTCGATCCCGGGGCGGTCCGGGTCGCACGGGGGCGCTAGCTGAAATATCCCGTACCGCACTCGGGTCTTCTTCAACGCAGTGCCGCGAAGCCGGAAAAGCGGCATGGGACCTTTCCACATCAACAGAAGGAAACTAGCGATGTCGCAACTTCAGTGGGTTCGCCGATTACTTCCGCTCGCCATTCTCGCCGCGCTGGCGTGTGCGCCGCTCGCTTTCGCCGACGACATGGTCTCGTTCGCGAGCGGCGGCTATGCGCGGGGACTGCGGACCGCGGACGAGATGCATAAGATCGATACCGACGGCGACGGCACGGTCTCCAAGGCCGAGTGGCTTGCCTACCAGGAAAAGGTCTGGGGGGCCTTCCCCAAGGACAAGAGCGGCAACGTCGACGAGAAGGCGTTCACGACCCGTTCGGGCGCCATGGCGAGCTTCGCCACCGGCGGCTACGCACGGGGGCTGCAGACCCCGGAGATGATGCACAAGATCGACACCAACGGCGACGGCACGATCTCGCACGATGAGTTCATCGCCTATCAGACGAAGGTCTTCGACATGATGGACACGAACCACACGGGTTCCTTGGGACCGCAGGAATTCTTGGGTAAGTAAGCGGCGGCGTAGGTAAGCCGCGCCAAAAAAATGCCCCGGGTTCTCTTGAGCCCGGGGCTATTTCTTTACTCGTTATTGTTATTCCGTTATTCGGCTGCTTCTGTATCCCCCGCCGGTACCGCATCATCTGCCTCACCCATGCTGCCGCCTACATCCATGAAGCTGCGGCGACGGGTATCGTCGGAAGCGCGTCGGCGCCGGGCATGATACGCGAATCCCGTGCCCGCGGGAATGAGACGGCCGACGATCACGTTCTCCTTCAAGCCGCGCAGGTCGTCCTTGAGGCCGCGAACCGCCGCCTCGGTGAGCACCCGGGTGGTCTCCTGGAAAGAGGCCGCGGAGATGAACGACTCGGTCGCGAGGGATGCCTTGGTGATACCGAGCAATAGCGGCTCCCAGGTCGACTGGTGCTTGCCCTCGGTCTTCTGCTTCGCGATGACATCGAGAAGCCGGCCCCGATCCATCTGCTCGCCGCGCAGCAACGCGGAGTCGCCGGTCTCGAGCACCTCGATCTTGCGCAGCATCTGCCGCACGATGACCTCGATGTGCTTGTCGTTGATCTTTACGCCCTGCAGCCGATAGACGTCCTGAATCTCGCGGACCAGGTAGTTGGCCAGCGCCTCGACGCCCTGCAACCGCAATATGTCGTGCGGATTCGGCTCGCCGTCCGCGATGACCTCGCCCTTCTCGACCTGCTCGCCCTCGAACACGTTGAGATGACGCCATTTCGGAATCAGCTCCTCGTACTTCTCGTTGGCCTCGTTGGTGATGATCAGGCGGCGCTTGCCCTTGGTCTCCTTGCCGAAGCTCACCGTGCCCGAGCGCTCGGCGAGAATCGCCGAATCCTTGGGTTTTCTGGCCTCGAACAGGTCCGCGACGCGCGGCAGACCGCCGGTGATGTCGCGGGTCTTGGAGGATTCCTGCGGAATGCGCGCGATGACGTCGCCCACAGAGACCTTGGCCCCGTCCTCGAGGCTCACGATGGCGCCCGCAGGCAGCGCATACACCGCCGGAATGTCCGTGTTGGCGAAGGTGACTTCCTTGCCCTTGGCGTTGGTGAGCCGCACCACCGGACGCAGGTCCTTGCCGCCCGAACCGCGCTGCTTCGGATCCAGCACGACGGTCGAAGTGAGGCCGGTGACGTCGTCCACCTGGCTCGTGACGGTGATGCCGTCGACGAAGTCGGAGAACTTGATCATGCCCGCCACTTCCGTCACCACGGGGTGGGTATGCGGATCCCAGTTGGCAACCGATTGGCCCGCTGTGACGACATCGCCGTCGTTCACGGTGATATTCGCGCCGTACGGAATCTTGTAGCGCTCGCGCTCGCGGCCGAACTCGTCGACCAGACCGAGCTCGCCCGAACGGGACACCGCGACCAGATGGCCCTTCTCGTGGCGCACGGTCTTGATGTTGTGCAGGCGGATCGTGCCCTTCGACTTGACCTCGACGCCGTTGGCCGCCGCCGCTCGCGAGGCGGCGCCGCCGACGTGGAAGGTACGCATCGTGAGCTGTGTTCCGGGCTCACCGATCGACTGCGCCGCGATGACGCCCACGGCCTCGCCGATGTTGATGCGATGGCCGCGGCCCAGGTCGCGCCCGTAGCACTGCGCGCAGACGCCGTAGCGGGTCTCGCACGTGATCGGGGAGCGCACCATCACTTGATCGATGCCCATCCTCTCCAGGAGCTTGACGAGCTTCTCGTCGATCAGCACGCCCGCCTTGACCAGCACCTCGCCGGTTGCGGCCACGGCCACGTCCTCGGAGACCACACGTCCGAGAACGCGCTCGCCGAGACCCTCGACCACATCGCCGCCTTCGACGATCGGCGTGATGGAGAGACCGTTGGCGGTACCGCAATCGATCTCCGTGACCACGAGGTCCTGCGCCACGTCGACCAGGCGCCGCGTGAGGTAGCCCGAGTTCGCGGTCTTCAACGCCGTGTCCGCGAGGCCCTTGCGAGCGCCGTGGGTCGAGATGAAGTACTGCAACACGTTCAAGCCTTCGCGGAAGTTCGCGGTGATCGGCGTCTCGATGATGGAGCCGTCGGGCTTCGCCATCAGGCCGCGCATGCCGGCGAGCTGGCGGATCTGCGCCGCGGAGCCGCGGGCGCCGGAGTCGGCCATCATGAAAATCGAGTTGAACGACTTCTGACGGACCTTGTTGCCCTTGGTGTCGGTCACCTCGTCGGTGCCGAGCTTCTCCATCATGGCCTTCGCGACTTGATCGTTGGTGCGCGACCAGATGTCCACTACCTTGTTGTAGCGCTCGCCGTTGGTGACCAATCCGGAAGCGTACTGCTCCTGGATCTCCTTCACCTCTTTCTCCGCGGTGGACAGGATCTTGGTCTTGTTCTGCGGAACCACCATGTCGTCCACGCCGATGGAGACACCGGCCCGGGTCGCATAGTGGAAGCCCGTGTACATCAGCTGGTCGGCGAACACCACGGTCTCCTTGAGACCGACGGTGCGGTAGCACGCGTTGATGGTCGCGGAGATGGTCTTCTTGGTCATGTCCTGATTGATCGCATCGAAGGACAGGCCCTTCGGCAGGATCTCGGACAGGAGCGCGCGTCCCACCGTCGTGTCGACCACGCGAGTGTTCGGCCCGAGCTGACCCTTGCTGTCGCGCACGTGCTCGGTCAGGCGCACTTTGACCTTCGCCTGCAGATCGACGTTGCGGCTCTCGTAGGCGCGATGCACTTCGGCCACGTCGCCGAACGCCATGCCCTCGCCCTTCGCACCGACGCGCTCGCGCGTCATGTAATACAGACCGAGCACCACGTCCTGCGAGGGCACGATGATCGGATCGCCGTTCGCGGGCGAGAGGATGTTGTTGGAGGACATCATCAAGGCGCGCGCCTCGAGCTGTGCCTCGATGGACAGCGGCACGTGCACCGCCATCTGGTCGCCGTCGAAGTCGGCGTTGAACGCCGTGCATACGAGCGGGTGCAGCTGAATGGCCTTGCCCTCGATCAGCACCGGCTCGAACGCCTGAATGCCGAGGCGATGCAGGGTCGGAGCGCGGTTCAGAAGCACGGGGTGCTCGCGGATGACCTCCTCGAGAATGTCCCACACCTCGGGTCCCTCGCGCTCCACGAGCCGCTTCGCGGCCTTGATGGTGGAGGCCTCGCCGCGCAGCTGGAGCTTCGAGAAGATGAAGGGTTTGAAGAGCTCGAGCGCCATCTTCTTCGGCAGCCCGCACTGGTGCAGGCGCAGAGTCGGACCCACCACGATGACCGAGCGGCCGGAGTAGTCGACGCGCTTGCCCAGGAGGTTCTGGCGGAAGCGGCCCTGCTTGCCCTTGATCATGTCGGCGAGCGACTTGAGCGGGCGCTTGTTCGTGCCCGTGATGGCCCGGCCCCGACGACCGTTGTCGAGAAGCGCATCGACCGCTTCCTGCAGCATGCGCTTCTCGTTGCGCACGATGATGTCGGGCGCGTTGAGCTCGAGCAGCCGACGCAGGCGGTTGTTGCGGTTGATGACGCGGCGGTACAGATCGTTGAGGTCGGAGGTCGCGAAGCGGCCGCCGTCGAGCGGCACCAGGGGACGCAGGTCGGGCGGCAGCACCGGCAACACGGTCAGCACCATCCACTCCGGCTTGTTGCCGGACTCCATGAACGCCTCGATCAGCTTCAAACGCTTCGAGAGGCGCTTGATCTTGGTCTCGGAGTTGGTGTTCGCCATGTCCTCGCGGACCTTGACGACCTCGGCCGCCAAGTCCATGGACTTCAAGAGCTCGTGCACCGCCTCGGCACCCATGCGCGCGTCGAACTCATCGCCGTGCTCCTCGATCGACTCGAGGTACATCTCGTCGGTGAGCAGCTGGCCCCGCTGGAGCGAGGTCATGCCGGGATCGACCACGACGAAGGCCTCGAAGTAGAGCACCCGCTCGATCTCGCGCAACGTCATGTCGAGCATCAATCCGATGCGCGACGGCAGCGACTTCAGGAACCAGATGTGCGCGGTCGGGCTCGCGAGCTCGATGTGGCCCATGCGCTCGCGGCGCACCTTGGACTGGGTCACCTCGACGCCGCACTTCTCGCACACGACGCCGCGGTGCTTCAGGCGCTTGTACTTGCCGCACAGGCACTCGTAGTCCTTCACGGGACCGAAGATCTTGGCGCAGAACAGGCCGTCGCGCTCCGGCTTGAAGGTCCGGTAGTTGATCGTCTCCGGCTTCTTCACCTCGCCGTAGGACCACGAGCGGATCATGTCGGGCGATGCGAGTCCGATCTTGATCGAGTCGAAGTTCTCGACGGGCACCTGCTGCTTGAACAACTTGAGTAAATCTTTCATGGATTAAGCCTCACTCTCGAGTTCGATGTTG
>Ga0302324_100002540_pt1 | contig 41920 bp, 40 predicted proteins | sample Palsa_T0_1_FD_201949 | JGI IMG/M metagenome (GOLD analysis project Ga0302324, IMG submission 201949) | Peat permafrost microbial communities from Stordalen Mire near Abisko, Sweden - Palsa_T0_1 | ecosystem: Environmental > Terrestrial > Soil > Palsa > Peat permafrost | place: Sweden: Abisko...
CGCCGACAGAGGCGAGCTCGCGCGCGTCGACCGGGCTGGGGAGGACGGCGTCGAGGACCTGGCGGAGTACATGGTGTTCCGACCCGCGGCGGGTAAGGGCTTCCAGATCGAGCGGACCGGAGCGGGAGCGTTCGCGGTCAGGGGCAGGGGGATCGAGAGGCTGCTGCAGCGGTATGACATCGAGAACGAGGACGCGATGGCCTACTTGGAGGAACGGCTGCGGCGGATTGGCGTGCTCGGGGCGCTTCAGGCGGAGGGCTTTCAACCCGGGGACGAGCTGGAGGTGGGAGGGGTGACGTTCGAGCTCGACCCGGACGCGCCGGCATGAGCGCTCCGCCATAAGCTTCCAGGCAATGAGACGCGTTGTGATCAAGCTGGGGTCGAGCATCGTCGCCGAGGACAACGGCGAGCTGAGAGCCGACGTGCTTGCGCGTGTCTGCGACGCGATTACCGGCCTGCATCGAGATGGCGACGAGGTCGTGATGGTCTCCAGCGGCGCGATCGCGCGGGGGATGCGCGTGCTGGGTCTCCAGTCGCGCCCAGCGGCGATCGACGAGCTGCAGGCCGCGAGCGCGGTCGGGCAGGGGAAGCTGTACAGGGTGTATGACGAGCTGTTGCGCGAGCGCGAGGTGGTCAGCGCCCAGGTGCTGCTGACGATCGGGGATTTGAGTGCTCGCACGCACTATTTGAATGCCCGCCAGACCTTGCGCAAGCTGCTGGATTGGCGCGTCGTGGCGGTGGCGAACGAGAACGACACGACCGCGACGGATGAGATCTCCTTTGGCGACAACGACTTCTTGGCGGCGCAGCTGGCAATGCTCGTGGGCGCCGATCTGCTGGTGCTGTTGACCGATATCGACGGTCTCTACAACGCCGATCCGCGGCTGGACGAAAACGCCACGCTCGTCGAGGAGATCGGCGATTTCGAGACGCTCCAGGAGCTGGAGATCGGCTACAGCACCTCGCCGCTGGGCTCAGGGGGGATGCGCTCGAAGGTGGTGGCCGCCGACATGGCCACTGCGGCGGGCATCTCGACTGTGATTTGCAACGGATTGCGCGCCGGAGCGCTCGAGGCGGTGCTCGCAGGCTCTCGCGAGGGCACGCTGTTCACTCCGCGAGAAACGGGTCACAGCTCGTTCAAGCTGTGGCTGAAGTACGCGAAGCCCGCGCACGGCACGCTCGTGATCGACGAGGGCGCCGCGAGGGCGCTGCGCGAGGGGAGTGCGAGCCTGCTCCCGGTGGGCATCGTGAGCGTCGAGGGAGAGTTCGACGCGGGCGACGCGGTCGAGATCGCGGGGCAGGCCGGGACGAAGACGATCGCGAAGGGCGTCTGCAACTACTCGGCGCAGGAGCTGAAGCGCGTGATCGGGATGAAAACGGAGGCTGTAAGGGAAATCCTCCCGCACGCGACCGACGAGGCCGTGCATCGCGACTACCTCGTCGTTGGCTGACCTCCTACCCTTAGACGATGGCGACGATCACAACCTCGGTGGCGGATATCTGCGCGGCAGCCAAGCGCGCGGCGAAAGCGCTGGCGCGGGCGGACACCGCGACGAAGAACGCGGCGCTGGCGGAGATTGCGGCGGCGCTCGAGGAGCGCACCGAGGAGATCCTCGAGGCGAACGCGCGCGACATGCAGGCGGGGCGCGAGTCTGAGCTGAGCGAGGCGCTGCTCGACAGGCTGCTGCTGGACGATCGGCGGATCGCGGGCATCGCGAAGGCGGTCAGGCAGATCGTGGCGCTGGGCGATCCGGTGGGCGAGGTGATCGACGGGCATCGCCTGCCAAACGGCCTGGACGTGCGCAAGGTGAGGGTGCCGCTCGGAGTGGTGGCGGTCGTCTACGAGGCCAGGCCGAACGTGACGATCGACGCGGCGGCGCTGTGCCTGAAGTCGGGTAACGCGATCGTCCTGCGGGGCTCCTCCTCGGCGCTCCATTCCAACGCGGCGATGGCGCGGATCGCCAGCGAGGCCGCAGTGGCTGGGGGACTGCCGGAGGGCTGTGTGAGCCTGGTGGCGGGTGGCGGACGCGAGGAGCTGACGGAGCTGGCGACGCAGAAGGGGACGGTCGATCTGATCATCCCCCGCGGTGGAGAGGGGCTGAAGGCGGCGCTCGAGGAGGTGGCGACGGTGCCCGTGATCTACGCCGCGTCCGGCAACTGCCACGTGTACGTGGACGCCCACGCCGATTTCGAGCAGGCGGAGGCGATCGTGCTGAACGCGAAGGTTCAGCGCCCGGGCGTGTGCAACGCCGCCGAGACGTTGCTCGTGCACGAGCAGGCGGCGGCGGAGTTTGTGCCGCGGATCGTGCGAGCGCTCGGCGACGCCGGCGTGGAACTGCGCGGCGACGAGCGCACGGAGGCGCTGGCGAGCGGCTCGATCGCGGCGACAGCGACGGAGGAGGACTGGAGCACCGAGTACCTGGCGCTGACGCTGGCCGTGAAGGTCGTTGCATCGACCGATGAGGCGATCGAGCACATCGGCCGATACGGGTCGGGGCATTCCGAGGCGATCGTGACCGATAACACCGAGAGCGCGCGGGCATTTCAGCTGGGCGTGGACGCGGCCTGCGTGTACGTGAACGCCTCGACGAGGTTCACTGACGGGGGCGAGTTCGGGATGGGCGCGGAGATCGGTAACTCGACGCAGAAGTTGCACGTGCGCGGGCCGATCGGGCTGCGGGAGCTGTGCACGTTCAAGTACCTGATCGAAGGTGACGGACACGTCCGCGCCTGAGGGGTCGGTGGTGGCGGGCGCTCGCTCGATCGGCATCTTGGGTGGGACGTTCAACCCGCCCCACCGTGGACACCTCGCGCTGGCCAGGCATGCGCAGGCCGAGCTGGGCTTGGAGCGGGTGCTGCTGATGCCCGCGCACAGCGCCCCCCACAAGGGCGAGGAGGGCGACCCCGGACCGGAGCGGCGCCTGGAGATGTGCCGGCTGGCAGTGGGTGGGGAGGCCGGGCTGGAGGTCTGCGCTCTGGAGATCGAGCGCGGCGGGCCGTCCTATACGGTGGATACCTTGAGAGCGATCAAACAGGGCGATCCGCAGGCAGATCTGACGTTCATCGTCGGAGCCGATATGGCACGCACGCTCCCGGCGTGGCGCGAGCCGCGGGCGCTGGTCGGGCTGGCCGGGCTGGCGATCGCCGAGCGCGAGGAGACCGGCCGCGAGGAGGTACTACGGGCGCTGGCCCCACTGGGGGCGAGGATGACGTTCTTGGCGATGCCGATGCTCGAGGTCTCCTCCTCGCAGGTGCGCGAGCGGGTCAAAGCCGGCGAGCCGATCGAGGGTCTCGTGGCGCCGGCGGTCGCGGAGTACATCGCCGCGCACGCCCTGTACCGCGGTGCGTCGGCGGACACGAAGGCGAACATGCAGGGGCAGACACAGACGCGGGCGAAGGCAGGGGCGAAGTGAAGCCGGAAGAGCTACTCAGCGAGATCGCGCGCTACGCCGCTGATAAGAAGGCCGCGGAGATCGTGGAGCTCGACCTGCGTGGCGTGCTCGGCTACACCGACTACTTCGTCGTCTGTACGGGCAACACGGAGCGCCAGACGAAGGCGATCCACGACGGCATCCTCGAGGGCTGTAAGCACGAGCACGAGATCCAGCCGCGGCGGGTCGAGGGCCTGAGCAAGCGGGACTGGATCCTGATGGACTACCTCGATGTCGTCGTGCACATCTTCACGCCGGAAACGCGGGCCTTCTACCGGCTGGAGCAGCTCTGGGGCGAGGTGCCCTCGAGGGTGGCCGTCGGCGAGGAAGGTTAGTCGCTGGTCGTGTAGGCCGCGCCCGCGTCCGTGCGCGCGGCGAGCATGAGCAACGACCCTTGAACGAGTACCGCCACACCGGTGGCGAGGACGAAGGAGGTTGCGATCGGAAGCGTGCGCAGCGAGACCGACAGCGTAAAACAGAACAGCGCGTAGGCGAAGAACCCGGCGATCTGGCCGCGCCCGAGTCGTAGGAACTCGTCGGCTCCGCGCTGGGTGTGGGTGAACACCGCGAGCACGCTCGAGACCACCGGAAATGCCGCGAGCAGCCCGCTGAGCCGGGAGCCCAACCAACCGGACGCGGCGGCCAGTGCGAGCACGAGCAGCAGCGCGCAAAAAGCGCGCAGCGGTAGATCCCAGATCGGCGGAGACAGGGACTGGGATTGCTCAGAAAGCGGGTCGGGGAGCAGCTTCAGCCCAACGATAAATCCGGCTCCAGCCAGGACGAGCGCGGCGCCGACAGGGATCGTGAGCGTGCTGAAGATGAGGGTTCCGAAGGCGAACGCAGACCATCCCGCGAGCAGGCTCAGGAGCCAGGGGAAGTGCCCGGCAAGGCGCCCGTAGACGACGACGAACGCGGTCAGCGAGATCAGCCCGAGCAGCGTGCCCGCGGCGGCATCGGCGGCGAAGGCGGCTCCCTGGGTCAGCGCGTAGACGAGCAGGATCGGACCGGCGACGACCGGCAAGCCGGCGACCAGGCCGCCGATGCGCGGTCCGTACCGGCGGGCCGCGAGCGACGCGCCGACGACGAAGCTGGGCGCCAGCAGTACCTTTACCGCAAACGTGGCCACGTGCGGATCATGATCGTCCGGCGTGCGAATCGCAGCGCGGGGGTAGACGCGAGCGCGCGGATCACAGCCGAGCCACCGCAAGCCGCATTGGCAGCGCAATGGCGACTTGCGAAGATGGCGCGGTGAGCAGCGCACCTGAGTTGAGCCATGGCCCGCGCCTGTCGGCGGTGATGCGCGACGGCGAGCAGGTGACGCCGCTGGAGCTGTTCTTCGACCTTGTGTTCGTGCTCGCGCTGACGCAATGCACCACGCTGATTGTGCGCACGCCGACGTGGGAGGGGATGCTCAAGGGGCTGCTCGTGCTCGGCATGCTGTGGTGGTCGTGGGGCGGGTACGCGTGGTTGACGAGCGTGGTTGACCCGGAGGAGGGGTCGGTGCGGCTGGCGATGTTCGCGGCGATGGCCGCGTTTCTCGTCGCGGCGCTGTGCGTGCCGGGCGCGTTTGGTTCCGAGGCCCTGCTGTTCGCCTGCGCCTACGCGGCGGTACGCGCTGCGCACATCGTGCTGTTCACGATTGCCAGCCGCGAGGACGCGGGGTTGCGCCATTCGGTGGTGGGCTTGGCCGGCAGCACGGCGATCGGCGTGGGCCTGCTGTTCGTCGCGGCATTTACCTCCGGCGCTGTGCAGCTCGGGCTGTGGGGCCTGGCGCTGGTGCTCGACTTCGGCGGGCCGTTTCTGTTCGGCATCGAGGGTTGGAAGCTCGTGCCGGGCCACTTTGCCGAGCGTCACGGGGCGATCGTGATCATCGCGTTGGGCGAGTCGATCGTGGCGATCGGCATCGGCGCGAGACCCACGATCGGCACGGGCGTCGTAGTCGCGGCAGTACTGGGCGTGGTGATCGCCGCCGCGCTGTGGTGGGCGTACTTCGACGTCGTGGCGATCGTCGCTGCCAGACGGTTGGCGCGAGCGGCCGAGGGGCGCGAGCGCAACGAAATCGCGCGCGACTCCTATTCCTATCTGCATCTCCCGATGGTCGCGGGTATTGCCTTGATCGCGGTCGGGATGAAGCGCACGATCGAGCACGTCGACGATCCCCTGAAGTTGGTCCCGGCAGCAGCGCTGCTCGGCGGCGCGGCGATGTACCTGCTTGCCCACGTCGCGTTCCGGTTGCGCAACATGCACAGCCTCAGCGTGCGCCGCCTGGTATGCGCGCTCGTGCTGCTCGCGCTCCTGCCCGCCGGCGCGGCGCTGCCGGCGCTCCTCACACTGGGGTTGCTAGCGGCACTGCTTGCACTGCTGATCGCGTATGAGGCGCTGCGCTATGCGGACGTGCGCGAGCGGGTACGCCACGCAGGATCACCTGCGCCCCCCGTGACGGACTGATCGTGATTCCCCGCCGGCGCGCCACCTCCGGGCGCTCGCCCGCAGGGTGAAGCTCGCAGCGCTGGAGCACCGCGCGCAGGACCAGCTTCATCTCGAGCAGCGCGAAGCTCGCGCCCAGGCAGCGCCGCCGGCCGCCTCCGAACGGGATCCAGGTGTATGTCCCAGGTGCCCGCCCGCCCTGACTCTCCAGGAACCGCTCGGGGCGGAAGGCGTAGGGATCGGGATAGATCTCGGGGTCGTGGTGAAGTAGGTGGGCGTTGGCGGTCAGGATCACTCCGGGCGGATAGCTGACGCCACCGATCTCGATCGGCTGCTTGACCAGGCGGGGCTCGGCGTTGGGCAGCACCGGGCGTCGACGCATGATCTCGTTGATGGTCGCCGTCAGGTACTGCTCGTCGGAGTCCTCGTCGTGTATCTCCTCGGCCAGACGTCCCTGCACCGCCGGCTCGCCGGCCAGCTCCGCAAACGCCCACGCTAGCTGCGAGGCGGTTGTCTCGTGCCCGGCCACCAGCGCCGTCATCAGCTCGTCGCGCAGCTCCATTGGGCTCATCGGCGAGCCGTCGTCGTGCTCGGCGGCCAGCAGCAACGTGAGCACGTCAGCGCCGCCCGAGCCTTCCCGCTGGCGTTCCTCGATCAGCGCGAAGATCAGCTCGTCGGCCTGTGCCCTTGTCCGTTCCAGGCGGCCGACCGGCCCGCGCCCGGCCATCCACTTGGGGATCGGCACGAACGACACCGGGCTCTCGGTGAACGCGAGGAGCTCGGTCAACAGCTCGCGCAGGGCGTCCAGCTGGGCGCCCTGCTCCAGCCCGAACACTGCGCGCAGGACGATCTCGAGCGTCAGGCCCTGCAGCCGCGGGTGCAGCTCGATCGTCTGATCCAGAGGCCAGGCGTCCACCTCGCGCTCGGACAGCTCGACCATTAGCCCGGCCAGGTCCTGCATGCGCTCGCCGTGGAAGGCCGGCAACATCAGCTTGCGCTGCTTCAGATGCGGGCCCTCGTCGAGCAGGATCACCGAGTTGGGGCCCACGATCGGCTCCAGCAGGCTGGCGCCCTCCCCGGGGTGCAGGACATCGGGCGGCGCCATGAACAGCTCTTTGATGTCATCGGGATCGGACAGCACGACGAACGGCAGCTGGCCGAGCAGGCGGATCGTGAAGCGCTTGCCGTAGCGCGCGCGGTTGCGATCCATCGAGGCCGTGGGACGGGCCCATGCGCCAATCGTCTGTAGCAGAGCGAACCTGCGGGGACCCGGGGGGAGCTCGGTTTTCACGGCGGCTGCTCCTTATGCTGACATTTTGATTTCAGCGAAATATATCTTCTACTCGACGAACGTGCTCTTCGGGGGCATAGGGGGTTCGGCCTCGGCCAACGGAAGATGATCGCGCGCTTTCACGGCGGTGTGGCGGCGGAGGACCTGGCGCTGAACGCCTGTCCCTGCGCTAGCGTCTCGCGGCTGTGGCGAGCACGATCCGGCCAGGCCTCCGACAGCGATCTTCTCGTCACCCGCGAGCGTGGGCTCTCGGTGCGCTACTGCTCGTGCTGTTGGCAGCGGCGACGATCTGGAGGTTCGCGACGGAGGCTACGCCGCCGCTCAATCTCCACCGGACGCTGCCAGCGTACGCGCGCCTGCCTGGGAGTGCACCCGTGCTCGCCTGGCCGAGCGAAGGACAGGCCGCGGTGGAGGTGGAGGGGGTCGGCAGCTTCGGCAGCACTGGAGGCTCCAACCCCGTGCCGATCGCGAGCGTGGCGAAGGTCATGACGGCGTACCTCACCCTACGCGAGTATCCGCTCCCACCAGGCGAGCAGGGGTTCGTGGTGAAGATCACGCCTGGGGACGTCGCTGAAGAGGCGCAGCGTCTCGCCCTCGGCGAGTCTACGCTGAGCGTGAAGGCCGGTGAGCGGATCACCGAGCGCCAGGCGCTGCAAGCGCTGCTGTTGCCTTCGGCTAACAACATCGCTGCACTGCTCGCCGTTCACGACGCGGGCGGGCTGACGGCGTTCGTGGCCCGCATGAACTCCACCGCGCGCAAGCTCCGCATGGTCTCGACCATGTACACCGACCCGAGTGGCTTCAACGATGAAACGGTCTCCACCGCCGTCGATCAGTTGAAGCTTGCACGGGCAGCCATGAACATCCCGGCGTTTGCGACGATCGTCGACGAGCCATCGGCTGAGCTGCCCGGGGTGGGGCGGGTCGCCAACTTCAACGGTCTCGTTGGGTCAGGCGGCTACGTGGGAGTGAAGACGGGCTCAGACCGCGCGGCGGGCGGGTGCCTCGTGTTCGCCAAGCAGGTCACGATCGGAGGCCGGCGACTGAAGGTGCTCGGGGTGGTGCTCGGTCAAAGGGAAGGCTCGTTGATCGAAGCCGCCCTCTCAAGCGCCCAGCGGCTCGGAGACTCGGCTGCGGCGAGCCTGCGTGTGGAGACGGCGCTACCCGCCGGCACGCGCGTGCTGAGCGCGAGCTCTGCCGATGGCCGGCGGACTACGGCCATGACCGCGGACGCGCTGCGGGAGCTCGGCTGGGGCGGTCTCACGCTCCCCGTCCGGGTGGTTGCGCGCCCGGCCATGAGCCGTCTGCGGGCCGGGGAGGCGATGGCGACGGTGGCGGTGCAAGGTGGGAGCGCCGGCGTGACCAGCGCAGTGTCCGCACGCGCGGTCGCCGGACCATCACTCGGCTGGCGACTGCGACACCTGTTCTGATGCAATCGAGTGAGATGCCCAAAAAAGAGTCAGATGACGAGCAGGCCGCCGGCACCGCACGGTTCAGGCGCCGCAACCGGTTGCTCGTCGGCGTGGGCCTGCTCTGCTTCGTCGTCGGCGTGCCGCTGGTATCGCTGCCCGACGGCACGGCCCTGTCGGTGATCGGGCTGTCGCTCGAGACCGTCGCGGGCGCCTGTGTTATCTCCTTCATCTACCTGCTCGCCGGCGATCAACACGAGCCCGACGGTGACGAGAAGGAATGAGGGGCACTGACGCTCAGGCCGCGATCCTGCGGCGGGTGCGCGCGATTCCGCCTGGCTACGTCCGCACCTACGGCGACGTTTCACCCGGCGCGCCGCGCCTGGCGGGCCATGTGTTGAGCCGCGCCGATGCGCGCGAAGCGCCATGGCATCGTGTCGTTCGCGCCGACGGCTCGCTCGCGAAGGGAGCCCGCCAGCGGCGCCTGCTAGAAGCGGAGGCAGTCCCCTTCCGCGGTGCGCGAGTGCTGCTTTCCAGCGCGCGACTCGACGATCTCGATGCAGTGTGACGCGCGCCCCGGCGATCACGTGATTCTTGGGACACGGGCTTCAAGAGCAGCCGTTCGCATGAGGTGGCCACAGCGTCAGTCTTGGCAGCTGTCCAACTGTAGATAGGCATCTTTGGTCGGTGGACCATATGGGTATGTCCCGCCCGAAGGGAGGATGTCCGGCATGGCTCTCAAGCCCCTATCGGCGGAGGAACTGGCGCAGACGCCAACGCTGTTCGCCAGCTTTATGGGCTACCCGGGCACTAGTTACAAGACATTCGGCCAGCTGCGAGCGATATATCGAGAACGCAGCAAGGCGCTCCACATAGCTGAGGACGAGGCGGACGACCTGCGGGTCGACCGGTTCGTCGACGACATGGCAAGCAACAGATGGAAGCCTGATGTGGTCATGCGGATCGGCGTGTTCGACGGCATCGTGCTCGCGATTGACGGAATACATCGGGGCATCGCATACCTGGCTTGTATTGAGGAAGGGATCAGCCCCGATCGGCTTCCAGCGCTGTGTGTCGACTGTTGAGGAACGCCAGGCGCCACGCGGCAGTGGACGAGGGCGCAAGACATTCGAACCACGCGGTGGCAGGTTCGACCTTCATGCGGAAGATGGAGCTAGAGGGGCTCGAACCCTCGACCTCCGCCATGCCATGGCGGCGCTCTCCCAGCTGAGCTATAGCCCCAAGGCTCCTAATCGTACCGCCCCGATCGTGGAGTGTCCGTCGAGATTGGGAGCGTCGTCGGGCGAGGCTCACCCCGGCGGAATGAACTCCGGCACGTCGAGATCGTCGCCCGGGTCCTCGCCACGTTCGCGGCGACCCAACAGGCGGGCGTCGTCCTCGCGCCGGGAGGCGCTCGGGCCGGCCTGGTCTAAACGCGCGGTCAGCCCGCCGTGGGCCAGGCGCACATCGCGGAGCAGGCGCTCGGCGTTGTTGTGCAACGAGACCGAGAGCTCGCGCAGGTTGCGGGAGAGATCATTGCCCTCGCGCAGGACCTCGCGCGCGGCGACATGGGCCTCGCTGACGATCTCGCGGGCGTCTGAACGAGCCTTCGCGCGCACCTGCAGGGCCTGCTCCTCGGCGGTGGCGCGCAGCTTGGTGAGGTCCTCGCCACCGGCGGCGAGCAGCCGCTCGGTCTGCTCACGCGCGCCGGATGTGAGCCGGTGCGCCTCCTCTTGCGCCTGGGTGAGCAACTGCTCTGCCTCGCCACGCGCCTGGGTCAGCATCTGGACGGCCTCCGTGCGCGCTTCGGCGAGTGCGCGCTCGACCTCGGCCTGGCCGTCGCTCAGCAGTCGCTCGACCTCGACTTGGGCCTCGCTCCGCGCCTCCGTCGCCCCCTCCTGCGCCTCGCCCCGAACGCGGTCCGCCTCCTCCCCCGCCTCGCTGCGCAGGCGGTTCGCCTCCTGCACCGCCTCGCCCCGGATGCGCTCAGCCTCGCGAAGGCGCTCATCCGCCTCGCTGTGGAGTCCACTCACAGTGGATAGGGCCTCGTTCCTGGTGGCCTCCGCCTGGGCGCGGGCGGCCTGGAGAATCTCCTGCGCCTCCTCCTCCGCCGCCTGCACGCGGTGCTCTGCTGCCCGATCGGCCTCGGCGATGCGCTGCAGACCGCGCTCCTCGGCCCGCTCGCGTAGTCCTCTAGCCGTACGCTCTGCCGCCTCTAGGATGCCCTCCACTCCGGCCGGTGCGCCGCTCAGGGTGGCTGGGTCGACGCTCCTGGGGACCTGCTCGCGGGTGGCTGCGGGATCGGCGTCCCGCAGACGCGACTGACTCGGTCGAGGCTCCATCCGGCCATGGTAAACCGCCGGGCTTCTCAATTGCTCAGGCGGCAGTTCCGGTGACGGCGCGGTGATGATCGTCGTGCGAGCCGTGTCTGATGGCAGGAAATGTTGGAAATCTGTCCTTGCGGACAACAGTAGAGTCGGCCATGATCGAGGAATGGACACCGCCCGATCTTCTCGGACCCGCACGCCCGCTCCCCGCCAGGTCGCGATTCTGATCTACCCCGGTGTACAGAGCCTCGATTTCACTGGCCCGCTGGAGGTGTTCGTGGGCGCCCAGCGGCTGGTTGAGGAGTTCGGCCGGCGTGAGCGCGGCTATGAGGTGAAGCTGCTCAGCGTCGACGGCCGGCCGCTCGAGACCTCCAGTGGCTTGACCGTGACCCCGCACGCGAGCCTTGCATCTGTATCAAAGAAGATCGACACGCTGATCGTTGCGGGCGGGTACGGCTCCCGGGAGGCGACGGCCGATCCGGCCCTGCTGGAGTGGATCTCCGGGACGGCCGCGTCCGCCCGGCGCACCGCCTCGGTCTGCACTGGCGCTTTCCTGCTCGCCGCAGCCGGCCTGCTCGACGGCCGCCGTGCGACCACGCACTGGGCCTCCGCAGCAGAGCTCGCCGCGCGCTACCCAGCGGTTGAGGTGGACTCTGAGCCGATCTTCCTGCGCGACGGGTCAGTCTGGACCTCGGCCGGTGTCACCGCGGGGATGGATCTGGCGCTGGCGCTTGTGGAGGACGATCTCGACCGCGACGCGGCGCTGCAGATCGCGCGCCATCTCGTGCTGTTCCTGCGCCGGCCAGGTAATCAGTCCCAGTTCAGCGCGACGCTGTCCGCGCAGCAGCCCGCGCGCGAGCCGCTGCGCGAGGTCCAGCACCACGTGATCGAGCACCCCGCCGAGGATCTGTCCGTCGAAGCGCTCGCCGACCGCGCGTGCATGAGCCCGCGCCACTTTGCCCGTGCGTTTCGCGCCGAGTCGGGGGTCACACCCGCGCGCTACGTCGAGCAGGTGCGCCTCGAGGTCGCCCGCCGGCGCTTGGAGGACACCGTGGAGCCGGTCGCGGATATCGCTGCGGCCTGCGGCTTCGGCACGGCGGAGACGATGCGCCGTGTGTTTCTGCGCGCGCTCGACGTCGGTCCGGCGGAGTATCGCCGCCGCTTCTATGCCCCATAGGAAAAGGAGACAGTGCAAATGAACATCGCGATCCTGATCTACGACCGCCTGACCGCGCTCGACGCCGTCGGCCCCTATGAGGTGCTCAGCCGGTTGCCGGGTGCGAAGGTCACGCTCGTCGCCGAAGAGACAGGCCCGAAGCGGACCGACACAGGCCAACTCGCGCTCACGGCAGACGCCTCGCTCGCGGAGCTGGCACATCCCGAGGTTGTGGTCGTCCCCGGCGGCCCAGGCCGCGGGGCGCTGATGGACGACGGTTCGGTGCATGACTGGCTGCGCGCCGCCGACGAGCGCAGTACGTGGACGACCTCCGTCTGTACCGGCTCGCTGATCCTCGCTGCTGCCGGCTTGCTGAAAGGCAAGCGTGCGACCAGCCATTGGCTTGCGTTGGAGGAGCTGCGCGGGCTGGGCGTCGACGCTGTCCCGGAGCGGGTGGTGTTCGACGGCAAGCACGTCACCGCCGCGGGCGTGTCGGCGGGTATCGACATGGCTTTGGCGCTTGCGGCGAGGATCGCCGGTGATCAGGTGGCTCAAGCGATTCAGCTGGGGATTGAGTACGACCCGCAACCCCCATTCGAAGCAGGATCGCCCGAGCGGGCGCCGGTCGAGATAGTCGAAGCGCTGCGTGCTCGTCGCGCCAGTCTCGGCTGACACATCCGGGTGAAATCTCTCCAAGACGACTGCGCTAACGTAGCGTTGCTTTCGAGCCTGCAACGAGACTAGGGGGAATCGCAGATGCCGTCCGAGAATCCATTCGCAACAAGCACCTCGTCGAGGCCGTCTGGGCTGAGCATCTTCGACGCGCACGCAAACGAACGAGCGGCCAGCTCGACGTTCCTGCTCGGACAGGTGATGTTCCTGGTCGCCGTCGCGCTCGCCTTCACCGCGGCCGGCACCTACATCGGGCGCAACGTGCCCTACGGCACGGCGTTGATCTGCGAGCTCGGTGCGTTCGGCATGCTGATCGTGCAGATGTTCGTCCCCCGGCTGCGCGAAGGCCCGACGGGGATGACCTGGATGTTTGCGCTCGCGCTGCTGCTCGGGGTTGGACTCGGGCCGGTGATCAACGAGTACGCGACCGTCGATCAGAGCGCGATCTACCAGGCCGCAGGCGGCACCGCGCTGACGGTCGGGGTGATGGGCTCCTACGGCTTTGCCACCTCGCGCGATCTGATCCGTTGGATGCGACCGCTGTTCTTCGCGTTGTTGGGGGTCTTCGGGCTCGCGATCGTGTTGATCCTGATCGGCTCCGGCGAAAGCTTCCTGCTGAACCTCGCGATCTACGTGATCGTCAGCGCCTATCTGGCGATCTACTTCCAGATCATCCGCCGCCGCGCGACCGAGCGCGACGTGATCTGGATCGCGACGGGCGTGTTCATCAACGTGATCAACATCTTCCTCACGCTGCTGCGGATCTTCGGCGGCCGCTGACGCACGCGCGCCGGGGCGCAGACCGTGAGGTGGCGGCGCGCGCCCGTGTGAACAGGAATCGATCCCCGAAGCGGACGATAACCTCCGAGCCAGATGATCGAGAACCGCTACGACCCGCAGGAGATCGAGCCCCGCTGGCAGGCGCTGTGGGCGAGGGAGCGCACCTGGGAGGTATCGAACGACAGCGCCGCCGACGGGCGTGGAGCCGCCGAGCAGGCGGGTGGGCGGCCGGGCGGGCGGGCATCTAATTCCTACGTCCTCGAGATGCTGCCGTATCCCAGCGGCGAGCCGCACATCGGTCACCTGAAGGTCTACTCGGTCGGCGACGCGATTGCGCACTATCACCGGCGTACGGGCCACAGAGTGCTGCACCCGATGGGCTACGACGCCTTCGGCCTGCCCGCGGAGAACCACGCGATCAAGACGGGCGTGCACCCCCGGGATTCGACGGCCGCCTCGATTGCGTCTTTCCAGCGTGAGTTCCGCCGCTGGGGGATCTCAATCGACTGGTCGCGCGAGCTCGCCACCCACGATCCGCGCTACTACCGCTGGACGCAGTGGATCTTCCTGCAACTGTTCAACGCCGGGCTGGCCTACCGGAACGAGGCGGCGGTCAAGTGGTGTCCGAAAGACCAGACGGTGCTCGCGAACGAGCAGGTCGAAGCGGACGGGACCTGCGAGCGCTGCGGGGCGCTCGTCGAGATCAGGCAGCTAGAGCAGTGGTTCTTGAGAATCACCGACTATGCTGAGCGCCTGCTGGGTGATCTCGACGGGATCGAGTGGCCCGAGCACGTGAAGACGATGCAGCGCAACTGGATCGGACGCTCAGAGGGCGCAGAGGTGACGTTCCGCTGCGAGGACTTGGATCCCGCCCACCCAATCGACTACCCCGTGTTCACGACCCGGCCGGACACGCTGTTCGGCGCGACGTTCTTCGTGATGGCGCCCGAGCACCCCGACATCGCGCGGCTCGCAGAGGGGACCGTGTACGAGCAGGATGTCCACGACTACGTCAACCACGCGCTGAACGAGTCCAACGAGGAGCGGGGCAACACCGAGAAGCCGAAGACGGGTGTGCCGTTGGGACGCACGGTCACGAACCCGGTGAACGGCGAGCAGATCCCGATGTACGTGGCCGACTACGTGCTGATGGAGTACGGCACCGGCGCGATCATGGCGGTACCAGGGCACGACGAGCGCGACTACGCGTTCGCGCGCGTCTACGGTCTGCCGATCCGGCGGGTGATCGAAGGCCCACCCAGCGCCGCGCCGGACGCCGACCCGAGTACGGCCGAGATCACCGAGGAGGGCCTTCCCTACGGCGGCGACGGCCTGCTCGTCAATTCCCACCCCGACTTCGACGGCATGCCCAATCGCGAGGCCCTGAGCGCGATCGTGGGATGGCTGGATCGCGAGGGCAAGGGTCACGCGTCGGTCAACTACCGCCTGCGCGACTGGCTGGTCTCCAGACAGCGCTACTGGGGCTGCCCGATCCCGATCGTCAACTGCGAGCGCTGCGGGATCGTGCCCGTGCCCGAGGGCGAGCTCCCGGTGGAGCTGCCGGACATCGAGGACTACACGCCGAAGGGCCGCTCGCCGCTGGAGGCGGCCGAGGATTGGGTCAAAACGAAGTGCCCGGAGTGCGGCGGTCCCGCGCGCAGGGAGACGGACACGATGGACACGTTCGTCGACTCGTCGTGGTACTTCCTGCGCTACTGCGACGCGTCCAACGAACAGGCCGCCTGGGACCCGGCCGCGCTGAGGGAGTGGATGCCGGTCGACCAGTACATCGGCGGCGTCGAGCACGCGATCCTGCACCTGATGTACGCGCGCTTCTTCTGCAAGGCGCTCGCCGACCTCGGCCACCTCGACTTCGAAGAGCCGTTCAAGGCCCTGTTCACGCAGGGAATGGTGACGAAGGACGGCGCGAAGATGAGCAAGTCCAGGGGCAACGTCGTCTCACCCGCCGCGATCATCGAGCGCTACGGGGCCGACACCGCTCGCTGCTACATCCTCTTCATCGGGCCTCCGGATCAGGATGCGGACTGGTCCGACGAGGGCATGGAGGGAGTCCACCGCTTTCTGAGCCGGCTGTGGCGCCTGGCAGTGGAGACGGCAGAGCGCAGCGATACCCAGGCGGACGCCGGCGCTGAGGAGGAGCTTCTGCGCAAGGCGCACTGGGCGATCGAGAAGGTCTCGGGTGACCTGCGCCGGTTTGCGTTCAACACGGCGATCGCCGCGGTGATGGAGTTGCTGAACGAATGCTCGCGTCTGCGTGAGGAGGCGAGCGTTCAGACCCAGCGCTTCGCCCTCGCGACGGCCGCCTCGTTGCTGTTCCCGTTCGCCCCGCACGTCAGCGCGGACATCTACGACCGGTTGACGGGAGAGCGCGTGTGGGAGCAGCCCTGGCCGCAGGCTGATCAAGCACTGCTGGAGCGCGACGAGTACGAGCTCGTATGCCAGGTCAACGGCAAGCTGCGCGACCGTGTACAGGCTCCCACCGGGGCGGACGCGGATCAGCTGAAGGGGCTGTGCAGGGCGGCGCCGAACGTAAGGGCGCACCTCGACGGCAAGGAGATTGTCAAGGAGATCGTCGTGCCGGGCAAGCTAGTGAATCTGGTGGTGCGCTGATGGCAGACCTGAAGCCCGCCTACCTGATCCACGGCGACGACCACGGTGCGGTCGCCGAGCGCCGCGCCGGCCTGAAGGCGCTGGCCGAGCAGCAGGGCGACGCCGCCAGCGTCGAGGTGCTCGACGGCGAAGCTGGCACTCCCGCCGGGGTAGCGCTGGCGCTGAGCGCGATGACGTTCGCGATCGGGCGGCGCGTGATCGTCGTCGACGGCGTCGAGCGCTGGAAGCAGGCCGAGGTCGAGCAGCAGCTAAAGCCGGCGATGGGGGAGATGCCGCCCGAGACGACGGTCGCACTGTTCGCGCGCGAGGAGAATCGCAGCAAGGCGCCCGCGGCGGTCCATGACGCGGTCAAACGCGCGGGTGGGCAGATCGTCCCCCAGGCGACGGTCAAGCCGTGGGAGCTCGGCAAGTGGGCGCGCGCGCAGGCCACACGCCTGGGGATCTCGCTCGACGCCGCCGCCGCGAACGCGCTCGTGGCCCAGGTGGGCGGACGTCAGCAGCGGCTGCTGCGGGAGCTCGAGAAGCTCGCGCTGGAAGTCGAGATCGAGGGGGAGACGCAGCTGGTGAGTGTCGAGGACATCGAAAGCCGCGCAGCTCACTCCGCCGAGTGGCGCTCGTTCGCGCTGGCCGACACGCTCGTCGGGGGCGACACTGCGCAGGCGACGCTCACCTATCTGCGCGTCCGGCGTCAGGGTGAGCGCCTGGCCGGGCTGACCTACCTGATGGCCCAGCGAGTGCGCGAGGCGCTCATCATCGCGCTGCGCTTGCAGGCGGGTGAGTCGGTGGCCGATGTGCGCCGCGGTCTGCGCATGCCCCCGCGTGCCGCCGAGCGCTTCGTGGCGGACGTTGCCAAAGCCGACCCCGACCGGCTACGCAGGGCGCTCGGCGCGCTCGCGGACATGGAGCTCGACTCGCGCGGCGGGGCCGCGATCAGCTCGAGCCGTTCGCCATACGCGACGCTCAACGAGGACACGATCGCGTTGCACGCGATCGAGATGATTACTGACTGAGAACCTGTTTCAAAATAGGCGGTGCGGCTGGGATGTGCATGGACCAAGCTGGGCCAGATCGAATGCCCACCCACCCGGCGAAGCGCATGCTGGTGGCATGTGCGAGCCGTCACGTGGCTGGCCGATCCCGGACGATCGGTCAGCGCCGTGTCCAGGTGCGTATCCGGGCGTGCTGATCTTTTTGAAACAGGTTCTAAGACAGCCGGCTAGGAATCTGACGAAACGCCGGCACGTAGGCGCGACGCGCGGGACTTGCGGTGGGCACCGGTGTTCTTGTGCATCGCGCCGCGCTTGACAGCCTTATCAATCGTGCTCACGAGCTCTTTGTGCTCGGTGTCGGCCGTGGCGGTGTTGCCGCTCGCCATCGTCGTCTCCAGCCGCCTGAAGTAGGTCTTGATCGCTGAGGTGTAGCGCCGGTTCTCCAAGCGCTCGCGCTCGGCGCGGAGGATCCGCTTCTTCTGGGAATGAATGTTGGCCATAACTAAATGCCGCAGGGCGCCGGCAGAGAGACTGCCGGGGCGCGCCGCAGAGCGCCGTACTATAGCGGCCTTGTCCGTCCCCGGAGAACCCCCTGTCCCCGCGGAGCCGCCCAGCCCGGGACGACCCGACGATGAGGAGATGGTTGCCGAGCCGGAGGCGCCGCCTGAGCGGGAGCTGCCCGACGAGGGCATCCAGCGGGTTGCGAGCGCGCAGCTCACGGGAGCCTCCCCGGCAGAGCCCGGCGCCGGGGAGCCGATTGCAGGCGAGCCGCAGCCGGGAGATCCACTCGATCAGGGGGGTGAAAGGGAAGTCGCGCACTCGGCCACCAGCAGGGGCGTGGCGCGCAACACCGCAATCTTCTCGATCGGCACCGGCGTATCTCGAATCATGGGCCTGGGGCGGGAAATCGTGTTCGCGAGTTACTTCGGCACGAGCGGCCCAGCCTCCGCTTTTACGATCGCCTTCCTGGTCCCTAATCTGGTGGCCAACCTGTTCGCCAACGCGGCGCTGTCGGCCGCGTTTGTGCCGGTGTTCACCGACCTGCTCCAGCAGGGCCGTAAGAAAGACGCGCTGCGGTTGGCTTCGACGCTGTTCTGGATCATGCTGATCGTGCTGGGCGCGATCTCGGCGTTCTTCATCCTCGCGGCGGGAACGATCATGCCGCTGTTCATCGGCCCCACCTTCAATGGTGCGCTGAATGAGCTGACGATCGGCCTCTCCCAGGTTCTGTTCCCGGTGGTACTGCTGCTCGGCCTGACCGGCCTGCTCACGGGCATCCTGCAGTCCTATGACGAATTCACGATCCCCGCAATCACCCCGGCGGTGTGGAATCTCGTGATCATCGTGCTGTTGGTCGTACTCGCGCCGCACTTCCACGGCAACGAAAAGGTCTACGCCTACGCGATCGGCATTCTCGCTGCGACCGGCGTGCAGATGGCGCTGGCGTTCGGGGCGCTCGGGCGGATCGACTTCCGCCTGCAGTTCTCGATCGACTGGCACGACCCGCGGATCAAGCAGGTGTTCATGCTGATGCTGCCCGTGACGATCGGACTGGGGATCGTCAACCTCGACCAGCTGATCAACTCGGCCTTCGGCAGTCTCGTTTCCGACGAAGCCCCGCGCGCGATCGACAATGCCTTCCGGATCTACATGCTGCCCCAGGGCATGTTCAGCGTGGCGGTTGCGACCGTCCTGTTCCCGGTCCTGAGCCGTCTGGCCGCCCGCCGCGACCCGGCGGGGATGCGTAGCGCTGTGGGCACGGGGATGCGTCAGATCAACCTGCTGTTGATCCCTGCTGCGATGTTCATGATTGTGCTCGCCACTCCGATCACCAGATTGGTCTTCGAACGTGGCGCCTTCAACGCCCAATCCACCCACCTGGTCTCCGAAGCCCTCTTCTGGTTCGCCTTCAGCCTGCCCTTCGCAGGCATCAACCTGCTGTTGACACGGACCTTCTTCGCACTGCAGCGGCCCTGGATCCCGACGCGGCTGGCGGCGATGAACATCGTCGTCGACATCGTCGTCAGTGTCGCGCTCTACAAGCCGTTGGGGATCGCCGGTCTGGTGATCGGCACGGTCGCCGCCAACGCGGTGATGACCGCGCTGCAGCTGCACCGTTTGCGGATCGGCTTCAACGGCCGCCTGGAGGGCGGCCAGACGACGATGATTACCGCCCGAATTGCGGTCGCCTCTATGGTGCTGGCCGGGGTCTCATGGGTCGTCTGGTACGCGCTGGACGCCGTGCTCGGGAAGTCGCTGCCGGCGCAGATCATCGCGATGGGCGCCGCGGGCGGAGCGGGCGTATGGATCTACACGCGCGCGGTGCTCACGATGCACATCCCCGAGGCCCACCAGGTCAACCGTCTGATCCGCGCTCGGCTCGGACGCGCGTAGGACGAGCAGAGGCCGGGTGAGCCAAGGCCCACCCGGCTTGCGCCCGAACCTAGATCGCCGCTTACTACATACGTCCCAGGACTGTGTGTTTCGCCTGGGCGGCTTAACACTCTCGACACCTGGACAGGCCGCTGAACGGGCTCTCACCCGCGCAGCGCGTAGCCGCGGCTGAATGCATCCTTGTCGAGTTGGCGATCCGCCGGACTACAAAGGCTAGCGCGTCATAGCCGTCCTCGGGATGACTTGCGCTTTTCCGCGCCGTCTCATTCCAGTCCACCATCTATCGTGGCGCGAACCCCATGGACCAAGCCAAGATCCGCAACTTCTCGATCATCGCGCACATCGACCACGGCAAGTCGACGCTCGCCGATCGCATCCTCGAGCTCACCCACACGGTCTCCGCCCGCGAGATGCGCGCACAGCTACTCGACTCGATGGACCTCGAGCGCGAGCGGGGGATCACGATCAAGGCGCAGGCGGTGCGCGTGTTCTACACGGCAAAGGACGGGGAGACCTACCAGCTGCACTTGATCGACACCCCCGGGCACGTCGACTTCACCTACGAGGTCTCGCGCTCGCTTGCGGCATGCGAGGGCGCGCTGCTCGTGGTCGACGCCGCGCAGGGCGTGGAGGCGCAGACGGTCGCGAACACCTACCTCGCGGTCGAATCCGGCCTCGAGCTGATCCCCTGCCTGAACAAGATCGACCTCCCCGGGGCCGAGCCCGAGCGCGTGGCCGCCGAAGTGAGCGATCTGATCGGCGAGTCGACCGAGGGAATCCTGCAGATCAGCGGCAAGACGGGCGCCGGCGTCCCGGAGGTGCTGGAGGAGCTGATCGCGCGCGTGCCGCCGCCGCACGGCGATCTCGAGGCGCCGCCGCGCGCGCTGATCTTTGACTCCGAGTTCGATCAATACCGTGGCGTGATCGCCTACATCAGGGTCGTCGACGGTGTCTTCAAGAAGGGCGAGGCGATCCGCGCGATGGCGACGGACACCGAGGCGGATATCGATGACATCGGCGTATTCAGCCCGCAGATGATGCCCACCGACCAGCTCGCCGCCGGCGAGGTCGGCTATTTGATCACGGGCCTGAAGGACGTCACGCTGCTGCGCGTCGGTGACACGCTGACCACGCGCACGAGGACGTCCGGCCCCGGCAGTCGCGCCACCACCGGCGCCGAGGCAACCGAGGCGCTGCCGGGCTATCGCGAGGTCAAGCCGATGGTCTTCTGCGGGCTGTTCCCGATCGACTCCGACGACTACCCCGACCTGCGCGACGCGCTGGAGAAGCTGGTGCTCAACGACGCCGCGCTGTCGTGGGAGCCGGAGACCTCCGACGCGCTCGGCTTCGGTTTCCGCTGCGGTTTCCTCGGCCTGCTTCACATGGACATCGTGCGCGAGCGGCTGGAGCGCGAGTACGACCTGGAACTGCTGGCGACAATGCCCTCGGTCGAGTTCGACGTGACGCTCACCAATGGAGATAAGCTCGAGGTGCACAATCCCTCGGACATGCCCGACCCCGGCACGATCGAGCAGATCCGCGAGCCTTTCATCCAGGCGTCGATCATCGCGCCGAAAGAGTTCGTCGGCGCGGTGATGGAGCTCTGTCAGGAGCGCCGCGGCGTGCACTCAGGGATGCATTATCTATCTCCCGAGCGAGTGCAGATGAACTATGAGCTGCCGCTGGCGGAAATCGTGCTCGACTTCTTCGATCAGTTGAAGTCGCGCACTAAAGGCTACGCGTCGCTGGACTACGAGCTGAGCGGGATGAAGGAGTCGGACCTCGTCAAGCTCGACGTGCTGCTCGCCGGCGACGCGGTCGACGCGCTGTCGATGGTCGTACACCGCGATAAGGCTTATGAGATGGGTCGCACGCTCACCGAGAAGCTGCGTAAGCGGATTCCCCGCCAGCAGTACGACGTCCCGATCCAGGCGGCGATCGGTGCGCACGTGATCGCGCGCGAGACCGTCAAGGCGTTCCGCAAGGACGTGATCGCGGGCTGCTACGGCGGCGACATCACGCGCAAGAAAAAGCTGCTCGCCAAGCAGAAGGAGGGCAAGAAGCGGATGAAGCAGGTCGGCCGCGTCGAGGTCCCGCAGGAGGCGTTTCTGGCGGTGTTGGAACTGGGCGAGGAGTGATCTGATGCCCACCCACTCCGTGCGGGTTCTGTTTGTGTGCCTCGGAAACATCTGTCGCTCGCCCACGGCCGAGGGCGTGATGCGGGCGCTGGTGCGCGATGCCGGTCTGGAGGACTCGATCGAGCTGGACTCCGCCGGCACCGGGGGTTGGCACGTCGGCAGTCCGCCGGACGAGCGCGCCACGGAGACGGCGCGCGCTCGGGGGATCACGCTGGAGGGTGCCGCCCGGCAGGTATGTGCAGAGGATTTCGAGGACTTCGATCTGATCCTCGCGATGGACGGCTCGAACCTCGCCGAGCTGCGGCGTATGGCGCCCGACGAACAGACGCGTTCGCGGGTACGGATGTTGCGCGAGCTCGACCCGGCGAGTGCCGGACTGAACGATCTGGATGTGCCCGATCCCTACTACGGGGGGTCGAGGGGATTCGAGGACGTACTCGACGTGGTGCAGGCGGCCTGTGTCGGTCTGCTCGAGGAGCTTCGAGGTCGGCTCGATCGGGTTCGATCTACCGACCCCGAGTCCGCGTGAGCCTGCCACCAGGAGCAGCGAACGCCCGGCGCGTCGGCGGCGGGGATATCAACGAGGCCTGGCGCGTCACGCTCGCGGACGGTGCCACGACGGCGTTCGTAAAGACGCGCACCGACGCAGGGCCGGGCGAGTACGAGGCTGAGGCCAAAGGCTTGGCCTGGCTCGCCGAGCCCGGCGCGCTGCGGACGCCGAGCGTGCTCGAAGTCGGCGATGACTACCTCGCGCTGGAGTGGATCGAGCCCGGTCGCCTCCAAGCCGCCGGATCCGAAGAGCTTGGGCGTGGACTTGCCGCCACCCATGCCGCGGGTGCCTCTGACTTCGGTGATCCTCAACTCGGAGGCTCCCGTCCGGGCTTGCCCTCGCGCTTTGGCTCGCTCAGCCTGCCCAACGAGCCGGCCGCGGATTGGCCTTCGTTCTACGCCGAGCGGCGCCTGCGGCCGCTGGCGGCGCTCGCCCGAGAGCGCGGCGCCCTATCGGATCCGGGAGTCCGCGCGGTGGAGCGGGTGTGTGAGCGGATCGCCGATCTGGCGGGTCCGGCCGAGCCCCCGGCCCGGCTGCACGGAGACCTGTGGGGTGGCAATGTGATGGCCGACACGCAAGGACGCCCGTGGCTGATCGACCCCTCGGCCTACGGTGGGCACCGCGAGGTCGATCTGGCCATGCTGAGGCTCTTCGGCGCGCCCTCCGAGCGCGTGTTCGCGGCCTACGCCGAGGTTGCGCCGCTCACCGACGGATGGGAGGATCGAGTACAGCTGTGGCAGCTCTTGCCGCTGCTGGTCCATGCCGTGCTGTTCGGCGGCTCCTACCCGGCCGCGGCCGAGCGAATCGCGCTTCACTACGCCGGTTGAGAGAGTCCTTGTCCCGTTTGGAACGAACGGTCGGAGTAAGGAGATGTGCGCTCCGGGACTTTCGACACACGTCACCGCCTGTACCTGCTCGCGCGTGTGGTGATCGCGCGCCATTATCGCCAGCCGCTAACGCTCGTCGGTGTGGCCGAGGCCCTGTCCAGCTCTCCCCGCCAGCTGCAGCGTGCGTACGCACAGTTCGGCGAGACCACCTTTGAAGAGGATCTGCGCGCGCGGCGGATGTCCGTCGCCGCCGAGCTGCTGATCGAGCAGCGGGCGATCCCTGTACGCGATGTCGCGCGCCTGGTCGGCTATCGCCAGGCGCCTCATTTCGCCACAGCGTTTCGTCGCTGCTATGGCCTCTCCCCGGCGGACTTTCGCGAGCAGGCGCCGCGGCGCGAGCGAAAGCGAAAGACAGAGAGCACGAGTGTCGCGGTCGGAAGATAAAGAGCGTGGAACCTGTAATCGACAATAAAGACTGCGTGTAACGATGGTTCTACGCAGTCCTAAAAGGAAGACAAAGCCCCCACGCTCGCCCCGGGCGAGGGAGGAGCCTCCGGCGCGACGGTTTCGGCCCCCGGCAGGCGCACGCGCATCAGCGTCCCGCCACCCGCGGCCCGCTCGGCGGCGACGCTCCCGCCGTGCTGGCGCACCACCTGGCGCACGATCGCCAACCCCAGCCCCGAGCCGGGCCTGCCGCGCGCCTCGGCGCCGCGGTAGAAGCGGTCGAACACGTGCGCGAGATCCTCCGCGGAGATCCCCGGGCCGTGGTCGCGCACGGTCAGCTCAATGCCCGACAGTGCGATCTCGACCGGCTCACCGGGGGGGCTGTACTTGACCGCGTTGTCGAGTAGGTTCGTCACGGCGCGCTCCAATCGTGCGGGCACGCCCGCGACGAGCGTCGGCTCCAGGGCAAGCAGCAGCGGGGTGCCCGGCGAGTGCCGGCGCGTGCGCTCGGCAACGTCGCCCACCAGCACGTCCAAGCGTAGATCCTCGGTATCCATACTGGGCTCCTCGCCGCGCGCGAGTTCGATCAGGTCGTTCATCAGGAGCGTCAGCTCGCCGATCTGCTCGACGACGTCGGCCAGCAGGCGCTGTCGTTCGTCGGGCTCCATATCCTGCTCCTGCTGGAGGATCTCAATGTTGGTGCGCAAGCTGGTGACAGGCGTGCGCAGCTCGTGCGAGGCGTCGGCCACCAGCTGGCGCTGGGCGTGGACGGAGGCGTCGAGCGCGCTCATCGAGTGCTCGAGCGCGTCGAGCATCGCGTTGAAGCTGCTCGCCAGCCGCCCGATCTCATCTTCACCGACCAGCTCGATTCGGCCGCTGAGGTCCTGCGTGAGCGCCACGTGCTCAGTGGCCTGGGTGAGGCGCTTCAGCGGCAGCACGGCGGCGCCGGCGACCAGCCGTCCGAGTAGCGCCGCGAGTGCGATGCCGCCGATGTCGAGCAGCGCCAGGATCAGGCGCAGACGGCTGAGCAGGCTGTCGACTTCGGTCAACGGCTGGGCGAACTGGATTGCGTGACCGGAGCCGAGCGGCTCGGCGAACACGCGCAGAACGGTGCCTTCGACGTAGGCGTCGCGGAAGAACGACTCCCCCCCGTATGCCGCCAATCCGCGTGTGCGGGGATCGACCGGGAGCGAGACGCCGCGCGCCGAGCGCAGGAGGATCGTTCCGTTCGAGCTCACCACCTGCTGATAGCCGCGCACCTGATCGGGTCCCGGCGGCAGGTTGCCGAACGGGTTGTTCGCCGTGCTCTGTCCATTCGCGCCGTTGTGCGAGACCCTGGTCGACTGCACCGCGACCCGGCTCGCGGCGTTCGAGCTGGGGGCCAGTCCGAACGGCGCGTGGGCTCTGGCGCCGTGCGTGCGCGCGCCCTGACTATCCAGGAATTGCAGCAGACGGGGCGCCTCGCGACCTCTGGCGCGTAGCTGCGCGTCCACCTGGCTGTGCAGTTGGTGGGAGGTGAGCAGGTAGGTGAGCAGCGACGCGAGCACGACGGCGATCGCCACCGCGGCGGCCGAGACGAGCGTGATGCGCCTGCGAAAGCTCACGAGTATCTCTGGACGCTCACGATGACCACGGCAAGCTCACGAGGACCCACGCAAGACGTAGCCGACGCCGCGGACGGTGTGCAGCAGGCGGGGCTCATCACCGGCCTCGGTCTTGCGGCGTAGGTAGCCCATGTAGACGCCCAGCGAGTTCGAGGTCGCGCCGAAATCGTAGCCCCATACATCCTCGAAGATCGCCGAGCGGGTGAGGACCTGACGGGGATGGCGCAGGAACATCTCGAGCAGCAGGAACTCGGTGCGCGTAAGCGGCAGTATCCGCTCGCCGCGCCACGCCTCGTGGGCGAGCCGGTCTAGGCGCAGATCCTCGAAGGTGAGCGTGTCGTCCTGATCGTCGTCGTCGCTAGCTCGGCGTAGCAGCGCGCGTACACGCGCGAGCAGCTCGCGCAGCGCGAACGGCTTCACGAGGTAGTCATCGGCGCCGGCGTCCAGTCCGGCGACGCGGTCGTCGACGCCTTCGCGGGCGGTAAGCATCAGCACCGGCGTACGGTCGCCGCCCTCGCGCAGACGTCGGCACACCTCCAGGCCGTCGATGTGGGGCATCGACACGTCGAGGATCACGACCTCGTATGCCATCGCGCCCAGGCACTCGAGCGCCTCCCGCCCATCGGCCGCTTGCGCGACCTCGTAGCGCTCCAGCTTCAGCGCCCGCGAGAGCGCCGTCTGGACGGCGGGCTCGTCGTCGACGACCAGAACTCGTGGTTGTTGCTCGGTCATTTGCGGTATCTACCCAATATGGACTGCTGTGTGCAGGAAAAGGACGGAGGGTCCGCTTCGGAGGCTACCGTGACAGGTCCCCGGAGCATGCAGTTGGAGCAGAACATCCCTGGCGAAGAAACCCTGATCGACGAGACCCCCGATGAGATGGCGGCGCATTCGCGCACGCTGCGCAACAGCGTCATCAGCCTCGCCGTCTTCTTCGGGATCATCGTCGCGCTGCTGCTCGCGGTGCCGGGCCTGCACTCGATCGAGCAACGGATCTCTCACGCGAACTCTTTGTGGTTGGCCGCCGCAATCGTCCTGGAGCTGCTCTCGTGCGCCGGCTACGTCGTTCTGTTCGGGTTGGTGTTCGGCATGCTCGGCAAACGCCTGGTCTCACGCCTGTCACTGGCGGAGCTGGCGGTCAACTCGGTCGTCTCGGTGAGCGGCCTCGCGGGCCTCGCGCTGGGGGCCTGGGTGCTGCGCACCAAGGGCATCTCGGTGGCGCGGATCGCGAAGCGCTCGGTCCTGCTGTTCGTGCTCACCAGCGCGGTGAACGTCGCGGCGGTGATCGTGATCGGTGTACTGATGTGGGTGGGCCTGCTCCCCGGCTCGACCAACCCGCTGCTCACGCTGCTGCCGGCGGCGGTGGCGCTGGCGAGCATCATTGGCACGTTCGCGCTCGCCGCGTGGGCTGCTCGAGCGGCCGCGCGCAGACCGCTCGAGCAGGGCCGCTGGGCGGTCACGCTTGTGGCGCTGAGCGGCGGGGTCGAAGATGCGGTGCGGCTGATCCGCGAACACGACTGGCGGGTGCTCGGTGCGGTCGGATACTGGCTGTTCGACAACCTCGCTCTGTACGCGTGCCTCGCCGCCTTTGGGGCCAGACCGGGCGTGTGGGTCGTGGCGATGGCCTACCTGGTGGGGATGCTCGCCAATTCGCTGCCGATCCCCGGGGGCTTCGTCGCGGTCGAAGGAGGCCTTGTGGGGATGCTCGTCCTGTTCGGCGTCCGTCCGGCCGCTGTCGCGGTGGCCGCGGTGCTCGTCTACCGGGCGGTCTCGCTGTGGGTTCCGGCGTTGATCGGCTCGCTCGCGTTCTTGGGCTTGAGACGCGAGATCGGCAAGCCGTTGAAGCCCACGGCGGTGGGCGCCGCGGGGTCCTGACCTGACCGAGGGCGCCCCGCAAGGGAAGGTCCCTCTCCGCTTCCTAAGGGAAGGCCCGCTCTACAGGCGGGGATGGCCGTGAGGATGGATCGGCTTCGGGCGGCAGGTGTGGTAGGTGCGGGTGCCCGTCAGCGTGGTGCCCTTCACAGTGTGGGCGACGATCCGGATCGTGAAGGTTCCATAGGGCAGTTGCTTGAGCACGACTTCGTCGGTGAGACCCTTTTTATTAAGTGAGCGCTCGCGTTTTTTACCGAGGAACACTTCGGCAGAGACAATCCGCGGATAGCCAGGGGGTTGTTGGATGTGGATCTTGAAGGAGCGGCGGCTGTAGCAGAGCTTCGCTGAGGGGAGACCGAAGGCGGTTGCGAGGGCCGCTTCGAGTTGTGCGGCACTTGGAGGAGGAGGTTGGTTTGAGCCGGTTGATGAGGATGAGCCACCGGTGGAGGATGCGGACCCGTTGCCTGTTGAGGTGTTGCCTGTGGATTGATTGTTTGGGTTGGGTTCTTCCTTGGTTTCTTTCTGGGGTTCTTTTCCGCCGCCTGATTCGCCCACGCGCGTAAAGACCCAGGCGGCGCCCGGCTCGGTCGCTCCTCCGTCTTCCTCGTTGGTGGGTGCGCCGATCAGCGCGGTGGTGCCATCGGCTGACAGCGCCACGCCATTTCCCTGGTTGGGTGTCGCCGATCCGCCGGCACCAACGAGTTCCTGCTGTTCGGTCCACGATGATCCTGAGCGAACGAAGGCCCACGCGGCACCTCGCGAGTTATCGTCGTGATAGCCGCCGACTAATGCGGTGTTCCCGTCTTCAGAGAGCGCCACGCTCTCACCCTCCTCGGCTTGGGTATCCCTGTCAATTCCGAGCAGCGGAGGACCTTGCTGTTCCCAATGTCCGCCTTTCAGGATGTATGCCCATGCCCCGCCCAGACTGCTCTGATAACCGATTCCGCCCACCAACGCTGTCGTTCCGTTCCCGGACAGCGCGACGCTCTGCCCCTGGCCCGTGTCGATCCCGGCTCCGCTACCTGAGGGGAGCTGTTCGAGTTCTTTCCAGGCAGTGCCCGAGCGGGTGAATATCCATGCACCACCGAGTGCGGGTTCGCCGCTTTTGAATTCGGCAGAGGGACCACCGATCAGCGCCGTGCTGCCATCACCGGAGAGCGCGACGCTCCAGCCCTTCTGGACGAGGCCGCTCGGGTGGGCTCCGACGAGTTTCGCCTGTTCGCTCCAGGTGGTGCCCGAGCGGGTGAAGACCCAAGCCGCACCCGGCTTGCCTTCTTCGTAGTCAGGGCCGCCGATCAGCGCCGTGTTGCCTTCAGCTGACAGTGCGACGCTGTAACCCTCCTCGTCATTGACCGTGCCAGCGCCGATCAGTATCCGCTGTTGGCTCCAGGTTGAACCCGAGCGGGTGAAGACCCACGCCGCACCCGTGTACACCCCGCCTTTTTCCTCCGCGTAGCCGCCCACCAGCGCAGTATTGCCATCGGCCGACAGCGCGACGCTCCAGCCCTGATGAGCAAGCGGCGAGCCTTCTGTGCCTTCGAGTTTTTGCTGCTCGGTCCATACCGAGCCTGTGCGGATATACACCCACGTTGCTCCCGCGAACGATTTGTATCCGGGGGCACCGATTAGAGCGGTGCTCCCGTTGGCAGACAGCGCGACGCTGTAGCCCTGTTCGGAGTGTTCGGTCATTTCTTTGCTCGTCAGTCGTTCCCCCTGCTGGACGAATGGGTCTTCTGTCAGCGAGAGCGCCGCGGCGGGCTCGGCGCCGGCGCCGAGGATCGGCGCGCAGGCGAAGGCGGCGACGGCAACGAAGCTCAGAGCACGCAAACGGCTCACAGCCGGATCGTACCGCCAGGTCGCTGCTTACGCCAGAGGTTTGCTCGGCAAAAGATTGGGTCGGTTCGTCGTCCGCTCAGGACGTCCCCAACAGCCGCTTCGTCTCCGCTTCCTGGGCGGCCGTGCGCTGGCAGACATGCCCTGGCAGGCCTGCCATCAAGTGGCTGAGCTCCGCGCTCATCGCCCCGAACAGACCCGGGCAGAAGACAGGGGGCGCCAGCTTCCCGGTCGCTGACCCGGGCGCGTTGATTGGACGCAGCTCCAGCGCCGCCTCGCGTGCGTGGGCGAAGGTGTCGGAGAACACGTCGATCGCCGTGCGCCCACTGTAGATCTCGATCGAGCGCCCTTCGTCGTAAACGACGGCCGGGACCCCGCGGATCACCGTGTTGCTCTGCGGACCGAGCGTCGCGTTGGAGTGCAGGCCGTAGATCACCGTCGTGACCTGCAATGGCAGCAGGCAGTTGCCACCGCCGAAGATGCCCTTGCGATGGACGCAGTCGCCGTAGTAGACGCTGTCCCCGATGCCGCTGTCGTAGTTCTCCTGGCCATCGACCGCGGCGAGCGACTGCCCGGCGAATCGGGTCCCCGCCCAGTAGACGGGGAAGTAGGGGAACGTCTCGGCTTCGGCGAGCGTACCCGCCGCGAGCGGCTGCGGCTGGCCGGTCGCGCAACCGCCGGCCGCGAGCGCGGCGCAGAGCCCCGCCAACGCGAGGGATGTGCGCAGCGCCGTTCGCACAGCCGTGCGCGTGCTCGTCATGATCTCCACGTGCCGATTATCGAGCGTCAGCGATCGAGAGCTACTTCCGGGTCGCCTGGGGGTTCATACGAGGACATGTCCGTCGCGTCCGCGGCGGGTCGGCCGGGGTCCGGGGCGGTAGCTCCCTGGACGCCGGCCGTTTTTACGAGCCGGTTCCTCGCGGTGAGCACAGCCGCCGCGCTGGTGGCGGTCTGGCTGCTCGTCGATCCGCGCACCCCCGATCTCGCGGCGCAGGTTTACCGCGTCGGCCTGTTCGAACACATCGGCTTCGCGGTCTGGGACGAGCATTGGTATGCGGGGCATGCGCTACCCGGCTACAGCCTGCTGTTCCCGCCGCTCGCCTCGCTGCTAGGTCTACGCGTCCTCGCGGCCCTGTCGGTGCTGGCCTCGGCGACGCTGTTCGAGCGACTGGTGCTCGGCGTATATGGTCCGGCCGCGCGTTGGGGCGCAGTCTGGTTCGCGATCGCGGCCGTCGGCGACATCTGGCTGGGGCGGCTGACGTTTGCGTTGGGCGTCACGTTCGCCGTCGCCGCCGTGCTCGCGCTCGTACGCGGCCATCACCGCTGGGCAGCGCTGCTCGCGGCGCTGTGCGCCGCCGCGAGCCCGGTCGCGGGCGTCCTGTTGGGCCTCGCCGCGCTTACACATGCGCTCGCCCGGCGCTCGCCCAGCGCGCTGCTGGTGCTGGCGCTGCCGGCGGCCGTGGTCGTCGTGCCGCTCGCGCTGCTGTTTGAAGAAGGCGGCTTCGAGCCGTTCCCGATCGTCTCGTTCGCTGCGACAGCGCTCGTCACGCTCCTGTTCTTGTGGGCGCTTCCCCCACCTCAGCGCCTGTTGCGGGCCGGGGGGGTCGTCTATCTGCTGGCGTGCGTCCTCGCGCTGGTGATCCACACGCCGATGGGCAGCAACATCGAGCGCTACGCGGTGCTGCTCGCCGGGCCGCTGTTGCTATGTGGGCTCGCCGGAGGCGGAAAGCGTCACGTCCCGGTAGTGCTGCTCGCGCTGGTCGGCATCGCAATCTTCACGGTCTGGGGCCCCGTGCGCGAGACGAAAGCGGTGGTGGGGAACGAATCGACCCGGGCCTCCTACTATGCGCCCGTCCTACGATTCCTGGCGAACCACGGCGGCGCGCTCGATCGAGTCGAGGTGCCGCTCACGCGCTCTCACTGGGAGGCCGCGCTGATGGCTCCTACGATCTCGCTCGCGCGCGGCTGGGAGAAGCAGCTCGATGAGAAGGACGACAGCGTGCTGCTGGAGCCGGGGCTGAGCGCGGCGGGGTACTCGCGCTGGCTGCACGCAGAGGCGGTCAGCTACGTCGCGCTCCCCGACACCCCGCTCGATCCGTCGAGCGCCCAGGAGGGCCGGCTGATCCGCCGCGAGTTGCCATACCTGCGCGCGGTGTTCAAGAGCAGGCACTGGACCGTTTACGCGGTGCGCGATCCGACGCCGCTCTTGGAAGGCCCCGGGCGGCTGACATCCCTTGGGCACGACTCCTTCGCGCTGCGCGCCACCGCGCCGGGAAGGTTCCTCGTGCGGGTGCGGTTTACGCGGTACTGGACGCTCACCGCCGGCAGCGGTCGCGTGACAGAAGCGCCCGGGGAGTGGACGTATGTGACCGCAGATCGACCCGGGCAACTGCAACTCACAGCCCGCTTCTCGCTTTCTCGCGCGCTGGGGTGACCCCACTCAACCGCTGGGTGTGAACGCATACAGCCCTGTATAACCCGTCAAAAAGAGGTCCCGCCCATCGCTGATCGCCGGATCGAAAGCCCCGGTTCCCAGTTCGAACAGGACCCGCCCGGTGGAGATACCGAGCCCGTACGTGCGGTGCTGAGCGAGGTCGGAGAAGTAGACGGTGCGCCCGACGATCGTCGCCGACCCGGAGATGCGCCCGTGCGCGTTGAACTTCCACGCGACCTGACCCGAGCGCGCGTCCAGCGCGTAGAAGGTACCGCTGTAGGAGCCGAGGTAGATCGTCGGCCCGAGACCGGGGGCGTTCGTGACCGCGGGCGAGGCGTATACGTAACCGCCGGTCTGCACGGCCCAGTCGAGCTTGCCGGTGGAGGCGTCGTAGGCGTAGATGCGTCCGTCGGTGTTGCCGAGGAACACGCGGCCGTAGATGACGGCGGCGGTCGAGTAGAAGGTACCGCTGCCGAGCAGCGCCCCTTCCGAGCCCGAGACCCACAGCCGGCGCCCGGTCTGCTCGGAGATCGCCTGTAGATGCCCGGAGTAGTCGCCGAAATAGAGCACCCCGCCGGACAGCGTCGGGCTGGCCTTGACCGCGCCCGCGGCGTGGTAGGTCCAGATCGGGTTGCCGTTGTGGATGTTGAGCGCGTAGACGGTCCCGTTCTGAGAGCCGAAGAAGACCATCCCGTGGTCGACCAGCGGCGAGGACTCGCTCGGGCTCGGCAGCGCGCGCGACCAGATGACTGCCCCGGTGGTGTAGTTGACCGCCGCGACCAGTCCCTTTTTGACGCCGTCGGTGCGCGCGAGCACGGTCGCGTAGACGGTATCGCCGACCGCGGCCGGGGATGAGGCGGAGAGCGAGCCCAGGCGCCGGATCCAGAAGGTGTGGCCGGTGTGCTTGCTGATCGCCTCGAGCAGGCCGTTGTCAGCGAGCTGGAAGATGTGATCGCCGCGAATCACGGGAGGGAACTCCAGCAGCGCGCCCCCGTTGTGTACCCACAGCCGCTTGAACGGTGGGTGCAGGCTCGAGGGCGCAGGGAAGAAGCGCGTGTGTTCCTTGGAGTAGCCGTAGAACGGCCACGCGAAACGGTCCGGCCCGCGCGCCGGCAGGCTGGGGGTCGGCTCTGCCACGAAGCGCGCATGTGGGTGGTAGATGTTCCCGGTGCGGTGGCGCTCATACAAGTAGGCGCCGAGCACGACAGCGAGCAGCAGCACGAGCAGCGCCGCCAAGCCCGCGAGGACTCGTCTGGAGCGGAGGGAGAGGCGTCCGATGTGGTCAGACCCTAGTCAGATGCCTCGACGGATGGCGCGATCGTGAGTCCGATGGCAGCTGGGACGACGGGCATATGATCGCGTTCATGCCAAACCTTGCCACCAGCGAATCCGAGATCTTCGCGCCCGGCCTGCTCGGCGGCAGGGTGGCGCTCGTGACCGGCGGTGGCACCGGCCTCGGCAAGGCGACCGCACACGAGCTTGCCTGCTGCGGCGCGACCGTGGTGATCGCTGGGCGCCGCGCGGAGGTGCTGGAGGGAGCCGTGGCTGAGGTCGGGGCCTCCGCGGACTGGATCGCAGGGGACATCCGCGAGCGTGAGGATGCCGAGCGGCTGGTGGCGACCGTGCTGGAGCGCTACGGCAGGCTCGACCTGCTGGTGAACAACGCCGGTGGTCAGTACTTCACGCCGGCCGAGGGGATCGCGGCGAAGGGCTGGCGCGCAGTGTGGCGGCTGAACGTTGACGGCATGCTGAACATGGCCGAGGCGGCCTTCGCGCGGGCGATGGGGCCGGTGGGCAGGGGGACGATCGTGAACGTGACGCTGTCCCCCCACCACGGCATGCCGGGCATGGCCCACTCCGGCGCCGCGCGCGCGGCGGTGGAGGAGTTGACGTGCGAACTGGCGCGCAGGTGGGCGGAAAAGGGCGTCGTCGTGACGGCCGTCGCGGCGGGGCACTTCGACACGGAGGCGCTCGAGAAGTACCCGGCCAGCCTGCGTGCGGGGATGGCCCGCACCGTGCCGGTGCAGCGTCTCGGCAAGGTGCAGGAGCACGCCTGGCTGGTGGCGTTGCTTGCCTCGCCACTGGGGAGTGCGTTCAGCGGATCGACGATCACGCTCGACGGCGCCCGCGATAACTGGTTCGGCCCCTGGCCGCCCCCGGGGCTGGCGGACGAGGCGGGGCAGGTGCCGACCGAGGAGCGGAAAGGGCCGCGGGCTGGGGCTGGGTAAGCGGGGGACGAGGATCGAACTCGCATCATCGCCTTGGAAGGGCGAGGCTCTACCATTGAGCTACCCCCGCACGCGTTCTAATCGGGGAGACAGGATTTGAACCTGCGACCGCCCGGCCCCCAGCCGGGTGCGCTACCAGACTGCGCCACTCCCCGTGACCTGGTCGATTCTACGGACATGCCAGCCGAATGCTGCCGTCCGCCAGGAACGGCCTTCGGGCCGGATCGAGGAAAGGCTTCGGGCCTAACCAAAACGGGTTCCTCAAGCGGCCCGGGGCCGCGTCATTTTTTGTTCTGCCGTCGCGCCGTGAGTAGGACGGCGACCGTGCTCGCCCGGATCGGCCGCCCCAGGCGCTCGTGAAGAGCTTGGTTCTCGCTGGAGAGGGCCTCACGCTGCGCGGGTGAGAGTCGTGCCCAGAACGACATCGTGCCGAGCAGAGCGTTGAGCTCATCGGCGGTGTGCTCGACCAGGGTTGGCACGGCTGCGAGCTGCAGATCTTCGAAGAGATCGGCTGCGTAGTCGCGTCCGATGTCGTGGCTCCCCAGCCAGGCCCAGGCGTCCGCGATGTTCCGACAGCGCTTCCGCACGCCCGCAATCGTGCAATCGAGGTCGCGGTAGGTGGGCAAGGTCGCGGCGATCTCCGGCGCGTGCCTACGTATGGCCGACAGCAGAGCCTCCTGATCGTCGACGCTGCGCGGCTCCTTGAGGCCGAAGTACTGGATCAGGGCGAGCGTTCCGTTGGGAGCGAGCGAGTCGGCGATCTTCCGCCAGCCCAGATCAGGGTCAACCCAGTGGATTGCGGACGCCGAGAACACCGCCTCATAGCTCTCGCATGGCAGCTGCATGTCCTCGAGCCGCGCATGGACGAGCTCGACATCGCCCGCATCCTTCAGGTTCTCCTCGGCGATACGGATCAGTTGATCTCCCGGCTCGAGTGCGCTCACGCGCAGCCCTCGCGCGAGCAGGCTGCGCGTCAGCTGACCGGTCCCGCACCCGATCTCGAGCACCCGGTCGCCCTCCCCGATATGAGCCACCTTGCATGCTTGATCGATGAGCGCATCGGGGTAGGCCGGGCGATTGCGGTCGTACTCGACCGCGACCTCGTCGAAGACCCTGCCATAGCTCCGTGCGAGCGTCCCGTCGCTCATGGGCGAAACGTACACATTCGCCTGGACGGGCGACGGCGAGAACTGACCGGCGCCCCTACGCGGCGTCCGGCCAGGCGGCCTCGCCCATCACGCCGTCGCCGTCCTCTGGCTTGGGCCCGCCGATCGCGATCAGCTCGAGCCCGTCCGGGCCCGCCTCGAAGGCGCGCACGACCTCGGGCGCGACACGCAGCACGTCCCATTGGCTCAGCTCCTGGAGCTCGCCGTCGAGCAGCACGCGGCCGGAGCCTGAGACGACCACGTATGCCTCCTCCTGCTCACGGTGGCTGTGGGCGAAGGGGCTGCGCAGGTTGGACTCGTAGCGGAACAGGCTGACGCCGAGGTCACGCGAGTCCAGGTGCTTACGGCCGAAGCGGCCTTCGATCCCGGGAGCACGCTCGCCCACGGAGTCCTCGACTTCGAGCAGGTTCACGGTGGAGAAGTGCGACATGGGGCCTCCTTTGGTGGGGCGGGCAATGATCTTTCGTCTCTCTTTCGTCGCGTAACTCTAGCTCCGTGCGCTCAGGCGCAAGACTTCGTCGTGTATGTTCGTACCTGTATTCGCCCATGACAAATGACGAGCAGCGAGGAGTAACCGTGTCCGACTTCCTTGATGACAGACGTAAAGAGATCACCAATCGGCTGAAGGAGCTGCAGCCCGTGGTGGACGAGTTCAACCGCCTCGAGGCTGCCGTGGAGGCCTTGGCGGGTGTGATCGGCTCGGCTGCGTCTGAGGCCGGCTCGGCCGCTGTTGCAACCGTCACGCGCCGGCGTGGGCCGGGGCGTCCGCGCGGCTCGAGTACGCGCAAAAAAGCCGCAAAAGCAGCTGCGGCGGCGGCGCCCAAAGCAGCGGCGCCCGAAGCAGCGACCCCTGTAGTTGAGCGCAAAAAACCGGGTCGTCCCAAAGGGAGCGGGAAAAAAGTTGGGCGTCCCGCCGGCAAAGTTGGACGTCCCAAAGCGCGCCGCGGCGGACGGCCCAAAGGCAGCGGTAAGCGTGCGACGGAGGCGCTGTCGCTCGTGCGGGGTCAGCCAGGGATCACGATTCCCGAGCTGGCGGTGAAGATGGGCATCAAGCAGAACTATCTCTACCGCGTGCTCCCGGGCTTGGAGCAGGGCGGCAAGTTGGAGAAGAAAGGCCGTGGCTGGTACCCGAAGGGGAGCTGATCAGGACGGCGGCCGGATCAGAGGATGCGCCGTGTGGGTGGCGCTCGTGGCGGCGCTGGTCGCCCTCGGGGTCCCCTCACCGGCGCCGGCGGCCGGGCATCGCCCCCAGGGGGATTACGCCCCGTTTGCCGATTGTCCCCTGAGTAACCCGCAGACGGGCGTATGTATCTTTGCTCAGACCGAAAGCGGCGAGCTGCAGATCGGCTCCAGGACGATCCCGCTCGCGCGGACGATGACGCTGCAGGGCGGCGTCCACGAAGACGAAGCGTCGGGGGAGCAGACATTCATCTCCTCCGAAAGAGGCGAAACTCTCTCCAGAACGCCCCAGGTCATTCCCGCAACGCCCTTCACGGTCGCGGCTCCGAAGTCCCTACCGGTGTTCGTACAGGAGATCTTCAATGAATTTATTAATCAAAAACCGACAAATCTGACGGCCACAACCGAACTTGCGGGGCCGGCAAGCTCGATCGGGATCGACACGCAAGATCTGATCGAAGCGAAGGGGATTGGGCTGTCGCTGCCGGCGAAGGTGAAGCTGGGCAACCCGCTGCTCGGCGAAAGTTGTTACATCGGCTCAGACGCGAACCCGATCTCGATACCTCTCACAACCGGTTCCACCAAGCTGACATCATCGCACAAGGCGGCGACGGGTAAACCTGGTCATGCGCAGTTCAAGGACGAATACAACCTCGTCACGATCAAAGAAGACTCTCTGCTGAACAATTCTTTTACGGCCCCGAGAGCCGAGGGTTGCGGCGGGATCCTCTCGTTTCTGATCGATCCCTCGGTCAACACCGAGCTCGGTCTGCCCCTTGCCGCTGGGCACAACGAGGCGATCCTGAACGTCACGCTACGGGACGCGAACGCGCCCGCCGTCAAGGCCAGCGAATGAGCGCCCGAGACTCCTGTGTCTCGACCAAGGCTCATGTGTACTCAGCCTCAACTAAAGCCTTAGGATTCTTAAGCAGGAAGTGCTTGCCGCGAGCTAGGCTTCTTCGCTATGGGAGGAAGTGACACGAGAGGAGGGTCGCGGAACCTGATCCTCGCGGCGATGATCTTCGCCGTCGCGATGACGTTCATCGACCAGACGATCGTCTCGATTGCCGCGCCCGAAATTCAGAAGCAGCTGCACCTGACGAGCACCGGCACGCAGTGGGCGATCAACGCCTACCTGCTCTCGCTCGCTGCGCTGTTCGCGTTCGGCGGCCGGCTCGCGGACACGGCTGGGCACCGCAAGATGGTCACGCTCGGCGTGATCCTGTTCGCCGGGGCCTCGGCGATGTGTGGGTTGACCCCGAAGGGCAGCCTCGCCGAGGCGTGGATCGTGACGTTCCGAGTGATCCAGGGGGCGGGCGGGGCGATCATGTTCCCGGCCGCGCTGGCGATCGTGGTGCAGACGTTCGAGCTCAGGGAAAGGGGCAGGGCGCTTGCGATCTTCTTCGGGATCGCCGGCGGCCTGACCGCGATCGGGCCGATCCTCGGCGGTTACCTGACGCAGTGGACCTGGCGGGCGATCTTCTGGGTCAACCTCCCCGTCGCCGCGATCGCGCTGATCCTGATCGTGATCTCGAAACCGTCGACGGTGCACCGGCCGGCGCGGATGGACTACAAAGGCCTCGCCCTGATCGCCTCGGGCGTGGCGCTGAGCGTGTTCGGCTTCCAGCAGTCCTCGATCTGGGGCTGGAGCGACCCGGGGACGTGGGCCTGCATCATCGTCGGCGCGGCGCTGCTGGTGGTGTTCTACTTCGTCCAGCTGCGCACCGAGTCGCCTCTGATCGAAGTGCGCATCTTCAAGATCCGCCCGTTCCTCGTCGAGAACATCGTGCTCGGGATCGCGATGCTCGTGTTCATCCCGGTGTTCTTCTTCGCCTCGGAGTACGCTCAGATTGCGCTCGGCAAGACGCCTTCGAACGCCGGCGTTTACATCCTGTACTTCTTCATCGGCTTTGTGATCGCCGCGCAGATCGGCGGGCGGATGCTCGACCGGATCGGCGCCAAGCGCCCCGTCGTGCTCGGCTGCGCGATCAGCGCCGTCGGCTTCTACCTGTGGGCGGGGAAGGTCACGGGCCTGGATTTCAACACCCAGCAGTGGTACATCATCATCGCCGGGGCCGGCATGGGGATGATGTTGGGCCCGGCCTCCACCGACGCCGTCAATCGCGCCTCGCGGCTCTCCTACGGCGAGGCGAGCGGGATCACGCAGACGGTCCGCAACTACGCCGCCAGCCTCGGTCTCGCGATCCTCGGCTCGATCCTCGTCTCGCAGGTGCGCTCGCACGTCACCAAGTCGCTGATCTCGCTCGGCGAGCCCGCCGCCCGTGCCCACCGTGAAGCGTCCTCGATCGCCCAGTCGCGCGGCGGCAGCGGCAGCACCGCGTCGATTCCCCACTTCGTGCGGCTCGACTTTGCGCAAGCCACGCAGACGGTGTTCTACGTGATGGCGGCGATCATGGCGGCCGCGGCGATCGCGGGCATGATCGGGTTGCGCGCGGGGGTGCAGGAGGAGACGACGCAGGCGACGGAGGCCGAGACAGCATGAGCCAGTTCGATCGCGAGCGCCTGCAGGCCCTGGTGGCGGATGGATGGCTTCGCAGCCAACGGCATCCGGATGCCGATCTGTGGATCTACAACTACACCAAGAGGACCCAGTATGAGAAACACTGGACGGCGGAGACGCTCGTCTGTCGTGGCCTGATACTCGATCAGGCGGGCGATGTCGTTGCGCGGGCGTTCCCGAAGTTCTTCAACTACGGAACCCCGGAGGCGGTGAGCCTCCCGGCTGAGCCGTTCGTTGTCACCGAGAAGCTCGATGGGAGCCTCGGCATTCTCTACTACCTGGAGGGGTCGCCGTGCATCGCCACGCGTGGCAACTTCGTAAGCGAGCAGGCAATCGAGGCGACCGCGATGATCCGCGAGCAGGAGATTGAGCGGGTGGAGGGTGTTACGCCGTTGTTTGAGATCGTCTACCCCGCCAACAAGATCGTCGTTGACTACGGCGACCGGCGCGATCTCACGCTGCTCGCGGCGATCAACAACGAGACGGGTTTGGATGAGCCGCTGCCACGCTACTCCGGTCCCGTCGTGCAGCATCACGGTCAGGTCGACGTAGACAGCCTCGCGGCCCGAGAGGAGAGCAACCGTGAGGGCTTCGTCGTCGCGTTTGCGTCTGGGCTGCGCGTCAAGGTCAAGTTCGCCGAGTATCTGCGCCTGCACAGGATCATCACCGAAGTGAGCGCGCGGCAGATTTGGGAATCGATGCGCGACGGCGACGATCTCGACGGGCTGCTCGTCGATCTGCCAGATGAGATCCATCGCTGGATCTCAGACACACGAGCCGGTCTCCAGGCGGCCTACGACGATGAGCTCAGCCGCGCATCCTCGGTCTTCGAGCAGCGCCCCCTCGACGCCGATCGCAAGACGATCGCGCAGTACTTCGCTCGCAGCGACGCGAACCTCGCCGTGCTCTTCCGGATGCTCGACGGAAACTCCTACGACGATCTGATCTGGAAGGCGATCCGGCCAGCGGCCTCGACACCTGGCGATGCCGATCCGGCTAGCGGGACGCGGGAGATCGACTGCGCCGCGTCAGCTCCTTGACGAGCGCCGCCACCGAGCGCTCGAGCTGGGGAATCGTGGCCGCGTCCACGCGGTCTACCCCCACGGCACGGTTCAGCCAGGCGTTGATCTCGCGGTGGCTGCGCCCGTCACGGCGCTGCAAGTCGGCCACGAGGCGGCTGCGCTCCAGACGTAGATCGGCGCGCCGCTCGAACGCCGCCCGTGGCGCTGGCTCGCTTCTCGGCAGTCCTGTGGAGGTGCTCGTCGGCGCCTTCTGGGCCGGGCCGAACAAAGTCATCTGGGGCGCGAACTCGGCGCTCAGCGGGACGAACTCGACGTGCTCGGATGGCTCACTCACGCGCCGCTCGGATGGCTCCTCCAGGCCCTCCTCGAGGTCCAGGTCACGCAGCGCGCGGCGCAGCTCATGTTCGATCTCGGCTGCATGGCCGCACAAGATCGGCTCCGCGGGCAGATACACCCAGCTCGGCTCCGGCGCCCGGCCGGGGAGCGTGCGCACGAAGCGCCCGACGATCTGGCGGAAGATCAAAGGCGTTTTTGCCGCCGTCGCATAGACGCCGACCCGCAGGCGGGGGATGTCGACGCCCTCGGAGACCATGTTGACCGCGACGATCCACGGCTCGCGCGAGTCGCGGAAGGCGGCGAGCTTCTGCGAGGCGCGCGTCTCGGTGTGGAGCACGACCACCGGTGCCCGCCCGGTGGCTTCGGTGAGCAGCTTGGCGATCTGCCGCGCATGGCTCGCGTCCGCGGCAACGGCGAGTGCGCCCGCGTCGCGATGGCCCGCGGCGCGCAGGGCGCGCAGCTTCGCGTCGGCCTCGCGCAGGATCCGGGGCAGGCCGTCGGGCAGCTCGGTCGAGATCGCGGTGCGGTAGCGGCGGCTCGCCTCGCGCCCGCTGAGCACCGTCTCGAAGGAGGACTCGATCACATCCTCGCCGCTGCGCCATGAGAGGGTGCCGTCGAAGGTCACGAACGTCACCGGGCGGCAGATCCCGTCGGCCACTGCCTCGGCGTAGGTGTAGGAGACGTCGGGGATCGCCAGGCGCTCGGCGTCGTAGCGCACGCCCGGGATCGGCGTGGCGTCCGAGCGAAATGGGGTGCCCGACAGCAACAGCCGCCGCGGCGCCGCGGCAAACGCAAGCTGGAAGCTCGTGCCCCAGGCGAGGTCCTCGCCGAGATGATGCGCCTCGTCGAGGATCACCAGCGTGTCGCGCGTCACCTTCTGCGCCCACCCGCGCGGGTCGCTCGCCACGCGGGCGTAGGTCACCGCCACGCCGTTGAAGTCGCGCGGCGGACGGGGTCCCCGGGCGTCGGGCGCCAGTTGCACCCCGAGCGCCGCCGCGGCAGTTGCCCACTGGCGCGTCAGGGGGGTCGTGGGGCACAGGACCGCCACCCGGCTGACCGTCTGGGATGCGAGCAGCCGCTTGGCGAGCTCCAGGGCGGGGCGCGTCTTGCCGGCGCCGGGGGCCGCGGAGATCAGGAACGGGCCGTCCTCCCAGCCGGCGAGCTGCTCGAGCGCGAGACATTGCCATGCGCGCAGGGATGTTGGATTGGCGAGCGTTCTCAAAGAGCCCGGCATCCTGCGACATGGGACGGACGGATCAAAAAGGAGGCCCGCAAGCGCCCGCCAAGCTGAACCGTTCCAAGCTGTGTGTATGGTCCGATCGACTGAAAAAACGGTTGGCCCGGCGCGACTTCGGACGAAGACGCCCGGCACGAAGGGATTGGCTGCAATGGACAGAGAGTCAAAAGGGTCGCGAGCCGCTTCTAACACGGGCCTCGAACGAGCGATCGTCCTGCAACTGCTGCGCGATGACCACGAGCGGATGTGGTCCCACGCGCAGTTGGCGATCGAGCTGGAATCCGAGCTGGAATCCGAGCAAGCGGAGATTGGCCGGCGGGCCGTCGAGCAAGCGTTGCGGCGGTTGGAGCGAGAGGGCGTGCTCTGCATGACCGAGCATCAGGCGTGGGCGTCAGACGCGGCACGACGCCTTGACGAGCTGGGGCTGATCGGCGTGTGAGAGACGGTAGCGGACGCCGCGGGGCCGGGGGAGAGCGCTGCCGCGCCGGCACGGTGCGGGCCCGGGGGAGATAGGGTGCGGGGATGAGACGGAATCGCGTGCTGCTCCTCTCCTGGGAGTACCCGCCCGTGATCGAGGGTGGCCTGGCACGGCACGTGTGCAAGCTCGCCGAGGCGCTCGTGCGGCAGGGAATCGCCGTGGACGTGCTCACGCGCGGGGCCGCCGCTCGAGCAGCTCCTGGCGTCGAACGACGTGGCGGCGTGAATGTCCATCGCGTGCGCGAGCCGAGCTGGCCACGCGACCTCGATCGCTTCGTGGCCTGGGTGGAGCACATGAACGAGGACATGATCGCGGCGGGCGAAGCGCTCGCCGAGCAGCACGACTACGACCTCGTCCACGGCCACGACTGGCTCGTCGCGAACGCTTCCGCCGCGCTCGCCGACCGGCTGGGTGTGGGCTACGCGACGACGATTCATGCGACCGAGCATGGGCGCCATCAGGGCTGGGTGCAGGATCAGCCGCAGGCGCACATCCACTCCGTCGAGCGCTGGATGGCCCAGCGCGCGGACGCGGTGATCGTCTG